>Ga0131853_10015683_pt1 | contig 13845 bp, 11 predicted proteins | sample TergutLab28metaG_FD_92764 | JGI IMG/M metagenome (GOLD analysis project Ga0131853, IMG submission 92764) | Labiotermes labralis P1 segment gut microbial communities from Petit-Saut dam, French Guiana - Lab288 P1 (version 2) (version 2) | ecosystem: Host-associated > Arthropoda: Insects >... | reverse complement strand
GTAACCGTTCAACTTTGGACATAGGTGTTTTGGGTTATATCGGTATACTTTAACATAAGGAACACCCTCCCGAAGTCTGGCACATTCCTCCTGGGACACCCTGTATACATATTATTGTCCACATTTTTCATCGAGGAGGCCTTTATTGGGAATGCAATTACACTATGCATTTATAGAATATAATTATAATACATTTCAATAATAATGCAATAATTAATAATAATAATAATCATGGAAGACTCAAAAACATTTTGCTCTTCGAAGCTCCAACACGCACATGGAAGAATCTCCCCAAAATTTATAGATAATTTGGGCAAGCGCCCTCAAAAAGGACAGTGAGCCCTGATCTAGGCCATCTCTGTTGTTATATCTCACCTATAGCAAATGACTGCCCGTCCTGTTTTACCAGGCACACACTTGCTTCTCGCCCGTTACAACGCCCACTCAGCGGCCCACAAACACTGACGTCGTAACGGTCTCCCTGCTCCGTCGTCAAGCTGTAATCCCGATGGGGGGAGTGTAGCACCATCAGGTTAAGCACATTCCCGTACTGCTTCTCACTCACAATGCAGTTCTCGCCAACACCCACCTGGCACATACCAGATACCACATGTGCACTAGCCTTTGGCAAGCAATGCTAAATACATGCAACAAATGTAGTTGAATAAAAAGAGACTAACTTGATGTCACTTGCTTTATTTCATTATTTAATGCTCAACAAGTTTCAGGTGTTAATACATCCAACCTCAGGAGCTTGCGACTTATTTGATGAGTTATTACATGGGTTGTATTGCTCTGGTACGATGTGTGTTGGTGTTACATTGTGGTATGGCTGGGGTGGTGTGGTATCCGTATGCAGGCTGAAACACTGTGTTTCAACCTGCATACAGATACCACACCACCCCAGCCATACCACAATGTAACACCAACACACATCGTACCAGAGCAATACAACTCATGTAATAACGCATCAAATAAGTCGCAAGCTCCTGAGGATGGATGTATTAACATCCAAAAATGTTGAGCATTAAATAATGAAACAAAGGAAGTGACATCAAGTTGGTCCCTCTTTATTCAACTATCAAGATGATGTACAGTCCAATAAACATAAGTGCAACAAATGTAGTTGGGCTGTAAGTTTAGATGTTGTCATGGTGAATAGTGTTTAAATTGTGGCTGCATTTTGGATTCTTGCACTCTGCAGTGTGCTCTTTGTTCTACTGTTTCAAAGGAACATACCGCCTCCATCTTCAAGGTGATCGAACTGCTGCGGCATCCACCTGAATCGATTCCGTCAACCTGAAGGTGGGGGTGGCATGTTACTACAGACATCGGAACAAAAAAGTATGCTACGTAGCGTAATTTTTTTTGTCCATAATTGTGCACATGGAAGGGACGATCGCTATTACGCTACTGGCAAAACATTACATAAATTTACAATGAGCAATGCTATTTATGTAGCTCTCGTAACAGCAAAATTACTGAACAACGCACACATCTGAACATGAATGCACTTTTAATAAGCAAGTTCTTCTATTTTTTTCCCAAAGAAAAACTGTACGGTTTACCACTTAAATTGACGTATATGCTGGAATGCCCCCAAAACGTTCCTTAAATCTAGCAAACCACATGAGAAAGATAAATACATCATCTGTTCAAAAAGATACACACATCATATGTTCAGAAAGTTCTTGGACTAATTAAATAAAATACAACAAGTACCTGATAAATTTAATTAAACAATACTCCCTTTCAAACAGCCCCGTCCTGCATTAATACAATTCCAATTATGTTTATATTTTTCCAAACATAGGGATAGATGATTTTTAAAAGAACGTGGTTAGCCACTCCAGCACTTTTTCTTGCAAATTCCTCTACCATCCTATATCACTGTCTTTATAAACTAACTTTCAGTGCTGAGAAAAGGAGAGAGAGAGAGTGCGTGCATGTGCGTGTCTGTCGGTGTGTGCGTGTGCGCGCTCGTGTAAGCATTAGAGTGTTGGAGAACCCAGCTCTGTTGGTGCTGATTTCACACTGCTGCTTAACCTTTTGACGCCTAATGTCAACTGTAGTGGTCATGCCGCACCGCTAACCTCTGAAGTTGCATTTTATATATTTATTTAACAAATATAGGTACTGAATATTTTAAACAGGGGTATACACTCTCCGTTTTTTCTCTTCAAAATGCAGTTTGTTTCATAATTCTAACGTATTTGGTTCCTGTGTTACTCACATTTTATATACAGGATGTGGTAAAATTAAAAAAATAATTCCGGCGCCAAAAGGTTAAACATGCTGTAAAATGGTCACTCATAACTCTTTAGTCACTGCTGGATCACCAGACATTTTTAAGTCACCAGTGCAAACTTCCTTTAAGTACACTAACAGCATTTACTCAAGGGCCAGGACAGTGCAGTAGCTATAGCGACTTGCTACGTGCAGGACAGTCCGAGGATCGAATCCCGTTGGAGGTGAGATTTTCCGCACCCGTCCAGACCAGCCCTGGGACTCATCTGGTCTTTTATACAATGGGTGCCAGGTCTTTTTCGGGTGCACAGCAGCCAGGGCATGGCATTGACCATCCACCCCTATCTAGCACCAAGGCTGATGGAAGATTAGAGCTATACGTCTGCTCCCCCTCTGGGCCTTTGTGGCCTGTTCTAGGGTGAACTTTACTTTTTACCTCTGTGAACTGCCCTTACTCAACAACAAAACACACTGACGACTGAATGAGGAACAGCAACAGAATCCAGTCAATTAAACCACGGTGAATCACACACAGCAACTGCATAATTTAAAGAGAGCTGTGCGCACAGTCCAAGTACAATTGGTACAGACATAACGTAACTAACACTTTACAAATTCCAGTGGTTACTCTACGTACAGCATGTGTGGCATTCAAAAATTCCCTTCTACTCAAAGAGTTCATTTTGTACATATCTCAGAAATAACAGCAAATAACATTAAATGACTAGTGTTTGTAACCGATAAAAAAAGGTAAAGTGATCCCGTTACAGGCCTGGTGTGGCCCAGAAGGTGGGTAGAGCTATAGCTCTACTCTTCCATGACCGCAGCACTAGAACGGGGTGAGTGTTAGGCAGCATGCCCCGGCCACACTTTACACCTGGGAAAGACCTGGTACCCATTGCACAGGAGGCTGGACGGGCCCCAGGGCTGGTCTGGACGGGTGGAAAATCTCGTCCCCACCGGGATTTGACCCCGGATTGTCCAGCCCGTATCTCAGTCACTATACCAACTGGGCTACTTGGCCCACCTTTGTAACTGATATAAAGTGTGTTTATTGTGTAGTATGAGCTGAATCCTTAACCCTTTACATACCGAGTCAAAGCCTATCTGCCATCTGCTGGCATTATTAGCTCACCATATTCTCCATATTAGCAGGATAAGGGTTAAATACATTTCAAGTTAAATTCAGTTTTACAATGGTTAAATGCCATAAGAGTTACGTACATTACTTTTCATGCTGATCAGTCAACACAGACGCAAACTAACTTAAATTCAATGAAATCAGTTCACTCCTCTATTACCAGAGAGGGGCACGATACTGGTGTCACCCAGGAGAAGTGGTGCACGCAGTCTGCAGTCTCCTCCACAAACAGTGGCACACCAACCACCTTGGAGCAAGAGAACTCAATACGAATGCTGTACCTTCCCCCACTGGGACAGACGGACCCCCCTGAAACAGAATTTGTATATGTTAGTTGGCAATGAAGGAAGTAACACAGAAATGTTATCACATATCTGAGACAAGCACCACACACCAACAAGCTGATTTTTTTTTCTTTTGTACAATGACCAACAAATGCACAATTAATTGGCAAATTATCACATACTGGGCCAGCAAGATGACAGCACCGACATACAGAATGTATATACAGCCACCACACAGACGGACTTCATTATAACAAAAAAATGATTTTAGCCCATTTTATTACAAAAAGGATGATTTTTAATATTTTAAAGATTTTAAACAATGAGATATCGACAGCATAAAACCTACATGAAACAATTTTAAATTATATTACCAACTACTGCATCTGGCATACTACGAACTCCCTGAGGATGACACAATAGCATACAAACATGTAGGAGGAGTGTGATAATGTGTGAAATACCGTACATTCTCGAATCCAATCCACACATGAATTTAAACCATATTAGTTTTTGCCAATTCCTTAAACGCAAAAAGTTAGTTCACGGTTCTAATCTGCACCTTTCCTTCAACCGTCCCTTGCCTACAAGGCAGACTGTTTTAGTTGAGTGATGACGGCGAGTCTGATGAATAATAAACTATAAATATTATATAATATTATAAATAACAAATAATACAATAAATTATTGTACTGTATTGTTCTTACGGCACGTACAGCGGCTCTATCATTTTTCCAAAATCCAGCTCACAACCGCGAATCTAATTCACACGCAATTCTAATCCGCATCTGATTTCTTAGCCCTCTGAAACTGTAAAAAGCGTGCGGATTAGATTCGAGAATATACAGTAATTGTGCATTTGTTGGTCATTGTACAAAATAATAAATGATTCACGGTACATTCATTAATGATAAAGCTGATATATATTATTGCGTGGACAGTCCAGACGTCAGTTCCATTATGAAGTCCAAAATGAAGAAGCCGAGCCAGAATTAAAATAAAACCGGTTTATCCGCACTTTGTTCAACAGGAAGTTCAGAGTATGGCATGCTTTTCGGAACAGACTGTCATGATTTATGACTCTAAGAAGAAGAAATTAATGATTATCAATCCCTAGCACAAAGACAAGCCAGTATACTCTCTGTTATACATTTTATTGTTTGCAATTTTTTATACACACTGTACATTATATTATTTTATTGTTTTGAATTTTTTATACACACTGTACATTTTATTATTTTATTGTTTTGAATTTTTTATACACACTGTACATTTTATTGCATTTGTTTATTTTTTATCATCACCCACAACAAAATGCTGTTCATGTGCCGCCATTCTGTCTGATGGCACACCCAATTCACTCGTCACGCCAGACAAATGAATTTCCACTGTATATTATCAAAGTTTTATTCATTCACCAACTGATGCACCAGTGAGTTGTCTTAAAAAGCAATATTAAAATTTACATTAAAACAGCTCCGACATGTTTCGGTGTTACAGTTACACAATCATCAGGGAGCGAATTAATTTGTACTTACTAAAGTTAACAGTTGTTAAAATAGTCCATTAAAATACATCGGTGTGTGGTTAATACGGTGGTGGTGTGGCTGCGTATATTAGGTCCTTATTGGTGTACGTTTGTTGCAATGTATGGCAGTGTATATGCAACCACACTACCACCACCGTATTAACCGCACACAGATGTATTTTAATGGACTATTTTAACAACTGTAACTTTGGTAAGCACAAATTAATGCGCTCCCTGATGATGGTGTAACTGTAACACCGAAATACGTCGGAGCTGTTTCAATGTAAATTTCAATATTGTTTTTTAAGACAACTCACTGGTACATCAGTTGGTGAATAAATAAAACTTTGATAATATCAAGACGCACGGTACGAATGTGAAAATTTCCACTGTACGTGTTACAATCTCAACGGTACACAAAATACTGAGGTTTCAATTCAAGTCCCTTGGAATATAACACCATGTACAGACTGCTACCTATCTATATGGCGTAATATCCCAGAGGATTCTAACCTTCATTAGCACTGCTGAAGCAGCAACAAAAGCTGAAGTAAATACAGCCACTTTCCAACCTACATGTGTGCTGCATTCCGCAGAACTTCGTGCAAGTCAAATTTTACGTAAGTCAGAATTTCCCTAAATTCAATTCAATTCAATTCAAATCAATTTTTTTATCTCATGCACAGAAAAATCACAAACACAGTGAATGTTGTATGTACTCTTTTAAGGCACTAGCTTATGGAGTTACGCTATGTATTTTTGCCATCATAGTCGGGTCCTTCATTATCTCCTACAGGATGCAAAATATGTTTCCATGACTTTTTAAGTTAGCATCGGACGGCAGAAATTTACGTAAAGTCGGATTTACGTAAGTCTAGTATTACGCAAGTTGGGGAGTTACTGTACAGTACCGCAAACTACGGTACATACCGTCATGGGAATTACATCTGTGTGTTACTGTCCTTGGCTAAGAAGCACAGGTTTCATTGTACATAATATTGCTCTTAACTCCTAATTCAGAATTTCACTAATTACAAAACTGCTCCACTTCATGAAACATACGCACTGTGAGTTTGAAAATATGAAAATGTGCTGACAGTCAGTGATGCTATAAGTCACATGCAATGCGTAAAGTGTGATCCACCATGTAGCACGCATCACATGGTAAGTCCTGCACCACTGGAAACCATGTTGCTGCAAGTCTCAGCACAGCGCCGTGCAAGCCCCACACACGTACGCATGCACACATGTGAGCGCGTGCACACACACACACACACACACACACACACACCTGCAGAAGTAATTACAAAAAGGTGTCCAACACCTGCTACAAAAGACCACGAAACCTCACACGCAGAATTTAGTTCTAGCTGCCAATCTCCTTCAAATCCTTACCTTACCTTTACCATCATCAGTCATCAGATATTCCTCCGAAATTGGAAGTTCATCAAATATTAGAACGCCTATTCCCACCACACAAACAACACAATTCTTCTGCATTACAAACACTAAATGGTTAATTATGCTTACAGAAACAAATGCTGTGTCTTATAAGCATTACATATAAATATCACAGAGTAGGCAAAATGTGCAACTTCTGATAGCTAAAGCAGGCAGTACTGTATTTTAACCTCTATCATCTTCTCACTACAGAGGCCCAGGTTCAATTTCAGGCCAGTCCACACACAATTTTGTGGTGGACAAAGTAGAATTTGGAACAGGATTTTCTCTCGGAACTTCAACATTCTCCCGTTCGCTACCACTGCACCAATGATCCACATTCATTCACTCATGTCACTGTAACACAAAACACTTAACACTTCTCAATTTAAGATCTGTGCAAGTGATCTACTCCACGTCAGCAGCACCATTTCTCATAATTCAACAGTCCACTATGCCTCCACACCACGCCACTCCACAGGTACAGAAGGAGTACTTCCATCAAGTCCTTGCAGTGGTGTACCGACAGGGGGGGGCTTGGGGGGTTCAAACCCCTCCTGAAATTCCGAAGGCCCTCCAAATTCGTGCCAAACTCAACCCGACTGTGAAAACCGTTAAAAAGTACTGAATTTAGGACGCCAACACCCCAAGATGTTTGAAAAAAAGGCAGTAAAATTCTAAAACTACCGCCGGTTCACAATTGTTTTACATTGGCAATGACAAATAAATTGGTTGTCATTATAAACAGTCTTAACCTTTATCCTATGGACCTTTAATTCAGTCTTCGTGCTCAACTCACGAATTTTCTCCGCGACGGCCCTTCAAATCTTTGCGCGCGTTTGACAATTTGCGTTTATATATAACGAACCAGAGATAATGAAATAATGAAGTAATCTGCACTGTCCTGTGAATAAATCAAGAGATACTTCAGTTCAAAAAAAAGATTAAGTAGAAATGTTTAGTGCCCACATACAGGAAGTCAATTTAAATGTTTTATAATTTTCAATTTATTTTACTTACGTTTCTGTTTTGGGCCAGATGTATGCACAGGAAATTTCTGCTTCAAGATTTGTGGAGTTATGCCTTGGTGTGACAGTGTCACATAAATCATCTTACTTCACACATTCTCCATACTTTCTCGAAACTTCACTAACGACTTTTTTCTTCACACCACTCGCAGTTCACACGCGACATTTTAGTTGCGTCATTGTCATGAACCGAGAATGGCCAACCTTTTGTTGAATGCTGTTCTAGTCTACCGACTTTCGCCATAATTTCCAGTGTATCTTTCACGCGGAGGAATCGAGAGTCTCTATATGATATTTCCTTAGTCCATCAAGGGAAGAATAACTAAAACAGAGATATTTCAGCGGTTCTCCAAAAAATATATAAAATTCTACTGCCTAAATAAAAACGCATTTTTTAAATTTCAAATTTCTTTTCCTTACATTTCCAGCTGAGGCCACAGTTTTAGGTAAGGAGATCTGGTTGAACAGCCTGAAATGTTTCAGGGATCTGCCTTGTTGTGGTGGTCCACAAAGCATCTTCTATCACAACAAAGAGCTACATCACACCTTTCGCATATCACTGAAACATTTCTGGTGACACCCTTTTCCAGCACACACACGAAATCTTCTTCGCGTGGCAGACGGAATAGGCCAATGTTTCCTACCACTTTCTTCAAATCTAACGACTTGATTGGCAGCAGCAGGTGATCTTCCTATTGGCCTTTGTACATTCCGTTCATGTCCAGCTTGTGCCAGTAATTTCCCCAGTAGGATGTTCTGAAAATCGCTATGAGAAATTTTCTTACCCCCAGTGAGGAAAAAAGGATGTAGCTATTGAGACTGGACAGGTCAAACAGAAGGAGGAAGAGTTTCTTTGTCCATTTCCATGTGCGACGGTTGATAGAATAGGAATTTGCCATTCTATCTCCCTTATCTACATAGCCCATGCTGCTGACAAAAGAATATTCAGTCCAGCCAAGACTTAACACAGTGAAATGCCATATTATGACTGACTATTTAGAGACCAGTCTGTTTATTCATATATATGTAACTGCAATTGGAATAATAATCCCAGTGGAGATGGCCAGAGTGTGGTTTCTCATGTTCGATATGCAAGTAGGGCATGGGAAAACCATGACCTCACAATATAGCCATTAATTGCCTAAATTTATTGGTGTGGGCGAGTTTATGCGTCCTGTTTATTTTATTTTTCAAACCGTCCTTCTGTAATGGACCAGAAACTGAACTGAAATGGAAGACTGACATAGAGAACCAATATAATATTTGCATTTTATCATATACAGACAGTTGGTGCTTAGTCCATTTTAGCAGTAATATATCCTGCGACCACAAACATAATGTGCGTCTCTGTTGCGACTATAGAGAGAAAGGTCGCCAAATAAGCAATTCTTTAGTTCAGAGCGGAGTACACAGCAAGCAAATTGTTATACGAAGCAAGTCGAAGCAAGTCGTAACAAACAGAATTCCTATAACAGCAATGCATTTCAGAGTGAATGAGGCTTCATTGGGTTGGAATTCGTCTTCGATGCACTTCGAATGGAGTGGCATGGTGAGAAGGAAATGAAAGGAGTCAGTTGTTTAGCATGAAAGCAAACATACAACTGTTTCGAATAGTACAGACTGACCTAAAATTTGGTATACATGAGGTGCATATGTACGTTACTGGGTAAACTGGCCGGAGCGTGAATCTGACCACAAACCACTATACAATGTGGAGAAAACGAGTGGGGCTATTATTCTAAGCCCCTACATGAGTGTGCGGAGCACTTAAATGGCCAGCGGTTTGGTGCGTTCATAAGATGCCGATTTAAGAGGATCCGGTGCGTTCGTCGGATAAAGGTTAAAGTTCCTAAAATTAAGAAAATTTTACTATATGAAATTAAATTTCCTGTACCAATTTACAGCTACCTTCAGAACCCCTGACTAGGGGGCTACCGTCCCCAGATCCTCATTCTCTCTGTCCTCAACTGAATTTGTTGAACCCCCCCCCCCGAACAAAATTCCTGGGTATGCTACTGAGTTCTTGTCATTTTGTGTAACGACTTTCAATCCACCACCAACAGCACAAAACAGGTACAGCTTACAATAACAAAATGAGTAACAGAGTTTCCACTGTAGTGTAACCAAAAGTCATGGCCCTCCTACTTGTCATGCGATTGCAGCTGCTGCATATGAAAAACAAAAGAGGCATCATATGCAAACACACCCTCCTGTCTGACTGCAGAACACACGTACATATATGCATGAGACTTTATGACTCTCATGATGTCAACCAAGACTTGCTTTACCAAACACCAGGGACTCATGAAAGTAATCGCACTGTAAAAGACACCTTAGGTACATTTTGGTAAAAATAAACCAATAATAACCCAGCCTACATGTTGGCAATGAGCGTCAGACAATAGCTCAGTCGGTACAGCAACACACTTTGGGCTGGACAGTCTGGGGATCGAATCCCGGTGGGGGCAAGACATTCCACACCCATCCAGACCAGCCCTGGGGCCCACCCAGCCTCCTAAACGATGGGTACCAGGTCTTTCCTAGGGGTAAAGCGGACGGGGCGTGGCGTCCACCACCCCCATCTAGCACTGAGGTTAAGGAAAGATTAGAGCTATACCTCTACTCCCCCTATGGGTCTTCGTGGCCTGTTCTAGGGTGAACTTTACCTTTACGAGTGTCAGGCAGTAACAAGCCACACTTCCTTGCGTCTCACCTGTGTATTCCATAATCACTGTGTCTGACTCGGTTATTTTTAAACCGGTACTGATGTACCCCAGGCTGACAGAAGAATGAGAATCAGTCTTGCAGGCACCAGCAGCTCCATCTGCAACAGAATCCACCTCTTCTCATTCCAGGCAAGTGTACCCTGACACAACCTTCTGTTATGACACACATCGCCACAACAGTGACAACAATGTCAGGTCTTCTGAAATGTGACACAGTGATTAACCTTTTGATGCCTAACGTCAACTATAATGGTCGTACTGCACCGCTAACCTCCAAAGTTGCATTTTATATATTTATTCAACAAATATAGGTACCGAATATTTTAAACACGGTGTATATACTCTCCCTTTTTTTCTCTTCAAAATGCAGTTTGTTTTATAATTCTAATTTGTTTGGTCCTGTATTATTCACATTTTATATACAGGTTGTGCTAAAATTAAAAAAATAATTCCTGTTTCAAAAGGTTAACATTCTTGTCCTCTACATGGTGACCATTTTTACAGTAACCCTTTGACGCCTAACTACCCCTATAGTGGTCGTACCGCACCGCTAACCTCCAAAGTTGCATTTTATATATTTATTCAACAAATATAGGTACTGAATGTTTTAAACATGGTATATACTCTCCCTTTTTCCTCTTCAAAATGCAGTTTGTTTCATAATTCTAATTTGTTTGGTTCCTGTATTATTCACATTTTGTATACAGGTGTGTGCTAAAATTTAAAAAAAAATAATTCCAGCGCCAAAAGGTTAAGCAAGTGGTTCCTGAGGTTTCAAAGAACTGTATTTTCTTTTTCATCCAGCCTGCTTGACCCCAACAGCACTGCGATTAAGTAAACACTTGCCCAGTAACACAGTGTGGCATCCCATAAACCTTGTACATTCAGGAACACAGCCATGAGGATCTCAGATCTCTCAACACAACAACCTGGCAACAGACTGCGTATTATTCTCATTCATTTTGTTCTATGGAACCAATTATTGCGCACAGTGTGATGCAGGGACCAGTACATTCCTTCTGCCTCCGTGATCCTACTGCTACGTAACATCACTCTTTATTGATCTAGTCACCCAGGCACAAGATCAAAACTTTTCGTGTAACGATAAACCAACTTGATACACAACTTATTCTTAGTATATTTCGTCATCCTCTATGTGTTTCAGGCATATCTGGGGTCACCAACAGGAGGTACATCCATACGCTTACAACAGCTGGTACTTATACTTTTTAGATGACTGTCTAACCAGGACAACAGGCAGCCATCTTAAAAGAATAAGCAGTACCATTTGTTATACAGGGTGACCCACGGGAACCTGACATTTTTAAAATAAACAGTATTCAGTTGTTTTTAAAGTAAATTCACATTTATTTATACAAAATGAAAGCTTAAAACATGCCGTACTAGACGGTTAAGTTTTAAAAATGATATCGGTAAGATGACGACCGTCTTCTTGGATCCAGTTTTCAAGCCTCTTTTTAAAATCGTCCATGACAGGGGCCAACAAACTGATGATCGATCGGACGAATTTCCTGACGGATGGCGTCCTTCAAATCATTCAACGTACGGGGTTTGTGAGCGTAAACACGGGATTTCAAATACCCCCAAAGAAAAAAAAAAAATCACACGTTGAAAAGATCGGGAGAGCGAGGGGGCCACGGCACGTCTCCGAAACTGGAAATGAGGTGCCCGGGAAACATGTTTCGAACAATGGTCATTGACTCGTTTGCAGTGTGTGCAGACAGACAGTTCTTTGTTATTCAGCAGTCAGTCACTGTTGCAAAGGGTAATATATAAAGTCACTACTGTGCAATGAAACATGGCATGACACATTTTCTCTGAATCTAGGTGAAATCCAAAAATTTGAGAGCCAGACTTTATGTTGATTTATGTAGTAGTGACTAAGAGACTTCAACCTCCCAATACTGCTGTTCCTCGTAATATGTGTGTGTATTCACACATGCTGGGGATATTCTTCAGAAATTAAAAGTTGGCACATTTATTACCAAAAAAACATCTCAAAAAGCATATCAATGCAAAATTAACAACTAAAATCCTTAGAAATATGCTTAAATAAATGTTTAATATTAAAGCTCTTTTATCAATATTCAAATATAAACAAAATTAACCTGCAAAGTACCACAGATCACCTCCTTTCTCAAGCCCTACTCTCCTTATCTTTCACTTCACCTTTAGTGCTAACCACAGTAAAGACACAAACGCTTCCACACACTTCAGTACTATACTAAAACAATTCTGGTAGATGAACTACAGATACACGTCGCTTAATGACGGAGATACGTTCTGAGGAACACAAACACTTCCTTCCACACACTTCAATACTATACTAAAACAATTCTGGTAGACAGGCTACAGATATGCGTCGCTTAACGATGGGGATATGTTCTGAGAAATGCGTCATTAGGGGATTTCGTCATTGTGCGAACGTGTACGTACACAAAACTAGATGGTACAGAATAGCCTACTAAATACCTAGGCTATATGGTATAGCCTATTGCTCCTAAGCTATAAACACCTGTACAGCATGTTACTGTACTGAATACTGTAGGCAATTGTAACACAATGGTAAGTATTGTAATATTATATTATTACATTATAATATTATAAACTTATGGGACCACCATCGTATATGTCGTTGACCTAATCGTTGTTGTGAAGTGCATATCTGTATTTGTCAGTGAATAGCTTTCAAGTAACAAAGTGCTCCTTGAACGGCGATTTACATAAAAAAAGGGTCTTCATTTACAATACATACTGCTGAAATTCTAAGCAGTGTGCAAAATTATCTAGACCTGGGGTTTGTCACGCCCTTCAGTGGACTTCACATATGAATCGCTTTCCAGCAGCAATCGACTCACACCTGACACAAATCTCCAAAATACCACTTGAGCTACCTCCTGATCCCAATACCCTCACGACACTGCACTGCAAAAGGGCTGAGCGGTGAAGTTTGACACAATATGTGATGTAACCTTATTGCTGAACCGTGCATATCGTTGATTTAATTAGTATACCAACTGATGCACATACGTAAAAATTCACATTAAAACAGTACAATTGTTCTGACATATTTCGATCCTAAGATCATCCTCAGGGAGCTACACTTTCCTTGCTAAAGTCACCATTAAAATTAGTCACTGATTAATTTCGTTGTATAAACAGGGTGTTGTGGCAGCATGTCTTATTGTGTAAGGGTACGTTGCTGAAAGTGCCCGACTGTGGGTGTGCGTCCTGTGCTTTGCTGTGTATCATGCACCAAAGCACAGGACGCACACCCACAGTTGGGCACTCTCAACAACATACTCTCACACGATAAGACATGTTGCCACAACACCCTGTTTATGCAACGAAATTAATCAGTGACAAATTTTAATGGTGACTTTAGCGAGGAAAGTGTAGCTCCCTGAGGATGATCTTAGGATCGAAACAT
>Ga0131853_10015682_pt1 | contig 13845 bp, 16 predicted proteins | sample TergutLab28metaG_FD_92764 | JGI IMG/M metagenome (GOLD analysis project Ga0131853, IMG submission 92764) | Labiotermes labralis P1 segment gut microbial communities from Petit-Saut dam, French Guiana - Lab288 P1 (version 2) (version 2) | ecosystem: Host-associated > Arthropoda: Insects >... | reverse complement strand
GCCAATATCTCCGTAACCATTGAACTTTGGATATAGGTGTTTTGGGTTATATCGGTATAGTTTGACCTAAGGAACACTCTCCCGAAGTTAGGTCCTTTCCTCCTGGGACACCCTGTATAAACAAATTGCCAAATTGTGTAATTAAAACCACTGGTTACAACAATTATCTCAAGTGCTTCCTGTGGTTGTAAAATGTCAGATAATGTGTTAACATCAAGTGGTTTTATAATTATGCCATTTGGCAGTTTGTATTCTTGTAATAGCACCCTGATGATGGTCACAAAAGCGCCTGAAACGCGTAGGTGATAATATATATGTTAAAGCATATTTTACTGTGAGCATTTCTTGGTTCACTACATAAGTGTAAATAACCATTTTCTCATTTACTTCATATTAATTAACATGAACAGCATTAGATTCTGCTCCTTGGGCTCCATAAATAATACTGCATATATTCTTAATCTTTGTAAATAAAGCCAACTTGGTGCACAATTTTTCTTAGTATGTTTATTTATTTTGTGTACATGTTTCAGGCGACTATGTGCCCATCATCAGGAGAAATAACTGTATCTGTGCAACACTTGGTATTTGTCTCTCTGTGTGGATGACTGTCTGGTATGCAGTGTGGAATTCCACTCTTCATACCAGATAGTCATCCACACAGAGTGACAAATACCAAGTGTCACATAGACACAGTTATTTCTTCTGATGATGGGCACATAGTCATCCAAAACATGTAGAGAAAAGAAATAAACGTACTAAGAAAATGTGTGCACCAAGTGGGCTTTATTTACAAAGATTATACAAAGATGCACATCCAACAAAACCCAAGATTCTTATATTCTTAATTGTCTGTGTGCAGCCTTCCTTGCATTGTCAACTGTTCTAGCAGGCAGATAAAGGGACCCACCATCACACCAATAAAGACAGTGTCCTCTGAATACAATAAATGTTTCTGGAACATGTGTAATGTTGCCTGGCCATTCCAAAGTAAGCAAAACAATGTCCGGACCATGCTGACTGCAGCTGTTGGCAATGTTAGGGGGTTCAGGCATCAAGATAACTGCGTGTACTGGTAGGGTGATTAAGGAGAAAAGGCCAGTATTTTTTAAGGTGATGGTAGTTGTTATTGTGACATAAAAAAGTTCATGTGAACATGTGTCTAATTTTGAATGGTTATCGAAATATAGCTTTTTGAATCTCCAGGCGTATCTCCCTGAGATTTTTGTATGTGGGGTTGGATGAAGGGCGAGGCTCACAAAAGAAACGTGCATACATAAGATGAATTGCTCACTTGTGTTTTGGATGCTGCTGCCAGTATAAAGAATAGTGATGGTCAATTCAGAAAACAGCACATGATCTTAACACGCGAGTTGCTAAGTGCATTGAGGTTGACAGTGGGATCTTCAAACATTTATTGTGAACTGTAACAAATTTGTCATTCATACATTGAATAGAAGTTAAAATAAAAATGTAAGTGGCATTAAGTAATTTCTCTCTCTTTGTAACCATTCAGAATTAAGACACATGTTCATGTGAACTTTTTTTCTCACAATAACCAATAACTGTCAGCCTGCAAAATATTAACCTGTCCTCCTGAAGCATGCTGTATATTTCAGTCATAATGTTTTAGAGAGAATGCAGGACAATAAAGTATTCTGAAGTGAATAGTTTGAGTTATTTGTAGGGGTGACAGAATTACATTCGTTAATGGTGAAATCTTGCAACACAGAAACACAAATACATTAAAAATTTCAGAATGATGGTCATAAATGTTTAAACAAACAAAAAAGTGAGACAAACTTGCCACATTTGTGTTGTAAAAATATCCAAAATTTTTCTGTGTGGCATATTTTGGTAATTATTTCATGGAAAATTCGTAGAGGATTTTCCTCTTCAATACATGGTACAGAGCATCTTTCTGGGCCATTAAGAAGTACCAAGGACTTTGTATCATGTTGGAAGTTTGTGGCAACAGCTAGCTAACCAACCGACCGACCAACCGAGCAGAGCCCTCCCTGAGGAGCTTACAGGTTTTCAACTAGTAAAGAAACTTCTAGCATTTTATGCAACCCAAAGCTTTATTGCCACATTCATATGAGCCTTCTACCTGTCCCTATCTTGAGCCAGATCAATCCAGTCCATGCCTCCCCATCCCGCTTATTGAAGATCGGTATTAATATTGTCCTCCCATCTATGCTTAGGTATTCCAAATGGTTTCTCTCCCTCATGTCTTCCCACTAAGGCACCAACCTCAGTTAGGCCAAACAGTAGTGTAAAGGATCGGGCTTGCTTGCACAGTTTTTGCAGTGAGTTGTTTTTGATGATGTTCATGAAGATTAATTTTGTTGACATCATGAGGCATCTTATGATATATGCTATGACTCTCCAGCTTTATCAGAGTCTCTCCAGTAGTTCATTTTTAACATGTGGTCAGGCTGGTAGGATTGACCACCACTGTATGCATTCACTTTGTGAACAGAAGATGGATGCAGTGTACATGACCTGGGGTCTGTATGCTGCAGCATTTAATGACAGCCTGTTCTACTACATTAAACTCACCTTCTAACATGAAACACAGAACTTGTTCTGGTGTTTTCTATATCTGTTGGTTTAAGAAGCCTTTGGGCTTTCAGTACTGAAATTGGGAAACATTACATCTGTGTGGTTTGTATGATATTAGTATCACTTGTACTGGCGGTGCTATGGATCTTACGCTGTTTTATTTCCACATTTGTCCCCATGGTCTGTTACTGTGGTGGTAAGTTTTGACAATTTTGCAAATTTTGGTGTTCTGCAGGTGGTGGACCAGCAAACCTTCCTGCCAAATACCATACAGTTATTGAGCTTCCAGGGTCTGGCAGAAAACGCAGTGGGACCTCAAGCAAGAGATCTCCACTGGGCTGGAAATCTTTCTTTAGCAAATCTGGACGTAAGAACTCAGAAACACAGCAGCATAAAGCTTCTACCCCATCGGACTCGGGAACCAATCAGGTTAGTGTAGTGGCTTCATTCAACTGAAAGAGTATTGATTTGAAGACAGTGAAGTTGTACTTGAGAGTGAGAATGGAATACCAGTGAGGCTGATCTAGAGTGGTGACATCTATAAAGTGGGTTTTTCTAATCCTGTTGATAGAACGATGTTGAGAATGGTGGTTAACGTAGCAGAAGTGAATGTCATTGTAAATAAGTATTTCTGATGATGATGATGTATCACATTAAACATGACTGTTGTTTCGAACATTCACAAGGACAGACAATATTTTGGAAAATGGACTTTTTCTGTTATCAGGTAAAATACCTGATGATAGTAACAGGTCTAAATTCTGAAACATTGCCTTTGAAAAAGCCTAAGGGTACAGTGTAATAGTTATGCTCACCAAAATGTGGATGTATTGTACCATTCATAGCCTAATCATTAAACTGTGCTGTAAGAGACAGCATGTTGATTTTTGATGGCAAAGTGTAGTCACTTATTAAAGGTACTTCCTGTAATATCCATCATATATAGTATGTTTTCAGAGATATGACTTTGACCAGCTTTGATGCATTATCTGAAACTTTATTTAAGCAGGAGGAAGCTGTGACAGAAAGTGAGTTGGCTCAGGGACAACGGAGACTGCGGCCTGTGAAAAGTGCTGAATCTCTTGCTTCTGGAGCGAACTCGTGTCGAAACTCAGCAGCGTTGGACCTGGAGTCACAGCCTAGTGCTGGGCAGAACTCAGATCTTGATGCTTTGTCACCAGGGCCTACAAGCAATAAATCAAGTGGACACAGCCGATCTGTATCACATGATTCATACTTTGATCACCTGGCAGAGACACCAGTCCACACCCATACTGTAGTCAGGTGAGATTTAGTAAATCAAGTGGACACAGCTTCATTTGGTCATGAGACTCACACTTTGATCATGTGGTAGATACAGCAGTCCACACCTTTACTGCAGTTAGTGAAGATTCAATAAAATAGGTAGACACTGTCAGCCACTGTGTGTCATATGATTCATACTGTGATCACCTGGCAGAGACACTAGTCCGCACCAGTCTGTAGTCAGGTAATATTAAATAAAATAAGCAGACACAACTACGCTGTGTGACATGGCTGATACTCCTACACACAGCACAGAGATCAGTGGATTTAGAGCAATGTTTTCCAGCTGCGTCAATTTAACTTTTGGTGACACTGCATGGCTAGTGTAGTCTCCTACTGTATTTGCACCTGACTGCTTTCTCTGGGTATAATTGCCTGTGAAAGTATATGTGAACAAACCTTGCATACTTGGAAAGCTGAAAGAGCACATCAAGGATGAAATTAGGGCCATCGATAAACATGCGTTGCAACCCATTGCAAGAATGTATTGCATGCTCGGGAGACCACATGCGAGATGTAATTTTTAAAAACTCAAAAGTGTATATTAAATGGAATTTTACTACTGATTGCCCATAATTTTTGTGTTTCTTACATTCAGCCAAATTCTTCAAAACAATGATAATACAATCATCACATTGTATTGGCATACCTATACAAATTTATTCATAAATCATTTTCTATGGCTGCTAATAATATATGGCATCTGTACTCATGAGGCTTAATTAACCAATAACTTACACACAGCAAAATGGAATATAAAAACAGAGCATTCTATTTTTCTATCAACATGGCAGTTGTCATAAGCTTTATCACATATGAAGCCTGCATTGACCAGGAATTTAAAATCTGTTATTACCTTACATTTCAGCGTGCCATATTTCATAACTTTAAGTAGGCCTCACACCTTCCGAAAATATTTCTTGACACAGGACAGATTTGTAGTGTCTCTTCAATTAGTCATTCATTTCTTGCAATGAAAAATTGTTTTCATGGATTCTATATTCATTGTCCCCCACAAATAATAAACACACTGACCCACATGTGAAGCTCTAGGCAACTGTAGTCTGTGGGATTTCAACCATTTGCCAAATACCTCTTCAAGCGAAAAGAAGAAGGAAGTCAGATGGAATGGCATATTGTTTGTCACAGTCATCTTGTTTGTAGGCCATCAAAACTGCCAGAAGAGGATGCTGAGGGTCACTTCTCCTCATCACTGGACCTAAGTGAGATTCGGCTGAACTTTGACTTGGAAGAGTCAGAGATGCGAATATTTTCTGAGGATGAAACATTGATATCTACCTCAATGGGTAGTGGCAGTATCATGTCACATGCATCTCCCCGTATGGGATCTGTATGCAGGGTCCGACAGCATATGGTAAGTGTAAGTCAGTGGCTCACTAGATATAACATGAGGACAGAAGTGCAACTTCCAGCAGTGTACCTGGAGAGGGTGTGATCAAGGTAGTTCTATTTCAGAGGTGTTTAACTGGCCATATGTAGTGTATTTCTGCAGAGTTAAGAAAGCATAGTGATTTATTTTCTGGCACAATAATCCAGATATATAAAACCTCAGGGCTGGCAGTTCTGTCCTTATTTTGTCTTAATGCAGAAATCACAGTTAACTCTTTGGCGCCGAACATCTTATGTTTATAATACAGAGTGTGTTGCTGAAATGCCAAACATTGTGAAGTATATGTGCTGTTATGCAGCCCACCTTTAAATTCTGGTCTCCTACAGATTGCTACAGGCATTTAATTCTGGTGCTAGAGGGTAGTTATGGATGGACAGGGCATATGGGATGTGAGGGAGAAGAGAAATGTGGTAGAGGCTTCTCTGGAAAAACCTGAAGGAAAGAGGCCATTTGAAAGATGGCATGGATTTGGAGGAGAACTTTAAAATAAATTATACAAAAGTGTAATGGGAGGGGATGGACTGGATTTATCTGGCTCAGATTAGGGACAGATGGCAGGGTTTTGTGAACATGGCAGTGAACCTTCGGGTTTCATATAACGTGAGAAATTTCGAGGCTGGCTGAGGAACTGTTGGCTTTAACAAGGACCATGTTCCGTGCCGTGATTTTGTTAGTTACAAATTGGACCATTAAGTGGCAGCAATAAAGGAAAATGAGAGGTACCTACAGTTGATTATTGTCATCATCTCAACCTAGCTGGCAAAGGTTACACATGTATATTCAGGGAAGCTGTGATATCAACTGTCCCTCCTTGTAGGCGGGACTTAGTGGGGGGGTTATGTTTAGAAACTATGGCTGGTAATGGAAATTGTAGATGTGGAATTTTTCTGTTTGAAATTTATACATACTTTGTAGTAGTGATAAGTATTACAACAAACTGAGTGACATTTTGGTGCTGTCACGGTAGTGGAAATTGTATATTTTTAAGAATGAGTTATGATGAAATTGGCAGCTGTCACAATAGCAGTAGAAATTTATATTGTGGCCTTCTAGATTATGGCACTGTGTAGTCTTATAGGCTGTTATCAGCATTTCAGTGGAATCTGCTGCTTCCGTTTTCAGAAGAACGTGAATGAACTTTTATACTTAGGAACAAAAAGTACTATGTTCTTCATCGAATACTATTATAATGATGAAATCAGGGAGGAGGGCATGGATGTATCTTGCACCACTATGGGGGGAGGTGAGAAATGCAGAAAAGACTAGACTGTGTTTTTCGAAAACTTGAAGGTGAGACATGGGTGCACATGATAGGATAATTTTACAGTGGATTTTAAGAAAGTAGGTTGTGAGTATGTGGACAGGATTTGTCTGGCTCAGAATGTGGTGCAGTGGTTGGCTGTTGTGAACATGGCTGTAAGCCTTTGGTTTTTAGAAAAGGAAGAGAATTTCTTTACCTCTTGAATGACCATCACCTTCTCAGGAGGAATTATATTCAAATGGGTTTATTAGCTTCACAAGTCTAAAATGAGGTACGGTTAAATTTATTTAATTCGTATGTTTTTATACAATATACAGAAAAATATAACAGTCTGAACTGAATTGTAGTATGTGTTGTCAATACTTAATGTGCTGTTAATTTTACAATAAATGGTAATTGATTTTTGAAGTCATTTGCTTGTATCTAAATGTTTTAAGTTCATTTGTGATTTATTTTGATTAGGCTGCATTGAAATTTAAAGGAAAGTTGTGTACTACAGGACAGGCTGTGATAAGTTTTAAAAATGATAAATTACAGATGTACAGTAAGCGGGTGCCAGTGCCCCGTGCACGGCCTGAGGACCCACTGAGTGGTTGCCCCAGTGCTGACCCTTCACCAAAGAAACAAAAGACATGTGCAGGCCCCATCTCACCTCAGGGCTCCAGTCGATCAAAGCGATCAAGACTGGAAGAGCAGCTGGCATGTTCCGCTGCAGAACTGCGCTACATTGACAGCCAGAGTCCTGAGAACCAGCAGGTAGCTATCATACAGTCTTGTGATTTTGTTCGTTTGGTTAGTTCATGATTCTAGAGACTGAAGAAAATTACACACTGATGAACTTCATTATTCATACACTGTATCAGATATTGTTAGGGTGCTTAAATCAAAGACAGTAAGAGTGGTGGGATGTGTAACATGCATGGGAGATCTGAACAGTACAACATTTTGGGAGCAGGATACCAGTTAGAAGGCAATGGAACTTTGAATGATGGACAAATATGTAGTGTTGATGAGTACAGAAATTTTGGAATAGTTGGACTTTTGTGGCATCACTAATTCTGTCCTGTCACTGAGTATCATTACTGTAGGGAGTGTGGTTCATTTTTGCCTTGTTCATTCCCTTCTTAGGTATTTTTGGTCAATTTTAGTGAAGTGAGCTATTCCCAAGTGGCTGATAACATTTCACATGTGTGAATAGTTTTTATTTATGCCTCAGTGTGTAAGTAGTTAAGAACAGGAAGGATTAAAGAGATGAGAAGGTGGAGTGAATAGGAGGCTGGGAGGGTACCAGGCCTGGTCTGAGCTTTATATAAGAACGACATTTCTTGCCTTTGTCAGGAATTGGAGAGTCAATCATCCAGCCCATAGCCTGCTCACTAGTTTAATCAGTTGCTCTAAATATATCCAGTCACTGCAAACAGTGATTATACGAATGTGTTGGGTGAAAGCTAGAAATTTAATAAAAGTCTCCAACTGTTCGTATACAATTCACTGGGATAAACTTTAACACTAAAGAGCATTTTTAGTCATCCCTTTGTGGATTGTAGGAAAAATATAGAAGTTATAAAGATGACTAATAAATCCTTCAGAAATGTGACAGAGGGCAGATGTTTGGACACAACTTTAAGCAATCCAAGTTCTGTCCTGAAGACATCAAGAGCAGATTCGTTGCAGAGGATGATTGTTGTTATTCATGTCAGAATCTTTTGTCTTTCCATCTTCTGTGTTTGTAAATGAAGAGTATAATGGGTATACAAAACTGTGATTATCCTCGTGTTTCACGTGAGTGTCAGACTTGGAGATTAAGGCTATTTGAGAACAGAGCTATGGAAAGCATATTTGAATCTGTGTGTGTGTGTGTGTGAGAGAGAGAGAGGGGGGGGGGGGATAGTAGAAGGTTAGAGAAAATTGCATCATGAAACATTACACAATTTTTATTCTCACCAAATGTTGTTAGAATGGTTGAATGACCAAGAGTGTGAGCAGTAGAGCATGTAGAAAAGACAGGAGAGAGGAGAAATACATAAAAAATATTGGTCAGGAATCCTGAATGGAAGAGACAACTTGGTAGACTTAGGATGGTAATGAACAGAATCTTAAAACAAATAGGATGTGTGGTGTAGGGACTAGTGGCAGTCTGTTGTGAAAATGGCAGTGAATGTTCAGGTTCCATAACAGGGTGGAAAATTTCTTGATTGTCTGATTGACTGTTGGTTATATGTAAATAGCTAATCAACATAGTGGTGTATTTTAATCATTGTGCAAAATTAAATATAGACCTTGACTTTTATGTGATAAAATTGACCATAGTATTTTAATATTTTATTTTAATAGTATTTCACCTAACAATGCTGTGAACTGCAAGATTATATAATGTTTGTGGTAGGTGAATGAAATGTGAGTATGGAGTGGTAGTGGAATGATAGTGGCATAGGGAAGCTGGTGTATGCAAGGTAAACCTGTCCCGGTGCCACTTTGTGCACCGCAGATCCCACATAGACTGGCCTATAGTTGAATTAGAACCTCAGCAGGGACCAGAAACTAACTGCCTGAGCCGTGGCATACTCTGCACCTTTGTACATGAGGTAATTTGTTTAGATTCTGTCTTCTCTTCACAGTTGCTGGTGCAAGCTGAAGTTCATCCTCATCATCAGTATGTGAATATACCTGATCCGAAACCTTCCAGCGTCATCTCCCCTCCTGCTGCATCTGCTGACAGTCCTCCGAACACAGTCAACACCATAAGTGCTCATACAAACAATACAAGTCCATCATTGGCAGAGGCAACAGTCTCTGATAATGAAAGCTTCACAGTGCACAGTTCAGGGCTGCCCACTCCTGACACACCACTGCTCTTGTACTCACCACTTCTGGATGAAGAAACTTGCAGCACCAGCAGTACCACAAACACTCCAGATTATGATCTCAAACTTACTCCTAGTCCTGCCACACCAGGCAGCACGAAGTATCATCGGCTGGGAGAGCCTAGCGTTTCTGCTTCACCCACACCAACCCCAACACTGACACCAAATTTAGAGCATGAGAACAGCTATGAGAGTATGCTTTCACATGCATCAAAATGTGGTGGGACAAGGTATGAGAATGTGCCAGGGCCAATTACAAATGTGGACATGTCAGATGTAATTAGACATTCCAATGGAATATCACTTCATGATTCAAAATATGTCAATATTATGAGTCCACTGCAAACAAGAGGAAAAATGTTGGCAGAAGATACTAGTCCAGTATTACTAAAATCAGAGAATACAACTGGGTATGAAAATCTCCCATCCAGGGGGACAGACTGTGATGTTTATGAATCCATAACACATGAGAAGCAAAGACTGGAAGATACTGTATCATACGAACCTGTAAATATTCCACAGTGTCAGGACAACTCCGTTCATTTGGAATTGGCTTCAGAATGCAATGAGCAGCATATGTACCAAAATGTGCCAAAGAGCAGCTGTGGAAATGAGGAACACTTGTATGAGGATGTTCAGGTAAGATTATTGTAAAACTATCCTGGTTGTGTAAATTTCTATGGAAGTAATTTACGTTATGTACTGTGATAATTGAGTTGGAAACAATAGTGGTCAAGAAATAACTGTCTTCTGGGGTGTGATGCTGTGTGTTTGGATAGATAGTTTCCTACGTTTCAGAGGAATCTGCTTGCTTGATCTTTGTGGTATGAATTGCTCTCACTGATTTATGAACTTGAAACAGACAGTAATAACAACAATATCAGGTACTTGTATAGGAGCATCACTGACTTTAAGAAGGGTTACCAGTGTAGAATTACTAAAGTAAAGGATGAGAAGGGCGATATGTTTGCACACTGGCACAGTATTTTGATGGAGGACTCAGTTCAGATATTGAATGTAAATTGGGTTAATGATCTGATGTTTATTGGACCGTGCATCATTGTGATAAGTGAAGAATAAAAAAACTGACTAGATGCCACTTCATATTTTATTGTACTTGTTATAGGCTCAACATGTTTCAAGCATTACTATGTCCATCATCAGGAGCTGGTGGCTATGATGTTTACCACATTGGTCGTGTCATTCTTGGTTTGTTGTATGTCGGAGGTGAGGTGCAGTTAGGCTGGAGTAGTGTCCGGGTTGCAGGCTCAAGCACAACTCGAGTTGTGCTTGAGCCTGCAACAGAGGTTAATATGTTCCTTCCAATTGGGAATTCATTCGTTACAGCGAGTGACTGAAAGCTGCATATTGCATGTAGTGATGAGCATTAATATGTTGCAGTTGAATCCTGCTGCTTCTGTTTCTGCTCAGAAGAATGTGCTGAATGAAGATGAAGTCAAATGCAGAGATGATGTAGAAGTTTACCAGCAAGTGAAATATTTCAGACGGTCTGTCCATGAAGTGAACCAACTTTTGGGAGCAGAATCAGTATGTGATGTGACAGACCCAGGTGATAAACCACAGAAGTCAGTGGCAGGGACTTGTGATGCAGAAGTGATTCAAACACAAGACACAGGTGGTGCGGCTGATGAGTTTGTGCAGATTGAAGATTGTGTGGTGCCACAAAAGTGTTCAGTGCCATTTGTAGAAGAATTTAGTGAGAAACTTCCAACAGGGAACTGTGAGGAAATGGAACATGGCCAGAGTGGGCAACATGAAGATTGTGCAGAGTGTGTCATGGAATCTGAGAGTGGTGCAGTTTGTGAATCTGAGATTCGGAGTTGTATAGTAACAGACATTGATTCACTTGACACACAGTGCCATTCTGTTGAGACCCATAGGGAGGGAAGCAACTTCTGTGATATTGTGATAGAAAGGTGTGTGCCTGTGCAGATAAAGGCTTCTGAAAGACAGGATTCAAATGACAGAAATGAATACGTTGACAGTCCATTGTGTGCTTCCTCAGAATCTCCGCAGTTGTCTCCAGAACATCGGAGATGGACTAACATGGATTCAAACCCAAACAGGCGGAGATTTGAGTCTGAAATTGGCCGTGATATTCTTCGGGAAAGGCGGATGAGGCAAGAACTGGAGGAAGTGCGTATTGCAAACCAAGGTTAGTATTTAATGACACTGTTATTACAATATATGTCCTGTTTTCAGTTTTTACAAACAAAGAGGTTTGGTTATATGTTTTTTTTCTGAATGGAAGGTACAGTTTTCACTTCTCAGTTTTTAAAGTAACAGTAAACATATAGTTTTCTCAAATAAGATACATTTTTGAAATGAAAATCCTTATTTGTATATGGTGTCACTACATGAGTATTCTGGTTTTCTTCACTGCTTTTAAACAACAGGCTTCTACACTTGTCTTCTTATGTATTTTCTATGTTCAGTAAAAAAACAAGCAACTTATTCTGTGCATGCCAACAGTGGCTGCAGTTTCACTAACCCCCATTCAACCATGAGGACCTTGTTTAGTCAACTGAAGTGTTGCCAGCTGTGGCATTTTTTCAGAAATATAACCCTTACACTTGGTTAGTGATTGCTTTATAGACACTCCTTGATTTATGCAGTTGCAGATTTATACAATTTTTTAAATGTAAAAAAAAAAACCTTTATGAGACGTGCTCAATTTTTCGTGTGGTCATGGAAAAACAGTGAGATAAGGGAGGCAGAAGAATAGTGCTGGTTGATAACACAGGCAGCAGGGGTCACATTGCAACTGATCAAGTGCCATTGTGTTGGAATTTGGATTTCAACTGAACTTCCTTGTGTATATGTGTGTAGTTCACCATATGCGTGCTGATTTAGACTTATGCAAAATTTTAGTTATGCTAGATCTTCTGGAACATAGCTGTTGCATAAGTTGTGGCATGTCTGTATGTAACATTCAGCTGAACCAGTAACCTGTGGATTGCTGTCACTCTGCTTACAGAATATGTATGAATACAAAGTGTGCATGTGTACATATGTTTTGTCTTCATTAATGTTCAGATTTTGAGAACAGAAACCAGAAGTTTTTCTTGGACCCTCCAAACAAATGTTAGAATAATGCCTTAAATCTGGCTTGTGATCATTCTAAGCTTACTGTGTGGGACTTTTCCATTGAAGATCCTTGAAACACAGTTTCTCTGTTTTTCCAGTTTCTTTGTATGTATGCCTAGCATGGCAAAAGAAGCTAATTTTCTTTAAAGTTAAAATTATGCAAATAATAATCTGTGAATATTATAGTAGTGTCATTTAGTAATATAAAGATATGCAACAAGGTACAATAAGATTGCAGAGATGTGGGATGATGTGAACACTACGTTGCATGTAGCAGTATCATTCAATGAATATGAGGGTGCTGACTACAATCTTCTCTCATGTGCTGAGTGACAAACAAAAGAGCTGTACCTGGCAGGGAGTTACTGACAGGAGTCAAGAAGAAGAAGAAGAAGAGGTGAAAGCAGTCTGTGAACCTGTGCCAACATGTGCTTAGAACTTGAACATAGACACTTCCTCAGCATTGTCTATGATGTTCTGAAATCATAACAGAAAACCTCTCAAGCTGGAAAACTGCACGTGTAACTCAATTTTGACAGTCCCAGCACTGGTCAGCCTAAGGGAAAGAAGTCATTGTCAGGTGTGCTGCACCCAGGGTGTGAGATCCACCACTAAGTGCAAAGCATGTGAAGTCAGACTGCGTAGTGCCATATTTCAGTGAATATCATACCGTAGTGAATGTGAAAAGGCAGTGACCTAAATTGTAAATATTTATGTAACCTGTAAATAATGTGTAGTTATAAAGTAGCGATCCAAGGTGACAAGGATATGCAGCAGCAGTTAAAGTTTTGATTTTATTCAAAATGGTTAAATTTTTTTCCACCTTAATTTGTGAAAAAAAATGTAACATTTTGTTTTGTTGACTATTGAGTAAAATCTTGGAGATGCACCCTGTTGTAAGACTATGCCAGAAAAATTAAAATCATTGAATTTAAATCCCAATCTTCTGCACAGTATACGGGTAGTGTAATTCCACTGCCAAAGGATTAGATGGAAGATGTGGATAACATACCACATCAACCCACCTCTTTCTTTCTCTCTCATACGCACACACACACACACGCACCCGCTCATGTGTGCTTGAAGCAGCAAGGTGTAGCAAGGAATACATGGCATTCTAATCCTTTTAGTGCACATGATCTACAGGGTGGGGCAAAATAACCTCCCTAAATTTTAAGGTGAATAACAAAAAATCTATTCAATACAACAATTTTATTTTTGGATTCTGAAACTACAACATGGGAAGTTTTAAATCACATAGTCTTAAAAAGAATATCTTGCAAGTGGTGGCCGTTGTTTGCGTGCAGAGCGCCTGGGAGACTGCAAAACGG
>Ga0131853_10015681_pt1 | contig 13845 bp, 8 predicted proteins | sample TergutLab28metaG_FD_92764 | JGI IMG/M metagenome (GOLD analysis project Ga0131853, IMG submission 92764) | Labiotermes labralis P1 segment gut microbial communities from Petit-Saut dam, French Guiana - Lab288 P1 (version 2) (version 2) | ecosystem: Host-associated > Arthropoda: Insects >... | reverse complement strand
CATAAACTTAATCCTACCAGTCATTGACCATTAGACTTCCCACTAAATAAACCGATTTTAACGCGTAACGATGATGAGATCTCAGCATCACCTCGCAATATAGGCATATATATGATACTTTTTGAGCAAAATTGTAATAACCTGAAGATGGCCGCTATTGGCCGAAACATGTAGTTATTTTTTTCTATTAGATACCATCATAAATCCATACTACCATAGTTGTGGTTTCATGACTGATATTTACCTCACTGTTTGTCTTTTCTACACACAACGGGGATGACACACCCCAGAATTAGGGCGTAATTCAGGAACGCTGCACGTAATATGGGCACATTTTGTCTAAATACTGACTACGGTAGTGCCTGGAAGATATGGGGTTTGATTCTTGATAGGGGCAAGAGATTTTTTTTTTCTCGTAAACGTCCTGGGGACCACCCAGCTTCATATCCATTGGGGTCTGAGGACTGTTTCCGCGGGGTAAACAGTTCACAGCGCGAGGCTGAGTCGTAACTTGCATATGGTTCCAAAATTAAGCGTGAGTGGAGCCATACCTCTGCTCCCACAATATGTCTTCATGGGGTGGACAGGAATAATTTTAACTTTACCTCCTACCACTACATGTTAAGGAATAACAAGAAATGACAACGAATTTAACCCTTTATGGAAGAGGTGTTAGTGAATGCACCACTTCTATTCAGGTTGAAAATCTATTTTGCCCACACAGTGTGGTAGTGTGTTGCATATGATTCTTAAAATAAATAGAAGACATATTAACTAATTAGAACTTGTAATGTGAATGCAGCGTGTGCGATATTAGGTTGCTTGTCAGCGACTGTGAAGAGTATTGTCCGTGAAAATGACCCGGTATGGTAAGGTGGAAATTTACCTACGTTTCGTATTGTGTCACTGCTTCCGTCATCAGTGTAGCAGCTGTCATGTTAATGGAAGCAGCAGGATTCTGTGATACGTCGGCATATTTCTGTCAACCTGCACGGCATTACATTCTAGCAGATAATAATTTTCTAACCAGAAATAAGTCAAAGATCAAAGTAATCTTATTCGTCTTCACCATTGTCCTCATTCACTCTTGTTTTTCCTCTACATATATTTTTGTTCTCCTCTATTCAGATGCGCTGTCCTTCACCTTCGTTATTCTGATTCTTATTTCTACTTCATCGTTCTTTGAAATCTGAGTAAAGAACCACCTAACGGGGGCCCTAAGTCTTCTCGAGTTCTTTTCGGTCAATCGGCCGGCGGATCTGACAACGCATGTAATAGTTCCTTCGGTGGCGATAGCAGGTAAAGTTACTACACCTAATTTCCCATTGGTCTCACTGGGTTCGAACCTACATATTACAAACTTAAATCTTTTCCAGTTGGGAACGCCTACATCTGCAGTTATTACTTCTTACTTTTTGTGACGCCAATCCACGGTTAAAGCGTTTACGTATCGATTACTGAACTGGCTGCCCAGCGTAAGGTACAGTGTTATAGGGGGACTGCTGCTGAGCGTACAGGGTGTGACCGGGACTGCTGATCAGCTTACAGAGTGTGACCGGGACTGCTGGTCAGCTTACAGGTGTGACCGGGACTGCTGATCAGCTTACAGGGTGTGATCGGGACTGCTGATCAGCTTACAGAGTGTGACCGGGACTGCTGGTCAGCTTACAGGGTGTGACCGGGACTGCTGATCAGCTTACAGTGTGTGACCGGGACTGCTGATCAGCTTACAGAGTGTGACCGGGACTGCTGGTCAGCTTACAGGGTGTGACCGGGACTGCTGATCAGCTTACAGTGTGTGACCGGGACTGCTGATCAGGTTACAGGGTGTGACCTGGACTGCTGATTAGCGTTCAGGGTGTGACCAGGACTGCTGATCAGCGTGCGGGGTGTGATCGGGACTGCTGATCAGCTTACAAGGTGTTACCGGGACTGCTGATCAGCTAACAGCATGTGACCTGGACTGCTGATAGCGTTCAGGGTGTGACCGGGACTGCTGATCAGCGTACAATGTGTGACTGGGATTACTGATCAGCATAAAGGATGTGACCGGGATTACTGCTCAACGTACGGAGTGTGATCGGGACTACTGCTCAGCGTGCAGGGTGTGACCGGGACTACTGATCAGCGTAAAGGATGTGACCAGGATTACTGCTCAACGTACGGAGTGTGATCGGGGCTACTGCTCAGCGTGCGGAGTGTGACCGGGACTACTGATTAGCGTAAAGGATGTGACCGGGATTACTGCTCAACGTGCGGAGTGTGACCGGGACTACTGCTCAGCGTTAAAGGTGTGACCGGGACTACTGATCAGCGTACAGCATGTGACTGGGACTGTTGTTCAGCGTACAGGGTTTGTGTGATTCACACTGCTGCTCAGCTTACAGTGTGTAGCCGGAACTACTGGATTGCTGGTCAGCGTAGAGAGTGTGACAGGGACTTGTGCTCGGCGCACAGATCGTGACTTGTACAGCTGCTAAGCGGATAGTGTGTGAGCGAGACTGCTGCCCGAAAGGCGGTGTACTGTTGAATATTTTAGTCTTTAATTTGCTAGTTAGAAGACGGAATGACGAAAAAATCCGAACTGAATGGTAGCAAGCATTCAAATTATTTAACCCGTTCTCAGTGTCTTACCTGCAGACTACGCAGTGTCATAATTGAATGTTAATGTCTGGACAGTGACGTTGCCGTCAGCACCGAACAGTCCGTCATTAACGAAAGGCATTATTTTTGTCGCCGAACGACGTATAGGCTGCGTCGCAGGGCACAGGTCTGGATTGCCGAAAGACGCAGCATATGCGTCAGCCAACTAGGGCCATTTCTGTGCAAACCTGTTGGGGTTTTCCTTAGGCTTTTGTGTTTTTGTGGTAAGAGATTGCGTTAAAAAATCGTAATTTATATTCTGGCCTTCCTCAAACTACACGCGGAATTAATTTCGGCTCCAAAGGATTATGAACTATAACATTTTTAAACATATTCATTATAGTGACTGGGCTACGGATTGAATGACCCGAAGAACCGTAGTTCGATTTCTGGCAAGGAAAAATAATTTTTTCTTCTCCAAAACGTCCCGTACAGCTCTGGGGCCCCCCCATCCCCCTAGTCAGTGGATACGTGACTCTTTCCCCAGGGGATAAATGCGTCGTGGCCTGAAATAGAACGCTCACATTTCGTGCTGTATTTAAGAATGCATAAAGTAGGAGACTTTATAGCTGATTATTGAAATAATTCATTTCCCATAAGCTGGGGTTAAAAAATCTAGAAAGTGGACAGTATTGGAAATAGTATTAATGTCTATTGACACACAGGGCCTTCAGAAACATTTAGAACTAGTGGAAGGTGCTATGCAACGCGTGATGTACTTTGATACGCTGTGTGTCAACACAACAATGTGGAACGAAACTGCTGACAGATATTTGTGTGGTCACTGTAGGAAAGAAAAATCTGTGGGAATTTGTCCATCTGTGGTGTTTTATTTTCACGTTAGAAGAGAAATTGAAGGTGCTGCTGGAGGACAGACCGAAACGTTTCTACTGTTCTATTATTTCCTGTCTGGCATGCGTTCTTACTTGAGACGTATAGAATATGAAAAACCATTACATGAAACTTCAGTTTAAAATGTTAACCATTAACCGATACAGAAGCATGGTTTTCTCTGTCATATTATCGTAACTTGAACCACGGTTTTCAAAGCCGTTCTTACAAAATGACCGTGAACCCCACTGTATAATGTTTGCACGTACGTTATTGTTATCTGGAAACTGACGCCTTATAGTCTGATAGAAGCCAATCCCAATGACCGCCCAGTCTAAGCCGTGGGTCTGCGGCTGCTCGGTTGCTGGGGTTGCGGGTTCGAATCTCGCCGGGGGCGTGTATGCCTGCCTCTTGTGAATGTTATGTGTTGTCAGTTAGAGGTCTCCGCGTCGGGTTGATCACACTTTCAAAAGAGTCTTACCGAGTGTGTGTATGCGTGCGTGCGTGCGTGAGTGATTGAGTGTGGTCGTGAAGCCTCAATAATGAGGAGACCCTGTCCCACTAGAGTCTTTTGCACCGTGGGGAAAAATTTTTTGATAGAAGCAGGTACTAATATTTCAGGGGAAACACCTACACCTTTTTTGCCACAAGGGTTCCCATGGTTAAACGGCTTATCGTATGATAAATGCATTTTTCGCTTATGTGTCAGCATACAGATTGACGGAATTGCACAGACGTTTCGGATGAACGTGATACATCTGCTGAAGTCGTAGGTAATTCGTTTTTCCCGAAACGTCCATCAGAGTACGTGTCATCACATCCTGGAAGATTGGTATCTTGATATTTAGAATTTAAAACCCTATGTATAGGCCTAAGTGGACAGTAAAGGTAAAGGTAAAGTGTTCCCGTTACAGGCCCGGTGTGGCCCAGACGGTGGGTACAGGTAATACCTCTACTCTTCCATGACCGCGGCAATAGAAGGGGGTGAGTGGTCAGCAATACGCCCCGGCCGCACTTTACCTCCGGGAAAGACCCGGTACCCGTTTTACAGGAGGCTGGGTGGGCCCAAGGCCCGGTCTGGACGGGCGGAAAATCTCGTCCCCACCGGGATTCGATCCCGGACCGTCAAGCCCGTAGTCAGTCGCTATACCAACTGAGCTACCGGGCCCACCTACGTGGACAGTACTTGTATATAATATCCTGGAGGGCAGGAGCCTTAGTTTTTCCTTTGCACTGTGTTCCTCGTAGAAAATGTGGGTATACGCAGTAACGAGAAAGGCTTAATTTTCTGCATGCCAAGGGTTGTTGCATTATTGTTGTCATGAAGCTTAATCAGGTTATATGAAATATGTAACTGCAGGGTTGTTCACTCTGAACATAGCGATTTTAATGCACACAGGAAGTGTTCGGAAAGAAATAAATAAGGAAGGTGGCTAAACGCCGAAAGTAGAGTTCACAGTTCACTCTGTATAATTAACCCCTTTTATTCTCTAAGTTCTAAATAGACTTTATGTAGTTTAACTACAAATGAACTACGAAATGTGTAAACATCGCCGCATTAAAATCATATTTAGTCTGCAGTATGCAGATCTGGCCTTCAGCTGGAGAACGGAGTAATCGGGACTCGATTTCCAGCACGGATGAGAGGCTTTTCTCTTGTCCAGACTTCCAGACTGGCTGTGTGAACCATCCGTTCACATATTCAGCATGTACCTGGACCTCTTTCCTCGGGAGTAAATAGGCTGAGGCGTGAAAGTGAACATAAATTTGTACATAGCGTCAAGGTTAGGAAAGCATAGGCTATACCTCCACTCCCCATACGACGCAACGGCATGATACATAATCAAACACAAGGACATCTTAACTTTAGGCTGCAAGCAAAAGAGTTTATAAGGGCTCTGTCCAGCTTAAATCATTTTTCGAAATGAGAGGTGTCCGCCATTATTTCGCTACGGGATGGTCGGCCTGAGGATCGAATCCCGGTTGAGGCGAGATTTTCCGCACACATCCATACCGGCACTGCGGCCCATCCAGCCTCCTATAAAATGGGTACCTAGTGTCTTTCCCGGGCGTAATGCGACCAGGGCGCGGCGTTCAACACCCACACCACCTGGCTCCGAGGTTAAAGAAAGAGTAGAGCTGTAGCTCCCCTGCTGCCCCCCCCCCCCTGGACTTTCATGGCCTGCTGTAGGGTTAACTTCGTCTTTACTTTACCTCCATTGCTTTGCATTCTGTCACTGTCTGTTTCGAATATAATACGGGGCCACTTGGCACTGGGGGGTGTAGGTCTTGACGCCGAATACTTTGGTACATGGAGAAAAGCGTTTCGCAGTAATATGATGCCTTCATCTTCGAATTGCTCGTTCTTTCCCATTGCCAAACATCCGGTTCATGGGGAATACCTTTTTTTATAGATATGACGCCTTATAGCGTGGCATAAATTCGCCGCCGTTTCGGACCAACATAATTTTTTTTTTATAAATTTTGAGGCAGCTGGTTCATCTGAACCGCCGAACACAATACGTGGCGTTACATCCCAGAAGACGGTGTCTTTCAGCGTCAGCGCCGTGACGATCTCGCAGTGTACAGCCCTGTTTTAGGCCCACTATTTTTCATTGGTTCGCAGGTTTACTCGGCGTGCTGTGTGTCTTCCCGAAATCATGCCCCACCTTTCCCATGTGGCGTTTTATTCTACCCTGAAAATGGAGGCAGAAGGTTTGACAGAAACGTTACTGCGTTCCTGCTAAAATATGCAGTGTCATATTCCATATGCACGTGATCTGAAATATTATTCTGCTGGTTTTAAACATCTTCGGTCAGTTTAAAGTGAGTTATCTTGGGTCAGGGTACCGCGGTAGCACAGTGGTTAAGGTGCTGTGCTACAAATCTGAAGGTCGCTGGTTCGATTCCAGATAGTGTCATTGGAATTTTTCATTGACATAATCCTTCCGATCGCACTATGGTCCTGGGGTCGACTCATCCTCAAACAGAAATGAGTAACAAGAGTATTTTCTGGGGGTAAAAAGCAGCCGGTGCGTAAGGTTGACAACCTTACCACCATTCTGGGCCAATTGTCACGTAATTTGGGAACCTTAACTTCCTGGAACCCTCTGGGCACCTCGGGCCTATAATGGGACTGATTTACCTTTATCTTGGGTCAATTTATGTGAAGCAACTTCTTGATCATACTGTGCAACTCATGATCGTCGTACTATCTCTCGTTCACATGAGCTACCAAATCGCTTTCCGATATAAAATTGCAGTTAGTTGTTCGATTTATTATCAATTTACATAAAAATGAGAAGAGAGAGAGACGGGGATCATGTAGCGTCACATTACCCTTCCAAAATAAAGGGGGCCACTGCACAAGTTATAAGAAGTTAACCCATAATTTGCTTTCGAAATGTATCGTCGAAGGCGACTGCCTCTTCGCCTAGTGTAAGGGCGAAAGACTAAATGTGCCTAGTGTGCTTGAAGTTCCCATGTAGCACTGGAACCTATCACGTATTACTTTTTGGCACAGAAAAGTGCTGAAGTGTGAACCATCCTCCTTCCTTAACTTGGTATGCTTGACTCCTTCCTCTCCTTACGCGGATTGTAGATCGTATAAATGACATGAAACCAATAAATATTATCTTTATTTCTTCCTTCAGTACGGTCGTTTTCTGTCATCTGCGTAAATACTGCGACATTGAAGACTAAGCTGATGAGAAATCACGTAATTCGTGTTGTTTCTTTCTTATTATGACTTATGCGTACTCATTCTAGGTGTAGGGTGTTACTGTTGCACCTGATCACAATCCATGGCGCGCGCGCGCACGCATGCACAGGCCCACACTTTTTTCTTTCTCTCTCTCTCTCTGTTTGACTTCTTTGGACGAGGGATCAGCCCGTCGCAAACACCTCTACCTGACAACACACAACATTCACATGAGACAGAAATCCGTGCGCCCAGCGGGATACGAACCCACAACCCCAGCAGGCGAGCGGCCGCAGTCCTAGACCGCGCGACCACGACGATCGGCCACGTAGTTGGTACAGTGGGAAAATGACGCGGACTGAGTTTAAATACCGTACCTCCACTTTCCAGAACGGACTTTGGAAAATGAAGGAAACTGTATTAGTCTGGAAGGGTTACGGGCGGAAATTAAGGTACGGCCATGTTACAAAAATTGGTACAAGGGTACCGACGTTTGGAGGGAACGTGCTGCTATGGTATTCATTGAGGAAGAATGGGCGTAGCAGGTTCCGCCAATTTTTTTCACCGTTTTTTCAGCCTATACGGCGTCACAGTCTAGCAGACCGTAATTTTGACACTCTCGCGTCATTTACTCCAATTACGTTCGTCTGTCTGACAAGTGACCCTGTGCAAGTACAACAGAATGTAGATCATTTTTACGAAGCCTGTTGCAGCTTTTGAGGTTTGACACAATGTATTTCACCCCTGAAGATTCAGAATTTCTGAGATGTGTGACGTCGTGTCACCTGTTCAGTAGATTGCAACGTTTCGAATGAGCGCATTTCCTTCTTGTCAATTGTCGGTAGTCTGCACTATTCTTGCACTGTTGGACACTGAAAATGTTGGCACCTCACTCCTACAAAATGTCAGTAACCTTTTAACATTCCGCACGATGCAACATCCCAGAATACCTGATCGTTTAACAAAACCGCCTTAGGAATCTCAAATCTATCACTTTTCAACCTTGTGGTGACGTAAAGGCGTTCTACACCCTTGCGTAACAGGAACGAACTTTAGCACACTTATCGTGCAGATCTGAATTGCCGAATTTTTGTGCCCAGTGGAAGTTCCTGCACATTTGTATTATGGTCTTCTGGATGTTCTGCGCTGTATAATATCCTAGGTTGATACCGCCGTTTCGGAGGTACATTCTGCCTCTAAGTTCAGGTTTCAAATACAGTGGGGTATTCTAGAACGAACGTAATTGGTTCTAGAACCTCGTTCGTTATAGCATCTGTTCTTTCTAGCATACATTGAAATATATGTATTTAGGGGTAATCCGTTCCGAGCCTACAGCGTAGAACAAAGTTACCGTCCATCATAACCATTTAAACAAGAAAAATATAATACAAAATAAAAAATTTAAGTGTAAAGTAATATAAAATTAATTAATTTAACTTTTGTACACTGTGCGTGTACATTTGAAAAGCATAAACAATCTTTCCCTTGTGAAAACTGTAATCGAACTTTCTCACTTTCTTTTGCCGGCTCATGGCTAAAATTATATAGCAGAATAATTTAAAAAATATATATTTTCACTGGTAAAGGCACAAATAAGCAGATAATTGAACTAAACTGACAACTGAACCTTATAAACGATAACAAAGATGAAGACTTTGTCGGGAAGGCCCGACACGTCATGCGCACGCGCGTGCTACGTCGGCCGATAGTATTCCTCCGCGTTCTTTGTAGCATCTGCGTTCGTTGTAGCGTCCTGATTTTATTGATAAAAGCTGTTCGTTGTAGCATTCTTTCGTTCTAGGATCATTCGTTGTAGCATACCCGACTGTAATTTATTCCTTGTTAGCGTTGAAGTAGTCGGGGTAAACGTTCGCGTCGACTGTTTGGACAGTTTACAAGAAGTGGGGATAATCATAACCAGGGGTGGGGGTAGGGAAAAGGGCCCAGTCAGGGCCAGTAGAAGTGTGAAACGGTGAAGTGGAGAAACCAGGTTATAGAATTGCCACCGCCTGTATAACCAAAATGTATAGTCGAATGTATCACCATCAGCGTCTACTTGGAACTCAATTGAAACCACGAAGAAGGAGACATGTTTCTCTGAAATTTGTTTACGAACCTATCAGGTTACTTGGTGTGAAAGGTCTGGAGAATAAAACATGAACAATTGGCCTCGTGGAAATCTGGAAACTTACAGTTTTACATTTTAAAGATTTAGCTGGTATGTTACATTTTTAAAGCTGCAACGCGATTTTGAAGATCTCTGAAAACATGTTGAAACTATTACATTTATTGGAAGAAGTCATGGATAAAGAACCCTTTATCGAAACACATTTCTCAGTTTCGAAGTTATTTTGAATAAGTTATTTTCTTGCGGAAAATATTTCATCTTTCTCTTTTAACTCGTTATTTTTATAGTCTATTTGGATGTGAACTTTACTGATGAAAGCCGGGCGTAGCCAACTTTGATGTTTTGAGTAGTTTCTGTACATGGTCGATAAGAAATGAGTTGTACTGATGGGATTTCTTCTCTCTGACCTCTTCCCTCCCTCCTCTCTTATCCCCTTCCACATATCATCCTATGTGAAATAAAGTATATAACCTTTACAAAATTCAGTTTTTAACGCTATTCAGGAGGAAAGTAAAGTAAGAAGTTTTAACGTTCTGCCTCGCCAGGCACACTGAATGCAGTCAGTATAGAGCTCTTTGCAACAAGTTTTTGACGTCTCTGGTATTGTGCAGACCGGAGTTTGTTAGAAGGCCTTTTCTCTCCTACCTTCAATATTTAACCACGATCGTGGTATGAATAGCGCATCAGAATTAATATTCAATTGCGCCCAAAATTTGGTTTATCTTATGGAGGTACGCAGCTCAATAAACTTAAAGAATTTTTCTAAGCTACTTGTTGCTGAGACACAAAATGAATTCTCCATCTTGTATGAAAATTTGATATCTTATGCGTTTTCAGGTGTTTACGGTGGTGTGTTTGTGGGTTTTGACACCGTCTAGTTAGTTGTTAGGTAAACGCTACTTCAGTTTCTGCTGATGTTACGTTATGCAATGCGGTATATAAGTCCCAAGTTTTGTAGAAATCTGCTGCATGTCACATTCTTATGCAATGAAAATTGAGGGAAAGAGTTCCTGTTGCTATTCGAGGCTCTTCCCAGGTCTTCCGTGACATTATTCTTAAATTAGGCCATGGTGGCTTTTTTGAACACACTTTCTGTTTCGTTATTTGTTAGTCACAGTTTCATATGACTCTCTTTAGTCAGCGTAGTTAAATAACCATAATACGTAAATAAGTAAATAAACTATTTAATAAACGATGAATTAAGCAATGGGTATGTTATGCATTCGCCTCTCTCCCAGTTGTGTGCTGAGGGGTGTCACTCTGTGTAAGAAAAATTTTCTAGGTTTAAGGATAAAAAAAGCAGCCCCGTTACAGGCCTGGAGTGGCCCGGAGGGTTTCAGGTAGTTAAGGTTCCCAGATTTCAAGACAGTCAGCATATGAAGGTGGTAAGGTTGTCAGCCTTACGCACCGGCCGCCTTTACCCTCAGGAAATACTCCTGGTACTCATTTCTGTTAGAGGCTCAGTCGACCCCAGGACCATAGTGTGATCGGAAGGATTTTATGTCGATGAAAAATTCAATGACACCAACTGGAATCGAACCAGCGACCTTCCGATTTGTAACACAGCACCTTAACCACTTTGCCACCGCGGTTTTAAGGATAAAACATAAGTTTTTTTTTAAAGTTGTCCCTGTATTTAATTAAGCACCAGATAATGAAGACGTATGTGGGAATGGAGGCATACATCCAGATATTCTTATTCTCGGTACTAGAGGTGAGTGGGTCAGCCGGACTTCCCAGAGACAGTTTAAACGCTGCAGAGAAGAGAGTCTCTTACCTTTGCTGAAAATGTAAATTCGAATCCACGGTTGTCCAGCCCGAAGCCTATTCCCTATACTGACCACAGACCATATCGACTCAGCTCTCTCCCTTTCACTCTAGGCGTTGTAGGTGTAAACATGCCTGTTCCATTTACAAAAAAAAATGTTCGTTGTTTTGATCTTCTCTTCATCCTCCAATACAGTTATTCCTTCGGGGAGACAAGTTTTCGCTTAGTTGCTATACCCAAAGGGGAAGAGTGTGCAGATTAGTAACCTGGTGAATATGCTTCCTGCTTCAGCTTTCTTGCCTCTCCACCTTAGTCCAGTGAGATTGTATTTTCTTTCCATTTTCCCCTCCGTTAGAATAGTATACTTGGATAGTAAACTTTACAAAATCTATCCTAGCTCCTTGAAGTTCTTCACTGCAAGGCAAACACTACGCTATGGAAACAACGCGGACTGTTTGCTGTGCAGGACTAATACTTGATTCTCAGCGAGTTGTCTCAGCACTTGGAGTCTCAGTTTTGTCCGGGTCGGATGACTTTTCTGGGAATGATATTGTGAATTCCTGTAGCGGAATATTCTTCGGTGTGTTTTTACTATGCAGTTACTTTCCTGTGTTACGCACGTGCAGCTTTACAAGTACTTTGTAATGCTATAGAATTTACCAGTTTCTGTTATTAAGTAGGGGAATGCGATTTGAATCCTTCATCCTTTCACTCTGTTGTCTTTATTACGACAGGTCCATAGCGTCTTCCAAAGTGAGTTCTCCAGAGTGCGATCCGGTGCTTCCGCTTTCAATTTCCAGTACCCTCTCCTTTCCTTAAGATCATCCAGTAGCTGCTTACGCCTTCCTCGTCTTCTCGTCACTATTGGAATAGTATTAAAAAATGTATACGTCCTACGGAGAACAAACCACATTTGCAAGTGAGTTAATATCACTAGTAAAAAAAGGTAAAATGTTACCGTTACAGGCCCGGTGTGGCCCAGTGGGTGGGTAGAGGTATAGCTCTACTCTTCCATGACCACGGCACTAGAAGGGGGTGAATGGTCAGCAGCACGCCCCGGCCGCACTTTACTCCCGGGAAAGACCCGGTACCCATTGTACAGGAGGCTGGGTGGGTCCCAGGGCCGGTCTGGACGGGCGGAAAATCTCGTCGCCACCGGGATTCAATCCCGGACCGTCCAGCCCGTAGTCAGTCACTATACTGACTGAGCTACCCCGCCGTTCAGAATAACTGCAGATGATTACTCTGTGAATTATCTGAAACTTTCTGTTCGAAGTGTCGATTTTTTAACTTTTTAATAAGTGGCATAAAACTACTAGGCTACGGGCTGGGGGCTCCAAGGTTCGAATTCCGGTAGGGGCAAGAGATTATTCTCTTCTCCAAAACGCCCAGACCAGCTCGGGGGTCCACCCAGCCTTCTATTCAATGGGAACCGGGATTATTTCCCGGGGATAAAGCAGCTGGGGATTGAATGTAACCACTCAGCTCAACCTAGTTTACGAATGAGTGGAGCTATGCCTCTGCTCCCCTGTTTAACTTCGTGGCGTGGACAGGGGAAACATTGCCTTTTTGTATGATTGCACCTATCCAGTATGGTCAGATGAATGTCGCATCTCAATATCACACAAAATTTATGCGCATATTACGTCGTAATTTTTTTAGTAGTCTTTAAAGACTATAATGTACAATAGTGGATCAATGGTAGGGTTGTGTATTGAAATCTGGGCAACAGATGGGAATTGCTAAACTTTGTGATTCGATCGCTTCAAGGGCACCAGATATTGCTCTCCTGCTAAGCCTCAAGACCAAATTAGCTCTGTGGATCACCTAGTTGCCTCTGCAGTGAATCCCGTGGGTTCTTTCTGCTGGGTAAATCGGCAGTGGCGTGAAACTAGCATTAAGTGTCGAGGTAAGAAATGGGTGGGTCTGCTTCTCCACTCCCCCATATGCCTTTGTGGCATTGTGTTTGAATTAAGCATAGCACTTCGCATTTTTATCCTTTATACCAGTAAATAATTTTTGTATTATCTTACTGGACGCTGAAGTAACTGTTGCAAATGGTGCAGCGACATTAAACAACGCACTAAACCATTTTCGAACCAACCAACTAACCGACCGACCGACCGATCGACCAACCAACTGACCAAGCATCCGACCGACCAACCAACCGACCAACCTATCAACCCACCAATCCAGTAAAAAACAATCAACTAACCAACCAACCAAACAAAACAACCAACCAACTAACCAACCAACCAACCAACCAACCAAACAAAACAACCAACTAACCAACCAACCAACCGACCGACCAACCTATCAACCCACCAATCCAGTAAAAAAACAATCAACTAACTAACCAACCAAACAAAACAACCAAATAACCAAACAACCAACAAACCACCATCTATTTAATGAGCCAGGAAACCAACATCTTTCAGAATTAAATTATAGGATTGTGGTGCATAATAATTCACTGCAGAACATGGGCTTTGTACGAAGTGAACTTGAATACGGACCACCAAGTAAACAAGCCCACACTCACAGAGGTTTGATAAATGAGCAGATTTGTGGGCATAACCAGCTACTTGTTTACGTCGGCGTTGTGACGTATATAGCTGTATATTTTAACGGCACTATGTACCGGGGTTTGACACAGCCATAATTTACATACTGAATGTAACAGACTGCACGGCGGTACTGCCCAAGAGATCGTAATTGCGGCCATCACTGTCGTGAGAACTTCAAATCTTATATTATTATTATTATTATTATTAT
>Ga0131853_10015680_pt1 | contig 13848 bp, 13 predicted proteins | sample TergutLab28metaG_FD_92764 | JGI IMG/M metagenome (GOLD analysis project Ga0131853, IMG submission 92764) | Labiotermes labralis P1 segment gut microbial communities from Petit-Saut dam, French Guiana - Lab288 P1 (version 2) (version 2) | ecosystem: Host-associated > Arthropoda: Insects >... | reverse complement strand
TGATTCAAGTGAAAGATGACGCAGGTCATTAAGAACAGGATCTCCTACAGAGATCATATCAAATACGGGTGAAGCTGCCGCTCCTTGAGCGAAAATAGCGGAAGTGCTCCCGATAAAAAATATTACAAGAAAACAATAAACCTTCTTCATACAACCAACCTTAATTCATTATGCTTTCTGGATTCAGACTAGAGCGTTATCCTAAATCTTTTTGTAGCATTTGTCCATACAGTGTTTCCAAATTCTTAACTTCATCAACAATAGAATATTTTTTTAGCAATAGCTGATAACTTATATCAATACGTTTATAATTACGCTTTGATAAAACTTTTTCTGCCCATTTATCCGCACTCTCATGCAAAGCGGCAAAATCAATAAGCTCTGTACACGTTATCTCGGTAGTTACCTTATCAGAAACAACCGCAGGCAAACCAGCCGCCTGAGTTTCAACAAGAACAACTGGCAAGCCTTCGTATAAAGAAGGCAAAACAAAAACATCTATCGCCTGATACAATTCGTTGACATCATCCCTTACACCTGCAAACAACACATTGTTTTGCAAATTAAGCCTTTTCACCTTTGCTTCTATCTGAGCTTTTAGAGTACCATCACCTACAAGTAGCAAAATGCAATTATTGTCCTTTTTATAAATCTCATAAAAAACATCAATTAAAAAGTCATGATTTTTTTGCGGCATAAACCGCCCAACATTGCCTATTACAAATTGATCATTCAAATTAAAATTATTTCGCACTTTATTTCGTATTGCCTCGTTAAAAGTAAATTTTGAAAGGTCAATAGCATTATTTAAAATTGTTATTTTTCCTTTCCTAAATGCCTTATTTCCAAACATCCACTTTCCAGCATATTCAGAACAGGCAAATAGATGCGTAGGAAACAGTCTTGAAAAAAGCCGTAAAGTGTATTTCATCAGGTTCCGTAATAATTCACCCTTGCCTTTCCCCGCAGTTACATGGCTGTGACTAATTCTAACAGGGACTTTTGCCAACTTTGCAGCAAGCAAGGTAAATACTGACATTGTAGACATATGCGAATGAACGATTGTATAATTATTTTTTTGAAAAAGGTATTGCAACGCTTTTATATATGAAAATATATGCTTATATGGTGGTATTTTATAAATAGCACAGCCTAGTCTCTGTATTTCATCGGGGATCTCATAAGGCGAATTATCGTGAATAAAAAAATCAAACTGGAATTTTGACTTTTGGATAAATGTATAGTAATTAAAGACAACAGACTCAACGCCGCCTTTAGCGTTGCTTCCTATTATGTGGGCAATTCTTGGCACATCATCCATAAAGATTTATTTCCTTTTTTTTCTTTCGATGAATCTTAATAATAATCTTTTTTACTGCTGCCTTTAAGGCAGAGGAAATCAAATTTAAAAAATTAAAAAGAGGCGGGCATTTTTTCTTCAGCAAAAAAATAAACTGAAAAAGGTTGCTGTTCACAACATACAGCATATCATCACCAGCTATTATCTGTGCATGAGCGGCAAACGCAGAACGTGGATTTTCAAGAAGCTTTAATAGTTCTGGTGATATACTACCAGTTTCTTTTATTTGTTTAAGAAAACTATCGCGAGCAAAAAGGAAAGGCGATTCAACAAAAATATGATCCGTCGCAAAGTAATGAATTATCTTTGACTCTGAAAGAAATGAAAGACCGTTGTACGCTATTTGGCAATTCCAAGTCCCGTCAAGTTCGGTAAAGTATGCCTGGTTTTCATAAATAGCAGCATTAAAAGACGGCTGATCCCGCACTATATTTTTGCTCTTGCTATAAAGCCAAAGCTCATGCCAGCGGTCAAATATTTTATGCGATTCAGCGGTATCGGCGCAGTAAATTACCCCACTGTTGTAATGCCTATTGTTTGTATATGAAGAAAATCGCAACCGTTTATCATTGCCGATAATAAAGTTCTTATTGTTGTGGCAATCAATAGGCAAATGCTTATCCAGGCACGCGCTAAATTTCATCTGATTTTCCGTACTTGCATTTATAATAGAAGAAAGATCATCCGTGATTATTGTGTCGCAGTCTATAAATAAAAAATCGCCTTGAACAAGGCGGCGCATAGAGGTTTTTAACCAACGGGAAACTTCAACTTGTGTTAGCTCAGTGGGTGCTTCAGCGGTAACTGTTTCCCGGACGATTTTTTTATACTCAGAACGTCGTCCAGTAAGGTTGCGCTTAGTATTTGAGTCACACAACAGCGTTATATCTGCATCAGGCATTTTTATTTTTAATGATGTTATGGATAAAAGAAATTGCTCGTAATAAAAGTCATTGGGCGTACTTGTTAATATATACAGGTAGTGCATTTATTTATCTGTTAAAGGAAGGTAATTGGACGAAGCAAAAGAGGCAAGATTTATGCCGTAATATTCTTCCAGGGCGGCAATGTACCTATCATTGTGGTTTTTATGGTAATTATTTTTACTTAATGGTATCTTTTGGGAATGTTTAATTGTATACGGGTGAACTCTGTGTCCCTTTACCCAAACCACAGGCACATTGTTCTTAAGTTCCATAAACTTCAGCCAAATATCATCTGCATTCAGGCATAATCCCCTAATTTTAGCGGTATCAAATGCTTCATCTGGAAGCAAGCTAGGAGGGTACAAAGCACCGCCAACGCCGGTAGCCAAAAGCCCTAGTGAAGGTTCTGTTTCTTTCTTATATTCATAGCCCCATTTGTTATACGAAAGAATACTAGCGCTTTTGTCGTTCATTATTTTATGCACACGCCTAGCTGAAATTGCTGATGGGTGTTTTAAGTAAGACGAATAAAGTTCTGCAATAAGATATTTATCATACATATTATCATCATCAACAGTAATTAAAAACGAGTTTGGATATTTCTGCATTGCAAATAAATATTTATTATGCGGCTTTAGATTTTCATCAGCAAAAAATATTTGTAGACCGTACTTTTCCAGTTCAAGCAGAGAAACAGGTAATTCAGCTTTATCTTTCACCTCTTCTTTTGTAAGGCAAAGAAAGATAGCATCAGGTTTCATTGTTTGGCACAGAATACTTTTTATGGCAAAGTGCAGCGTGGGAAAACGTGCCGGGAAACTTGTCAGGGAAACAACAATGTGATGTTCTCGCTTTTCCGTATTTAGTGCACTATATGTCTGCTTTGCAGAGTAATACCATTGAACAGGCAGAGATTGCAGGGGATTTAGATAGTTGTGCTCAATGTATTTTAGTATTCCCATTGTTATCTTTTTGAAAATTTCTTTCTTAGTGGTATGTAAATTTTTTTCCGTATTCTTGAAAGAATAAACTCAATTGCTGTGCCAAGTTTTGTACCAAATATCCTTTTGGTAACCCCGAAAAAGGCAGAATCGTAAAATAACCGTGATGATTCTTCCAATAGGATTAAACGCGTATTGGACGCAAAAAGTGATTTTGGATATTTAATTTGTTTTAATATATTTTCGTTAACAAAACCTGTTTCTTTGATACTGGCAATAAATTCATCGTTAGCAGGAATATAAACTTTCTTACCAGGTCTTGAAGAAAAGTAATGGATTATCTTTGCGCGATAAAGGTATTTTAACGCCCCATCTTCAAAAATTTGGCAATTCCAAATACCATCAAGCTCTCCAACTATATCACCAAGAATAAAATTCGATAAATTTAGTGATGATTGATCATTTAATCCGCCTAAGTCAAAGTATTTAAGCCACAAGCGATGCCATTCATTAAAAAAAGCATGTCCTACTTCATTATCCCTGCAAAGCATTATTCCGCCATTAAAATAAACATCAAGGTTAAATTGTGGAACAACACCAAACTTTGAACTCAGCTCTTTAATACTTTTCAGACGGATAGGGAAATGCTTATTTTTTTCAGATAAGCTGATATGAGAATCAAGAACAGCACCAATATCCATTTCCATATATTCAATAGACGAAAGGTCATCGGTAATAATTGTATCACCATCAATATATAAAAAGCTATCACTAATATATTTTCGCATTGATGTTTTCAACCAACGAGAGCGGGTTTTTTGATTAAATTTATCGTTAATAGTTATCGATTTAAATTCATTCACTAAATTAAGGATAGTCTTTCGTTTTCCTATAAGAGTTTCATTAGTGATATTGTCGACTAAAAGTGAAATAAAAGCATTTGGCATTTGCATCCGAAGAGTAGTCATAGAAAGGAGAGCTTGTTCAAGATAAAAATCATGCTCATTGCTGGTAAGTACGTATAAATACTTCATACTATTTAAAGTTCAAAAGATGATTTAGTGGGAAATTTAGAGTTAAAATAATTAAACAATTCAAGGTAAATCTCATTAGGGCAATTAGTATCATTAAGGCATAGCTCTTTTATTCGAATATCGTTCATTGTTTCTTTAATTTGGTTGATATTTTCTGAAGAAACATTGTATTTTATTCTGTTTATGTTTATACCTTCCGGGAAAAAATCACCTTTTGCCAATTGCCAATACCTAAAAAGGTATTGGGTAACATCCGAAATATCTCTAAAGCGGTTCTCTGATGTTGCTAGCAATGCTTCATGGCAATTTGTCCATACTTCTTCAAAAGTTTTCTTTAAATAGGGCTGTGAAAAATGCTTAGTTAAGAAACCAGGGAAATTATTGGAAGATGATATATAATATGCAGGTATAAAATGCCTAAGACCGTATCGGAAATTATAAAACTTAAAAAAATTGTTTTTAATACATTCTTTTTTTTGAAAATTTCTGTTTATTTCAATCATATTATTGAGTAACAGGTGAGAAAAAAAATCTGGAATTTTTAATGGACGTAAGATAGCATAATCTTTTGGTAAACAATTTTTAAAGTAATATTTTTTTTCTATTGGGTTAAGAAGATACATATCATCATCAAAAAGGATAAAATTTTCTGCTAGTCTATTTATTTTATGAAGATAGAGCTGAATTGGATTACTATTAAATGTAGGCAGATATTCATGCGGAATAAAATCTTTATGCTTTATCCATTGTAATTTTTTATTGCTAAGATTTAACCATGATGGTTTTTGCCCATTTGTAATAAAAAAAATATTTCGTACCCATGGGGCGTTTTGTTCAATTCCTCTAAACCAATAACGCAACAGTCCATTGTCACGGTAACGTTCTTTTAGTACATCAATAGATATATCTTTCTTCTTGGGTGAATACTTGTTGAATTCTTCTATCCATTCCGGATCGCTTCCATCAACCCAGAGAATTACAAAATCTATATCCATATTGATTACCTTCCTTTTATCTTTCTAACAATACTTGCAGGCAAAATTGCCTTTATAAATTGCTTTATCGATCTTATAATATAATAAGGTACGCAGTGAAGAGTGTTTTTTACCGCAAGAAAATAATTTATATCCTGATATATTAGGTGTGAGTATTTTTCTTGATTTTCAACAATGTACTGCGGATGTTGCTTGCTTGAAATTTTTACTGGTATTAAGCGGATATTATTTCTGTTAAACAGATCTAATCCCATTCTGATTTTATATTCAATCTGATCATTTAAATACTTTTCATTATTGTATTCCTGATGTGAGAAAGCTTGAACTTTTATTTTTATACTTTCCATACCGCCTAAAAAAGAAAAGTGCCATCCTCCATTCTTGATGGTTTTATTGCCCTGTAATTTTCTTATACTTTGCGGGGTGGCGAGGTTGGTAAAGTTAGCAGAATTCATAGCAACAATATGATTATACCTTAGTATTTTTACATTATACCAATAATTATTCTTCCCACATCTTTGATAATTCAGATAATAGTCAAAGTGCAATTGTTTTAATACATAAATACCCTTCCCTGCTTTTTTATAGCTTTCTATTGCTTCAGGATTTGGTATTTCGTCAAGGTCTGAAATTAGGATAATATCGTCATGCTGGCATTGTTCTATGCCGCGGGCAATTTGATTCCGCTGATAGGATTCCATTGCCCAGGCATCTTCCATTTCTGGATAATCAGAAACTTTTATATGAATGATTTTTTCAAGAAATTGACTGTATTTTCTTTTATTTTCTTCAAAATAAAACGGTTTATCATTACCGGAAAATGTTTTGCCGGATTCTACAAGGACAAATTTATCTACAATACCTTGCAATATATTTAAGCGTATTTCCAGTAATTCCAGCTCGTTAAAAAATAAAAAACAGTCGTAAACTAAAGACATTTTTGCTCCAAAGAACTATCATTTTTTTGAAAAAGTTCTCGTATTATATAATTTGAGCCCGTTGTAATATAGTAATCCGTATAATTAAAATTGTTGCTTACAAGATAAGTCAGTTTATCATCAAACGATTTGAAACTGTAATGTTGAATATAATAATCAATAATATTTTTTCTCATTGATTGAATTATACTATTGTAATCGCCTGAAGTAATTTTACGAAGTATACTTATTAAATCATTGAGTGAATTAAAAACCAGACTGTCTGTTTCATGCTGAAATGGTGGAATAAAAAAATTAGAAAACTGGGTAACAGGGATGCAACCTGCCAGCATACTTTCAATTTGATTATGGCAATATGGGTAAATTACTCCGCTCATATGTATAAAGAAGTTTACTTGTAAAAGAACATAAAAGTAATATTTCTTGGGTATTTCAAAATTATTTATATCAAGCAAGACAACTTTTTTCTCCAATATTCCGCCATCAAGATCTTTCAAAAAAGAGTCCATATCGGTTGGAATATATAAAGCCTCGTGTGGCAAATTATCTACAATGTAATTAAATGTTTCGTATCTTGTATTGACGTTAAACAGTTTTTTGGTGTGATCCGCATTGTAAGTAGCTGGCTGTGTGTTGCCAACAAAGAACGCGCCTATTTTTCTTTCCGCTGACAATGCCTTTGACAGGATATTTGCTTCAATAAATGGCGTATTGTATTTTATAAACGTTACCAGCGGATAAAACATGGCATCCTTTGAAATATCGTTAAGGTGGTTAAAGATTCGAAAGTTTATAAATATTTTCAATATTTTTTCTGCCGTGTTTTCAAGATACTCTTTATCATTACTGATTACAATTGAATACTCATTTGTTTTTTTACTACAGGGATAGACACCTTTGAACAAGGTTGCTTTTTTCCCATATCTTTTTAGCTGCATATAGCGTGAAAAAGAAATGTCAAAATAGCACGTATATCCACAGTAAAGAAAATGAGAAAAAATCTGGAACAGCCTCATCCCAGGAGGATCAATAAAAGCTATATGAATGAGAACAGTTTTCTTTGGTTTGCCAATAAAAAGTTTTCTTATGGAAAATCGTGCATAAAACAATAATCCTTCAAGCTTTGAAAGATAGCCGAGAAGGATTTTTTTCTTTATTTTTTTAATTGTATTTATTAGCTTTTGCTTGCTTTGGCTCATGATAGTAAAAGTCCTTTTCAGGTATAAATTTTCGCCGGTAATTAGAATTTAATGCCGCACTCTAAAAACCAATCGGCGAATAATTGTAACCCTTCGGTAATTCTTGTTTTGGGCTTCCAACTCAGGGCTTTGCGCGTAAGATCGATGTCAGCCATTGTTGCAGGCACATCGCCAGGCTGCATTTCCCGGTATACTTTTTCGGCTGTGTACCCCAAAGCTTGTTCAAGAGTTTGGATAAAGTTGGCAAGTTTTTCTGGTTGATTGTTACCAAGGTTGTAGATGGTAAATGGGGTAGGGGAGTTGTGCGGGATATTCTTGATTGCGGACACAACGCCGTCAATAACATCATCAATATAGGTAAAATCGCGCAACATAGCGCCGTAGTTATAAACTTCAATTGGTTTATTATTTGTAATAGCAGCTGCGAATTTATAATACGCCATATCAGGGCGTCCCCATGGTCCGTAAACTGTAAAAAACCGAAGCCCGGTACAGGGAATAGAAAACAAGTGGGAATAAGTATGCGCCATTAACTCATTTGATTTTTTCGTTGCAGCATAAATACTTATAGGGTTGTCGGTAGAATCCATAACCGAAAACGGTGTTTTTTCATTTGCACCGTAAACAGATGAACTTGAAGCAAACACAAGATGTTTAATCTGGTGCAGTCTGCACGCTTGGAGTATGTTAAGAAAACCTGATATGTTACTGTCAATGTAAGCGTAAGGATTTTCTAAACTGTAACGCACACCAGCCTGTGCAGCAAAATTGCAGACGCAATCAAAATGCTCTTGGCTAAAAAGACTAAACAACACATCACGGTCAGTTACATCAAGTTTTATAAAACTATATTCAAGGATAGATACGCTTTGCACTTTTCTTCCATAGTGAATTTTTTCCCGTTCAATGCCTGAATGAACCAGCCGTGCATATTTAAGGTCGACATTGTAATAATCATTTATATTGTCAATGCCGACAACAGAATGCCCCAGCGAAACGAGTTTTTCCGCCAGATAAAAACCGATAAAACCGGCTGCTCCGGTAACAAGTATTTTCATTTAGGGTAACTTTAGGTTTCTATCCACATTAACACCCAATCCCGTAATATTTAAAGCCAAGCGATAAGAGCTTTTCTGGTTTGTAGATATTGCGAAGATCAAAAAAGTACGGCGCGGTAAGTAATTCTTTTACCTTTGACAAGTCAAGGTTTCTGAATTGATTCCACTCGGTCGCTAGTATAAGGGCATCTGCACCGTGCATAGCATCGTATTCATCTTTTGAAAAATGCAGAGAGTTTTTTATTGAAGCAAGCCGCCATTCCGCTTCTTTCATTGCCGCCGGATCAAACGCACGAAGCTTCGCGCCGCGGCTAACAAGGTACTCTGCAATTGCTATTGTCGGGGATTCGCGCATATCGTCGGTATTGGGCTTGAATGCAAGACCGAGCAGGCACAAGGTTTTTCCATCCAGCGAACCCATCGCTGTTTCAATTTTTTGGGCGGCGCGGAGTTTTTGTTGTTCGTTGATCTCTATCGTTGTTTCTGTAATGTGCAAAGTTTCGCCGTATTCTCTGCCAATTTTTGCCAGTGCTCTCGTGTCTTTGGGAAAACACGAACCGCCGTAACCGGGACCCGGGTGTAAAAACTTCGCGCCAATTCTGCCGTCTTTTCCCATAGCATGGGCAACATCGCGCACATTCGCACCGGTTTTCTCGCATAGGTTTGCAATTTCATTGATGAACGAAATCTTTACTGCAAGGAACGCATTGGATGCATACTTAATCATTTCGGCAGATTCAAGATTTGTTTCGATATAAGGCGTTTCGTTTAAATACAGCGAGCGGTAGACATCTTTCATAATTGTCCTGGCGTGCTCGCTCTCTGCCCCGATTACAATTCTATCGGGGTGCGTAAAATCCTGTACCGCAGCTCCTTCCCGCAAAAACTCAGGATTTGAGACAACATCGAAGCTCACCTCACTTGCTTTATCATCACCTTGCTTTACACGCAGGGCAATTTCTTCGTTAATCCAATGTTGAACTTTTCGCCCAGTTCCTAAAGGCACAGTGCTTTTATTGACTATCACTTTATAAGAACAAATTACCTTGCCAATTTGCCGTGCAACATTTTCCACATACGAAAGATCGGCGCTTCCATCTTCCGCTGCTGGAGTCCCAACGGCGATAAAAATTACATCGTTACTGGCAATAGCATTTGGAAGAGAATCGGTAAACTGTAAGCGCTTAACAGCAGTGTTACGGATAACAATATCAGCAAGACCCGGCTCGTAAATGGGAATTTCCCCGCTTCTTAGACGCTCAATTTTCTGTGTATCAATATCAACACAGGTAACGCGATTTCCAAAATCGGCAAGGCACGCACCTGAAACAAGTCCAACATATCCCGTCCCAATAATTGCTATCGAAGCCATACTAGTTTTCCATCCTTATAATGTATCTTTAGGTTGCTGGATATTAGTTTCCCGTTTTCAACTTTCTGTATAAATCGTATTTGTCAAAAACGGCTTTTAATTGTTTATCGTTCATATTCATTCCAAGGTTGATTTGAGACAATGAAGTATACTGCGAAAACTTTGTGCGGATTTGATCCGTGCCGTTTTTATTGTGGGTAAATACTTTTTGCGCCATAACTCCATTCAATAACGCCATAGCTTTAAACCAGACATCATCTGCATGCCCGCAAATATCCAAAAAAACACTTTCATTAAAAATTTCTTCATTAAAACAGTTTGGAGGGTACAACACGCCTCCCATTCCCAGCGGAAAATTAAAATGGGAAGCTTCCATGTTATCGTAGCCATGCTGCCATTTTTTATATTCTTGCAGGCGATTTTTCCCAATAAGCTCCATCTTATGCATTCTGCAGCAAAAAATCATTTTTTGATTTTTTCTATGAGCGGTAATTAGATTTTCAACAAAATCAAAAGGGTACAACATATCATCATCAATAGTTATTATTGCTGCCGAGGGAAATTCTTTAAGAGCGGGAATCAATTTTGTGTGCGATCTGATGTCTTTGCAAAATCTTATTTCAAGCCCTCTTTTTTTCTGGTTCAAAAGAACTTGAGGAAGATAAATATCTTTCATTTCATCGGAAAGCCACAAAACAATTCTGTTTGGTTTTAGTGTTTGCTGCATTATCGATTCTATTGCAAGGTATACTTCATATAAACGCCTGCCAAACGTTGTCAACGAAACAATAATCTCATTGTTGCAATACTGTTCATCGGAGACACCTGGAACAGATGAAGCAAGAACAGTGTTATTTAAGTGTTCAGTTCTGCATACATATAAAAATTGGTCAGCAAGATCAGAAGAAGTTTCTGCATTCAATGACCTTACTTTTTTTTGTAGCCAGGTTTTAAATTTTAATTTCATTGCACTGTACCCTCTTTACACTTAAACCTTTTATAAAGGATAAACAAGCCGTATGGAATAATCATTTTAATTGCCTTCTTAAAATAAGAGTAAAGAAGATATTGGTAAAATTTTGATTCTGGGTATATCGAAAACAATTCTTTAACCTTTCTTGTGTCTTTATCCTGCAAGTACCTTATTTTTAATTTGTTTATTCGTTTACTTAATTCAGGCTCAAATATTTTTAGGCTGCCATATTGAGATTTAAGAAAAGCCAGAATGCTACACCAATTATTTTTTTCTTCTATACAGCCAATAGTTTTTCTTTTTTTATCATTTGACAATGATTGGTCATTAAATTGGTAATGATACAAAGGTTCATGTATATATCCAATTTTGTTTGAATTGTGTAAATTTTGTATTGTGATAAAATAATCCTCGCTACGGCTGTATTGGGGAAATTCTATCATTGCAAGTATCTCTTTTTTTACCAATTTATTACAGGTATAAGCTTTTATTGTTCCTTTTATTACACTTTGTATTGTATCAATTCTTTCAACGCTTGAGAAATCCTGCTGTATAACTTTTCTGTTATGCTCCTTCTCGTAAAAACAATCAAAGATCACTATATCATAATTTTCCATAGCAGCTTTTGTGTATACTTTTTCAAGCAAGTCTTTTTCTATCCAGTCATCACTATCAACAAATTGTATGTACTGTCCACATGAATTTTGAAAGCCTGTTTTTCTTGACTGTGCCGCTCCTTCATTTTTTTCTTTATGAATAACTTTTATTCTTTTATCTTTCTTTGCGTATTCATCACAAATTGTTCCACTGGTATCAGGTGAGCAATCGTCTACAAGAATGCACTCAAAATCAGTAAGTGTTTGAGATAAGATGCTGCTTATACACGCCTGAAGATATTCGGCAGCATTGTATACAGGGACAATTATCGTTATTTTTGGTGTTTTCAGTTTTATTTCCTTTATGGATAAAAGTTTAATTGCTAAAGTTTTGAAAAAAAACCTTTACAAGCTTAAAAGGTGACAGAAGGCTGTTTCCCAAGCGATAGGACTTTGATTTTTTTATATTGCCAATCTCTGCTTGTAGGTTTTTTATCACAGCTTTATATATCGAACCTTCTGCATAAAAGTACTCATTCAGTAAGTTGCAAAATTCACTGTTAACTTCAGTAAATTCTTCATTTCTATCTAATTTTGAATACAAAGTTAAAAGCAGAAATAAAAAATCTAAAGATTGAACACTGCTAAATCTTTTTGCAAACCCCATACAGCGCCTTAAGGTGATTTTATATAATGAATGCAAGTCATGTTGCTTTGCTGTCTCCAGATTTTCAATTACGCCTTTCGTAAAATCAATCGCTTTTTGAGCATCGTACTGATTGATTTTATGACTGTTCCTATATAAATAAACAATATCAGGAATTGCATAAAACTCTTTCGCAGCGATCATTGCTTTTACAAAAAAGGGAGGGTCTTCAAAAATTCTGTATGGTGGAAACTCAATCTTATTTTTACTAAGTAAATTGCGGTTATAGAGAAACCTCGTAAATCCATAATCAAACTGATAATCAGAATACAGGCATTTTTTTTCTTCATGAAAAGTAAAATCGCTCTTATCACCTGCAAATTTCTTTTCAATTTTTTTATCGTAATCTTTTAAAGTAGCTATAGAGCCTCCGCATATATCGACACCATTGGTAATTGCGGCTGAATGCAAGCACTGCAACGTTGTTTTCCCAGGATAAGAATCATCAGAATCTAGAAAGGCAATAAAATCGCCGTGCGCTTCACGTATTCCATAATTTCTTGCAAAAGCTGCGCCATTATTTTCTTGTTGCAATACAATAATGCGCTTGTCTTGTTGCACGTATTTCTGCAAAATCTCAGCACTGCGATCTGTGCAGCCGTCATCGATGCAAATTATTTCTATATCGTTAAGGCTTTGCCCCAAAACACTGTCAAGGCATTCCGCAAGATAATTCTCTTGGTTATAGACGGGAATTATTACGGAAACAAGAGCAGTCATGTAATTGCACCTCGTATCTTTACTATTTTTCTATAGACTTTTACCCAAAAAGCCAGAAACTTTGAATCGTAATTATTCTTGACTATGTCATAATAAATTGTCTTATGAAAATTTTTATATTCAATAATTATATCCGCCAGTCCATTAAACACATTGTTAAAAACTATTATATTTTCCGCTTCCCGTTTTTCAACTGCTTGAGAGCCAACGCCGTTAATATCAAAAACTGAAATATTTGTTTTTATATGGCAGAACGAACTTTTGTATTTCCATAATTCGTTTAAGAAAAATTCCCAATCGGAACATATTTTTAATTCTTCATTGTACAAGCCGTGTTCAAAGAACAATGAACACTTTATTAAAGCATTCTGGTGGCTAATAGGTTTTTTTATTAAAAAACTTATATCCAAAACTTGTGGATAACTAACAAATGAATTATCGGAATTAATTCGATCACCATAAAAAATATCTGCGGTGTTTCCAGTTACTTCCTTAAAAAGGTTATCCAAAGTTTCAGGGGAAACAAGCCAGTCGCCGCTATTCAAAAAAAGACAATAATTCCCCTGAGCCTTCTGTATTCCTTTGTTCATCGCATTATAAATACCTTCGTCAGGTTCGGAAATCCAATAATCAATTTTGTCCGCATGTTTTTTTATAACGGCAACACTTTCATCGCCAGAAGCACCGTCAATGACGATATATTCAAAATCAATACTGGTTTGCCCAACAACACTTTGTATGGTCTTTTCAAGACCAGCCGCATTATTTTTGTTTATTGTAATTATCGACAAAATCTTTGTAGGCACGAGTTATTCCTTCCGTTAAGCTAACCTTTGGGGAAAAGCCAAGAGCGGCAATACGCGAAACATCGAGGAGTTTGCGCGGCGTTCCGTTGGGCTTTGCAGTGTCCCATTCAATGTGGCAATTTCTGTTTGGAGCATCTTTGTACACAACATCCCTAACTTTTTCCGCCAATTCTTTTATCGGTAAATCCTTGCCCCAGCCGATATTAACAAAATCCCCGGCGGGG
>Ga0131853_10015679_pt1 | contig 13848 bp, 8 predicted proteins | sample TergutLab28metaG_FD_92764 | JGI IMG/M metagenome (GOLD analysis project Ga0131853, IMG submission 92764) | Labiotermes labralis P1 segment gut microbial communities from Petit-Saut dam, French Guiana - Lab288 P1 (version 2) (version 2) | ecosystem: Host-associated > Arthropoda: Insects >... | reverse complement strand
TGTGTGTGTGTGTGTGTATATATATATATATAATAAAACAGAACAAAATATAGGAGTTGATAAAATATACACTACTTTCTGTTAAAATTCTCTATGCTGATGATTTGGTAGTGGGTGGCACATAGAACCTCAGTAAAGTTCGTGTTCAGAATTAGACTCTACAAAGATATGGTTCAGTAACCGTTGTTGTGTAACACATGTATGCTGTGTGTTCGGATGTCGTAGGTTCCAACCTGAAATAGTTAAAGAAGAGTACAGTATACACAGCAGTACTGGAAAAATAGGACATGAAACTTTAGAAGGGGCGGCTAGTCCATAAGGGCTGCAGCCTTGCAGCACCTCCCAGAAATTTTGAGAAAATTAAAACTAAATATCTGAATGAAAGTTTTATTAGGAGATTTGTACATTCCTTAAAATAATACAGATTCATTTCAAATTAAAATGCTCACCAACAAACTCTAAGCATTGTAGAAAGCAAGAGGGCTGTGCCCTGTCCAGATGCTGCTCAATGAGTCAGTGCAGCTAAGGCGATTGGTGGGACAATAGCTGCAGGGAGATCATGGGCCAGTCTGCAGCCAATGCAGCCCACAAAAGGTTTAAAGGACTCAGAATATCTGTTTACATTTTGTAATGTTTCAACAGTTGGAATTTTGATAACCAGTGTTATCTTTTAAAACCCACACTTGTGAATGTTTTAATTTAATATCTACAATTTTAATATAAACATTAACAAGAACAGTGCAAAGTATGTACTAGACATCCACATTTTACAATTAAGCCTCGCCAAGAAGACTCAGAATAAGAATTTAGTTTTTGCAACACATGATTAATTAGTTCCCTTTCATCATCGAGCAGAACCTTGTGTGAGAATACTTAACCCTGCTGTATATGATAAACATAAATGGTTGAGTGGCTGTGCTGAAAGTAGCGTTATATTAGGCCTTCTAATTCACCATAAAATAATCTCAGCCTCAGCCCTAGCCAACAGCCACCAATGAACATCAGAAAATCAAAACCAATTACTGTTATTATATCAGGCAGCGGTTGTTGCATTGCTGTATCTCAACAAATTGGCATATACTGTATAAAAGCATGCCGCATACTTTTGTATATTAAAGTTTCCAATCTACTACAGTTAAATGATAATATAGTATCCATAACAATACTGAAAAATTACAGTATGAAAATTAACCTTTTAAAGCCTACTGGTTATGTGATGCACCAACAGGTTTAGCATTCAATAATTGTACTTTCTGCCCACACTGTATTTATGTGTTTTGTATTTACCTCAGAATAAACAGTGACTTCTGCCCCATACAAAATAACTGATTGCTTTTATAACCTAGATGAAAAGTGTTTACTGCATGGTACAAACTGGGTCTTTAAATAAAGCAGTCTGTGCATCGTCTTTAAAGGGTTAATTACTCAAAAACATTTACTGTAATTACATTGGGTAATATTATACTGCTGCTTCCAGCAAATTGTTTTAACACTAATTTGGTTTTTGCTTACAATGGATACAAAATGTAATTCCTGCATTTAGTGACTTGACACTACAAAGTTTAATGACTTAATAATTAGTGTGCAGGCAATATTTTTATATACAAACTATGCAGACATTGAAAAATAGATACTTACAGTAATGGCAGTTGTGCTTTTCAACCACCCACTAGCAACTCAGAAGCGTTATTAGTTTTGCTTAGGTGTTTATGTGAGAGCTGCATGTCATCTATGGCCTTGAATGATGTATGACTACTTCACTTCGTTTATATAACATTACACCAATTTGTCCAGAAATAGCAGTACAATAATCTCTGCCTAATATAATAACAATAAGTTGGGTTTGATTACCAATGCGTTATATCATAATTTTCAATATTACTGCACATACTACTATACTTTAACTGCACACACTATACTATTCATTTTTCTTCTTCAGATTGGAACCTGTGACATGCAAACACACAGAATACATTTATTATATAACACCAGTTACCAAACCATATCTTTGTAGAGTCTAATTCTGAACCACAGACTTTACCAGGGTTTTATACACCACTGGCTACAATCTGGTGGAGTATAAAATTTTAACTAATAGTAACATTTTACAATACCTGTATTTCATACTTAGGTTAGGGACAGGTGGTGTGTGTGTGAATATGGTAAAGAACCATCAGGTTCTACAAAAGGGGGGGGGGGGGGGGATTAAAAAAGGTTGGGACCTGTTAGCTTCTCAGAAAGGACTCTGCTCCATGAAGTTAGTTATGTATACCTATATTTTATTTTGTTTTATACAATATATATAGTATAAATTGAGATCTCAATCATATATCAGTAACTTCTGGAAACCCAAATTTTTGTATTTTTAAGATTTACATTTTTGTAACAGCTGATGGCCTGATGAAGACTGGTGTGGCTGAAACATGTTGCTATTCTTAATGTGATACTGTAATTAGTTATAAAGTTGTGACAACAGTAATAATAGCCCCTGTATTGATACCTTCTACATAACTGTGAAGTCAGGCACTCACCAAAGAGTGAAGTAAAAGGATGGTATGGGTTGGCATTGCTTGCTTGTGAGTATGAGATTATGTAAATATGAGAAAATGTAAAGTTCTCTGCGCATATGATGCTAAGTAGGTACAGAACACTGAATTGTACTTCCGCTATTTTCATATCTCCACAGAAACTGAAACCTGAGATAGCACACTTTGCATAGTACCTCAACTATTTTATGTTCCAGGAATGATGATGCAATTCTCAGCAATGGTAAGAGATCCTTCTCACATTCAAAATGTCCAGATTGGCTCTTTGGACCACCCATCTTCATACCAATGAGAGCCAGAGCACTTGCCCCAAGGGCAAGTGGTGGGAAATGAAGCTGACCACTTACCCTCATCTAGTGCCAAGGTTAAGAATGACTGGAACTGTATCTTCAATTCCCACATGCCTTCATGGTATGCATGAGGGCAACTTTGCTTTCATCAAAATAACCACTTCAAAAAATAAACATTCAGTGCTATATCGAGGTACACACACACTGCATTTGCAAATCATGTATTTTTAGCTCTTCTTCACATTGTGAGAACCCATTATAACAGCAATTCATGAGTTTATAAAAACTCACTATATCAAGGTTATATTGTAATTAAATCACTAACGTTATATCCGAGCTACTAACCCGTCCTTCTCTCCTGTCATGCCCAGCAGCCTGCCCTGTGGCTACAAGAAGTTTGTTGGGGTGAACAGTAAGGCTGCAAAACAGAGAAGCTTAATTTACATTACATGCAAAACAATCTTTTACTGTATTACAGAACTTACAGTGGAACACTTGAGACCAAGAAACATGTCCTGAAGTCATTGTTCTGGAATCCAATAGAAGTTAACACATTATAACTCTCTTATATGAGAGAAAGTCAGAAAGGAAGTTTACAGCCATGTATCTCAAAAAGTTATAAAGTCAGTATTTAATATGAACCACTGGGTTAAGAGCTATTTTTCAGTACAGTACCTATGAAGACTGCAACACTCTACCACTGTAGTTTTGAGTTTCTCTCTCTCCTGTCAATATGTCTGCATTTTGCTTTTACAAACTATCACTTAACTGCTGCTTCCAGACCATTAATTTAATGTGTTGACATGCAAATGATGCAGTTTCTGGAAGTGAAAATTGATGACATGGGAAGTATGGTGAAATGATGGCTGAAAGGAAAAGAAACTGATGTATATAGACAGTGGATAAGAAAGCTTACCACATTCAGGCCTCAGTCTCTGAAGGGTCTACATAGAAAAACAGTTACAATATTTATAATGTTACATTTTACCCAAAATAAATACTGTCTCAATAACTTTAAGATGTATGCTGTGTAAACTGATTTTCTAACCAACAATACAACTTCACAGCAACATGAAATCAAACTGTCTTCAAATTACAACACATTTACTCTCTTTCAAATAATCCTGCCATATACCATACTTCTAGATAAATGCAGTTTCATATTCTAGCAGACTCACCACTTAACATCATCAGTGTGGCCAAGATAGTGTCTCTGAGACTGCTCCTCTACATTATACAGAACAACTACACCTGCCACAAAATACACCATTTCTCCTGTAGGAAGCAGATACAGATTGGAACGGCAGTCACGACCTCGATAGCCATACCTGTATGCTGTTAAGATCCTTATATTCATACCAACAGTTCTGACATATAGTAAGACTAAATGAGACTAACCAGAGGACAGAGGCAGCAGGCACCTGTGAAACAATGATGTCTATCTACCAGATAACACAGCATCACATCTCAAATGACAGTAATTTTCTGTCACCACCCAGAGAAACTCATATCTCACAATAAAAAGAGAAGGGTGGATATCAAGTACATACATACATGCCTGCATACATACACACACACATACATTCCATGTCATAAAGACAGTAGAATGTGGAACAATTCATAAATACACAAAAATTTACAGTGTAAAATACTACAACACTTTACAAAAACAGGATTACATATTATCTTAACACATAAAAAATTCATCTACTGAGTAAAAATAGTGTATATGTACTTTCTTAAGGATGCTTTAAATTTTGCCTTGTCCTTTCTTGAAAACAAGATAGGTTGGCATTTGGTCTATGAAGATGATGCTTGTTCCTTGCATTAATATTGTGTACAGACAAAATTGTTTGAAAAATTTCCTGATTACTCATAAAAAATTTCGTTAATGAAAGTATATACTGGCATGGAACAGGCAGAATCTTTACTTATTTAGACAGACTTTATGAAGTTTCAGGTTGTGTACCAGCCACAATTCTGATAATTTTCTTTTGTAAAGTAAAAACCTTCCCACTGTTGAAAGAGTTACACCCAAAAATTATTCCATATTTTATAAAAGAATGAAAATATGCGTAGTACATTGAATTGAGAGTGTTAATGTTACTTACATGGACCATTCACCTAACAGCATAATATGCTCCACTTAATTTAGGAATCATTTGCTCAATATAGTTCTCCCAATTTGTGTGGTTATCAATTTGTAAACTACAAAATTTTGTTATTCGTTGTTCTATTTATATACTTCTCCTTATAACCAATATGTAATGCGGAATGTGATGAATTCTTTATCTGTTTCAATATATTCATTTTATCTACACTGAGAACTAAATTACTGGTAGCAAACCATTTAATCATATGAGAGAGAACTTAATTTGACACTGAACAGAAACCTTCGAAATTTCTGCATGAAATTATGACACTAGTTATCATCAGTAAATAATATTGGTTCTGATACAGAATTTATTTTCATGAGAAGGCCATTTGTATATCTTATGAACACCACAGACTCTTGAATTGATCCTTTGGGAACTCCATGTTTCAATGTAACCCAGTCAGCAAACAAATTTCTATTAGTTCAATCTGACCTGAACCACACTTCAAACACTTCTCGAATTCCACAGAAATGTAATTAAGTTACCAAAATTTCATGATTCACACAATCAAAAGCCTTTGTCAAATCACAGACAATTCTTCCAATATGCATTTTTGGTTAACAGATATGAATACACTATCTGTTAGTCTAAAGGCAGCATCTTCAGTTGATACCCTTTTCCTACAACCATATTGTTCTGTGACCAGTATGCAGTTTACATGCAGGTGTTGGGCTTACTCTACTGTGTACAGCTTTTTTAGTACCTTAGAAAAAAAGGGTGAATAATGAGATAAGCTTGTAATTTTTCATACTATTTTTGTCTCCTTTCTTGTAAACTGATTTCACTACTGCAATTTGAAGACAGTCAGGAAAAATACCTGTATGTAGCAAGTGATTATAAATGTAGATTAATGGGTGACTCATGAGAGATGCACAAGATTTTAATATATTACTTACTTCATCATAACCTGATTTTTTTTTTGTTTTGTTTTTAGGAAACATATTATACTTTTTATCTCAGCTTCAATGAAAGGGATTATTTTTAGGCTGGAGAAGTTTCCAGCCTTTAGAATTGAGGTAGAATTTCCCTTCCCTGTTTCCTGAATGTTTAATTTTTCAGTAACTGTTATGAAGAAATTATTGAAGGCAATGGCCATATTTGTTGGATCCTATGCTTTTCTTCATTCCCAAGTGTGGTGGGAACCTGTTCCACCAAATGTACTTTTCCTGTACCTTGCTTTATTATGTTCCATGTTTTTATTTTGTTATTAGATTCTGCTATAAGTCTTCTGCTTGAATAATATCTTATACAAGGGGCCATCAGAAAGTGATGCTTCCTAGTTTTATTTCATACTATTGACAAGTTGAACATGTGAAAATTTCACAGTGTCACTATAGAATTGGTCGGGGCATAGTTATTTTCCAATGCAGTCTCCATCTTTGTTTACAAGAGCATATATTCCTGCCTAATAAAAGTTGCCCTCCCTCCTCTGCATCCAATGGTGCAGTGCCACATCACTGGCATAATGGTATCCTTGCAGGCTTTTTTTCAAAGGACCAAACAGGTGCCCACCTCCTAGTGCTGGGCTGAAAATGGCTAGAAGCTACACCTCCACCTCCTGTCTGTGCCTGCATAGGCTGTCATGGGGTGACCTTCACTCTCACTTTCTGATTGTCTCTTATATAACAAGAAGTAATCAATCATAAAGTGCATCTTCACATCAGCAGAAGTCAAGTGTGTATTTATAACTCCTGCAATGTGGGAAATTGTGCTCTTGATGGTCAGTTTTTCACATGGCAAAATTTTCCATCCTAACAACATTCTCATTACTAGTTTAATGCATACTCTTACACTCTTATTCCCCATTCTGAATACATCTGCCTTCCCTCCTTTCCAATTAAACTTATAAAAACCTTCTAGTGCCCTTCCAGATCCTCATACAAGCTGTCCTAATACCAATTTTAAATTCCCTCAGAGCAGCACTTCATGAAATTGTTCCTGTACTGTTACATACACAACATGGCAGACCAATCTATGCCTTTTTAAACAAAATACAAGCAAGATTAATACTTCCACATTTTATTTTTTTCACAAAATTCCATGTGTTAGAAAGCACATCACACACACAGGATGTCAATGATATCACTTATATCACCACAATGTTGCACTATGGAATGTCAGTTCCCCACTGCTTGCCATACCATCTCCACCAGCATTGTTCCATTTCCATTCTTAAAATTCTATTCCATTTCTGTGATAACTATTGGGCGACTAGAATATATTTGGCCCAATCAAAAACCTCACAGTGTGATGCAAGGTACTAGAAAAATGAACTTAGTCCAGGTCCTGTTTGATCAGGCCTCATATACCTTGCATGGCAGGAACCCCCAAAGGCAGCAGTCACATGCAGACAAATCAGGTGATCTTGCAGGCAACAGAACATCCTCATTACACTTTCTGCAGAACTTTCATTGAGTGTCATGCAGTGTGTGAGTTGCTGACCCATCTTGCTGGATAAGCAAATTTTGAACTAACAATCAGGTGCATTTTTTTTATGTAACAGTTACTGTAATGCTTTCATCATCTCAAAACAAGCGGGGAACAATCACTACACAGCATACTGCATCGTATCACTGTCAAATTTTTACTGTGAAGCGATCAATGGTGGAGTGGAATTCTATTCTTCAAAGTAACTGAAGTTCTGCTTACTTATATACTGAGAGAGAAGTGTGCTTTGTCTGACATATGATGAAGACTAATTCACCACCATCCAAGATGTAGAAAAGTGCTCACAAAAGATATGCAATTATTTGAGCCATAACTGCTTAATACTTGTAGCCATATTTTGAAAGGATGAAAATTGAAATATTTGTATGAGATTCACAGAATGGGAATGCTCAGTGGCCCACAGTATGTCCTGATTCGTCCCCTTGTGACTGCTTCCTTACAGGATTATCTTAGGACCAACATACCTGTAACCCTAGGTTTACTGCTGAACTGCAGCAGAATATCAGAGAAGAAACTTCAGCAGCACTCACTGACAAAAAATGGCAAGTAATGGAGAATTTACACTCCACAGGATAACAATGTATACAATTCGTGATACCATTGCTGAAAAGTACACAATGTGTTTAGAACACTTCAAAATTACTTCATAGTGTCTACCAATAACAAGTTAAAATATTTTCTTTTTGGTTTAAGTCCATTTCATTTCAAAGCCATCACATTTCCCTCCTGCAACCTGTATTAACATCCTATTAGTACCAAACTGCCATTATCTTAAATTGGTTCATTATCTACCATGTACCTCAATTACAATGTCATAAATAAAAAACTATCCCATGTACATATAGGAAGCAGGGTAGTGTAGCCAGTATAAGAAGCTATAAGCTGGAGAGTTGGAGTTTCAAATCCCAGTACAGGCATAAGACTTCTCCCTGCTCTAAAATGTCCAGGCTTGCTCTGGAGCCCAGACAGCCTCCTGTTCAATGGGTAAGCAGAGTTCTTTCCTGGGCTGAAGCAGCTGGGGCACAAAGTTAACCACTGATGTCCACCTAGTGCTGAGGTTAGGTATGAGTGAAGTTATACCCCAACCTCCCATTAAGAGCACCTCTCTTTTATTCCTACTCCAACAAGTTTCAGTGTTTCTGGTCCATTATCAGGGAATACACTTACACAAATCTATATGCAATCATTAAAGTTTACAATGACCTATTAAACAATGATTTATGTTTTGTTATCTAATATGTTAAAACTTCCTAAATTACTATTTATTTATGCATATATGATTTCAATTTTATTTCTGTTAGTACTCTAACTCTACATCAAAGCTCAATACTCAAATTTTGTATTAAAAAGATCTGCTTCAATTAATTGCTAAACACTGTTGTCATGTCTCGCAGCTTGCATTATATGAGATGTCCCAACACTGAAAATTACACTATTCACAATATTATATGTCATATCCATCTTTAAATTAATATGACTGAGTAATCATGTTTCCAGTATATTACGTGGCAAACTGGTGGTATTCTAAGGTGTAGCGTACATTGTGTTTGATGCATATGGTTTCAAAATGTACAATATAACTGAACTTTCAAAGGATACACCCATTCAAGTTTCAAGCGAGTTTGGGGTGCTGTGGCCACTTTCATCACATCATAATTCTCAGCAATGGCTGTGGGAGCATGCAGGACAATTGGCCGCCCACGTAGAAAGAACCGTACAGTACCATCCTCCTCATTGAACGTTGCATCTCGAGTCCTGTAAATAAATTAAACTTTTCTTACATAAAAGTTTCATGATATCAGTTATCTCTTTTGCCAACTGCTAGCTGAAGCTCAATCATTTGAAATCTTGTCCTCACCTACTTGGTTCACAACCAAGGAATTTCCTATTTACTAACTCTCCTATATAGTGCTCATTGTACTCAATATGTAGTATAGAAATCATCAAAGAATGTTATGGATTGTCATGAGGTACTTGGTATTAGAGAAAAATCATTCTTCTATGTGTTGCAAAACCAAGACACTAGGAATTACCTTGAGAATCTCCAGGTCTTACTCATCTGCAGATACCAAAGTAATGTTATGCTGCATTACGTAACTTATACTTCATGTTTTCTATCTTTAAGACAGGACCTGAACTAGTTTACAGCAGTTACTCAGAAGCCATAAAAAATGCTATTTACCTAATAAGATTTCAAATACCTTTACCACAAGACAGAATATTCCTTTGATATATACGTCTTTTGGACAATAGCCTTCAATATATTATCACAATTTTGCATCACAGAGTAGACACCTAATTAATTTCGTACATCTAACTGGCACAAACCAAAGTATAAAGGTTCGTACTAAAGTAATGTTTTGTTTTTCTTTTAAATGGAGCACCAGGTAGTTTGTTGCCTTACCCATCGAATAGTGAAACTGTTCAACTCCACCTGGATCACTGGTGTTCCAGTCAGTCACATATACTCAACACAGCAGCAGTGAAAATGGCAGATGTTGTCGATGTACATATTAGGCTGAGAGTGGTGACTGAAATTCCTACTGCAGAAAGCTCCAGGCCGATAGACAATCACAGACATCTGAGAAGTGTGTATGATAAGGATATCATAGATGTTATCTCAGATGCTGGGTCCATAGTTTTAAGAGCAGTGAAAAGAACAATGGGGAAAGGACTTGCAGTGACAGACCAGCCACAATGATGATGATGAAGACCAAAGGCAAGATTGATGGGCCAACTGGGGTTTACTGCTACAATACAAGTGAACTGTGCACCGCAATCGGGATTGGAAAAGTGGCAGGTATGGCCATCAGCAGCAAACCTGGCTACAGAACAATCTATGTAAGATGGGTGAGGGACAGCAGAGATGCTCTTCCGCCAAGAATTACCGGTGATGAATCCTGGCTTCATTACTATGACCACTAACAAATAGCCAATCAATGGAATGGCATCACCATCACAATCATCACCATCAGTTGCTACGCCAGAAAAAATTCAAAGTGGACTTCTCCATTTAAAGTCATGGCTAGTGTCTTCTGTGACAGTGACAGAATAGTGAGTGGAATTCTTGGACGATGATGCCCTAAACAATTCACAGTGATATGTGCATATATCAAACCAGTTAAAACAATGAATTTGAAGGGTTTCACCAAATACTAAGATGAATCAAGTCCTCCTCCATGAAAATGCCATACCACAAACCAGTCTTAGAACAATGGAAGGAACTGTAACAAGGGGTGGACTGTTCTCCCTATTCTCACTACAGTCCTGACTTAGCACCCCCCCCCCCGACTTCCATCATTTTGGGCCCCTGAAAGCTGCACTCTGATAACGCCATTTTGCAGATGGCAAGCTGAAACATGGCGTGCGTGAAGAGCTCCAACACTTCAGCAAAGAGTTTTACACAACTGGCATAAAGCATCTCATGAAAGGGTGAAAAAAGTGTGCTGATAATGGACACTTTACAGAAAAAGTATCTACTTTGTAAAGGATGTATCCATGATATATTACTTGCAAACTGCCCCTCATATGTAGTGCTTAGTGTCTAATGGCTACTAGTTTCAGCAGCTGGGCCTTTGGCAAAAATACCTTTAATCTAAAACATACATTCATATAAAGCAGTGTTTTGTTCTGCACCACAGAATTAGGAATCGCTCCTTGGTAAGAAGACATGTAACTGCCAAAATGGAAACATATTCTTGTTTTAGATTTGAGCTCTTTTTGTGTGGAGTGTGAAGCACAGAAATGTTATTTGGGCCGTTTCATTGTTCTCTGTCATTTCAACTAATGGTGCTTAACACTCAGTGGTGGCCTTACATATGGTATTTATATGTACGAACATATTGTACTTCACTTGCAATTTTTTTTTTTTACTCAAAACAGTCATACACAACATACAAAGTGGGAGAAAACAGGCAACATGTTTCAGCTTATTAAGCCTTATTAAAAACATTAACAAGACATAACAGACATTAATAATCCACCTAAAAATATATTTTAAAAATGGGGGTTTAAATACAGGATTCCTTTATATATATATATATATATATATATATATATGGTGCAAGTGTATATATAAACTAAAGGTAAAAAAGGATAGTTTTTTATATATTCACACTTTTACCATATATATTTGGGCACCTTGCATTAAAAATCATTTTTAAATACATTTATAATGTATTATGAAAAGGTGCAGCTCTTGCACCTACTACAGTGTGAAGTGTCTTTTTAATGCTCTTAATAAGGGCCTGAAGATGGCTCCATAAGCCAAAACATGTAGCCTACTTTACCCTGCTTTGCAACTTGCGCATGATGTACGAGTAAAACACTGTGATTGAATACACAACAGCAATATGTCACCTCAAACAACAGCACTACAGGCTTCTGTATATGTTAATGTGGAGACCTTATGAGCTGCACTTTCTGGTATGGTTGTTATTTGTGACAGTTCAATTTTCAGTCACTTTTCTTTTGTTTTTGATGCACATGTAGTTTGCAAGAACTGTGGTTACCACACCAAAGCTGCTGAAGATTCAGGTCTTCTGAATTGTTACACCACGTCATTAGGCAAATAGTTACCAACATTTTGAAGGATCATCTTAGACTGCTTGACCCACAAGATAAGGGACTATGATCTATGGAACTACTGGGAAATACTTCTTACACAACAACCCACAAGACTTTCATCTTCAGCCTATAGTTTGTTACACAAGATGTCTCCTTTTTTGAGAAGTAGTTTTACTAGTGAGATTTTAAGATGGTCAGAGAAAACAATTGTACACATACGTATACACAGACTACAAATAAATTTAACAGAAGACTTATCAGCAAGGACAAGACTTCCTTATTCTCTGTCGTGTTCAGTCATAACTAGCTACCACAGAACAAAAGAAGAAACATGATAATGTAGCCAAGTACAACCACAAACAGTTAACACACACGATTAACCCCAACTCACAAACATCACAAACCAACTTGGAAAGGCAGCATGCAGTACTTTATGGAAACAAGCAATCACAAAAAATAAAATAAACTGTAACAAGCCAGAAGCAAGCCCGACAAGATTGGAGAAAGAAAAAAACCACTTATGTCATATAAATTTCTGTACCAAACACTTCCAACCTCCAAGAAAAATATCGAGAACAGTAACAACATATTTATGTCCAAAGGAATAAATAGTGCAAATGTCACACCAAAAGCATAAGTAAATAGCTCCAATATTTCAGTCTTCTACTACATCATTCCAAAGAATATCAAACGTCTAGTACCAACCAAATAGCAACCAGATTCAACTTAAAAACTAATGGGTATACACATTTGTTACACATTCAACACATTTTTAAATGACATCTCATTACTATGAAGACAGTCCACTGTTTCTGACCCAGAACCATTCGACACATTTCAAACATTTTTTAATGTTACTCGAATCATGCACTTCCTTACATTCAATATATTAACCAGCAAAATACACTAGGTAAAATATAATAAAACAAAAAAATCATACAACACACTACATGTTATGTGCCAACTCCTACATGTTTCGGCACCAAGGTGCAATTCTCAGATGGTTTAACAACAACAAAGAATCATAAGTCCAACAAAAACTTCAAGTGCTAGTCAACCTCAATTTCATAACTTTGTTACACCATACAGCTGCATTGGTCCTACAAAGTTTCTCCTTTGTGTTCTTAAAGTTGTAAATAGCTTTTGCCTGTTGGGGATGTGAGGGCAACCAGCACCTGAAGTACATGTTGGACTTACAATCCCTCATTGTTATTAAACTCCCTGAGAAATGCACCTTGGTGCTAAAACATGTAGGAGTTGGCAACCATCATAAAATGTGTTTTACTGTATTTTATTCAGTGCATATTGTTGGTGAAAATATTGAATGTGTACCAGTTAGTTTGAGTGTTTTCAGAACACCCAGCAAGCCACAATGCACTAATAGGTAAGCCTAAAAGGTACCAGTTTCAAATGCCAGACCGCAAAAGGATGAACAGAGGTACAAATCTAAAAAATATTAAAAGGAAGATAACTTGAAGTATGTTGTGTCAATATGCATAAAGCCCTGTTATACGGTACATAAAGTATTACAATTATATGGCATGTCCTTTCAAACAACATGTTACATACAGTTTTTGAATAACTTTTAGGCCTCTATAGCCTCCAATCCTTCCCCCTCTCTGCCCCAATTATTTTCACTTTTCTACATCAGATGTCAATAAAGGTCAATCCACTTTCCTCTTCACATCCTCAGCACTGCACCAGAGATATAACAGGTATCTGAACTCAATTTCAACACATTACAGCACCAAAAATAGCAGAACATTATAGACAGATATACCATGCTGAAATCTGTTGTTGTTGAATCATTTGTTGTAGTAGTAGTAGTAGTAGTAGTAGTAG
>Ga0131853_10015677_pt1 | contig 13850 bp, 7 predicted proteins | sample TergutLab28metaG_FD_92764 | JGI IMG/M metagenome (GOLD analysis project Ga0131853, IMG submission 92764) | Labiotermes labralis P1 segment gut microbial communities from Petit-Saut dam, French Guiana - Lab288 P1 (version 2) (version 2) | ecosystem: Host-associated > Arthropoda: Insects >... | reverse complement strand
GTTAGGCTGACTGGCCTGTAATTTTTGGCTGAGGAACGATCGCCTCCTTTGTGAATAGGAAAAACCACGGCTCTTTTCCAGTCCCTTGGTAATGTACCATTATTGACCGTGATGTCTAGCAATATTATGGGAGGGATAAACTTTGGTTGGTTTGCTTTCTGGGTTCTGAGCCCAAACTGGTACAGTCGCAAACTGGAGGTATGCGACTTTTGTTAGGAGCTTTGGTGAAGCCGCCGCGCCTGGGGGAGGGGAGTTCAGGCCGTGCCCCGACTTTGCATCGTATACATTGACATTTGTCTTACAATTGCGGAAAATCACGGAAAAACCTCAGTCAAGGTAAACTGAGCTTCCCAGCCCACGGCTTCATCATGTATGATACTGACATGTCGTTTAATCCTTCAAACGCCGAGTTAAATCCCACCTGCCATTTGCTGGCTTTATTGGGAGCTCACCATATTATCCACCTTAGCAGGGTAAGGGTTAAAAGATAAGTGGAATGGAGTAAAATGAGTTAATCTGGTTTTGGATAGAGATAAGAGAAGAATCGGCATTGACATGTTACTGAACATTCGGGACTCATAAAATACGGGGACTTTATCGACTAGCTGAGAAACTACAAGCATCAGAAAAAGACATCTGTTACACGGAGTGAGTTAGCTTTCAAAACTTTAAGCTACATGCTCCTCGCGTAATTACAAACGGAAATGCGAGGAAGAAAAGTACTGAATACTTAATATATTCCCCGTAATGAAAAAGCGCTGGATTCCAACCGAACGACTGAATACTCTGTTCATAATGGTCTGTTCAGCAACAGGATTTACGCCACTACGATGTAATACGAGCAGCTGTAAAATTTCTGACTGTGAGTGTGTGTGAGATACTTGCGTATTCAGAGACACAATTAGGTTCCATGTAATGACACGTTGGTAAAATCAGATATAAAAATTTGTTAATAATTATTTTGTAGTGATATATCTGCCCTTCCCAGCTGTATAGTGGTGTACTTGCCGCTGCCAGCCGTGCAGTGGTGTACTTTAACTTTCCTTCCAGCTTTGTAGTGATGTACCTGCCCTTCCCAGCTGTGTAATGATATACCTGACCTTCCCAGCTGTGTAGTGATGCACCTGCCCTTTCCAGCTGTGTAGTGATGTACCTGCTCTTCCCAGTTCTGCAGTGATGTACCTGCCCTTCCCAAGTTTGTAGTGATGTGCCTGCCCTTCCCAGCTGTGTAGTGATCTACCTGCCCTTCCCAGCTGTGTAGTGATGTACCTGCCCTTCGCAGCTGTATAGTGATATACCTGTCCTTCCCAGCTGTATAGTGAGGCACCTGCCCTTCCCAGCTGTGCAGTGATGTACCTGCCCTTCCAAGCTCTACAGTGATGTACCTGCCCTTCCAAGCTCTACAGTGATGTACCTGCCCTTCCCAGCTGTGCATTGATGTACCTGCCCTTCCCAGCTGTGTATCGATGTACCTGCCCTTCCCAGCTATATAGTGAGGCACCTGCCCTTCCCAGCTGTGTAGTGATGTACCTGCCCTTCCCAGCTGTGCAGTGATTTAAATGCCCTTACCAGCTGTATAGTGATGTACCTGCCCTTCCCAGCTGTGCAGTGATGTACCTGCCCTTCCAAGCTCTACAGTGATTTACCTGCCCTTCCCAGCTCTGTAACTGAAAGTGATGCCCCCTGTTACGATTTGAATGATACGTTTCAGAACCACACAACTCTGGGACAGCTAATGGACTACAGATTACCTGTCGCCTCCAAGCTTTGGATTTTCTTCCAAGCACTGATTTTTCCACAAAAAAATATTCTTCCTTTCCCTGTTCCTACAGCTTTGTGTACAGTATGCAGAAATTAATAAAACAAAATATTCAAAAAATATATAATATAATATAAAATATTGAAGAACAAAACCAAAAATTATATAATATCTCTTCAGGGGTGCAAAATTGTGCCTAATTCTATTTTTGAATTCACTGTAATATTTTACGCAATAATCAAAAGCAGAATTTTGACACACGTGCCTATAATTTGGCCAGCTTAATTTTCGATACCGAAAAGAATAATTTTCCCCCAGTTTCTGGTTATAAATATTACAAGGACTGACGATTACTAATTCTCCTTTACATCAGCCTTAATAATTATTTAAATACATGCACATATATGTACATATATTTATATATTCTTACTATTCAATGGACTGAGAATTTAGTAAATTTACAGTACAATATGTAGTAAGTCATAAAAATACAAAATACACAGAACTAGTACAACATAAATAAAGATATATTTTAAGTACTTCACACAAAGTTTCAGGGTTCACGCGAAAGTCATTTTACGAGGCTGACAGTGGAATATGAGTTATATATAAACATCACACACTCATCTACAACAAAAGGAATGCCTACTTAAGTATCTCATTAATGCAACTTTAACTTGACCCTCTTCATGGATCAGACTTCGGCGTTTGAAAGCTAAAATGTAGAACATGTTGATGCAACACAAAAGCATATCTCTTATGATGCAAACATTGCCTCACTGTCGTCTGTGAAAAGTCGCACATGGATACAATTTTACATGAATTTAATTTCAGCTCGTGAACAATTCCGGGAACTTTTACCGACTACATTTCATCCTTTAAGGGTGTTCTCAGAAACTTCGTGACACAATTAGGCAAAGCAGCTTCTTTTGTCTTCTGTTATATTCCGTTCAGGTACAGGTCAGTTGAAACGTGATGGCACACGCGCAGAAACCAGATTTCGTCTTTCGGCGAAACGAAAGAGTCCCTTTAAATCGGCGGGGGGCGTCAGTTCAGTCGACTACTGGCAGCCGAGGTGTGCGCATCAGCGGTAGTAATGCTGGATACACCATGTTCCAAGGTAGTGTGAAGGGTACTGGCAACCCACTACATTCGCCAGTTTCCCCTTCACTTCCCCTCCCGTGCGTCACCGTATGCCATCAAATTTCAACGCCGTCACAAACAATATTCCTGTTCATTTCTTTGTTTGTTTAATGACACTAGCAGCTGTTCACAATACACTGCATCGACTGACAGGATGATAAATAAGTAACAAAAGCAAAAGATACTGACAATATTAACGGCTGTTGATATATGGAGTAATATCTGTCACTTGCCTGAGTAAAGAGCGGAAAGTAAACCCAGTCAGGAAAACGGATTTACCGATCCGAGTTCAGAACCCGGGATCTTTATAATAAGAAGCAGGAGTTAATCGTTTAACGCAACGTCCAACATTTAACGAAAACCAACGCCTTGCTAACGGCTTCCTGCCCCTGTCGACGGTCGAGGAAAACCTTCAGCTTTTCCGCCCTCGTGCGTACTTTGTTTGGTCGACCGGATAAAAAAATGTTTGTCCAAAAAATGTCTGGTACAAAAACCACGGTATTTCATATAGAAAGCCTCTTACTATGTAAATCCTATAATGAAATCTGCAGCAGACATAGAGATTAATCCGTTTCGTAGCCAGAACTGGTTCAGAGCCGATAAAGCTATGTTATTAGCTGGCGAATTGGTGCCTACAACAACGAACGTACAGAAGGTTTTAACTAGCTGCAAATCAGTAGCTCCCTAAGCTCACCAAGTGCAACTGGCCTCGCGGTCTGTCGAGTGACCTTGTAAAATGTCTTGCGGCAAGACAGATCGCATCTTAATTAAATGACAATAACGAATCATTTCATATTAAACATACCGTAAATATTCTTACAATTAATATACAAACAAAAAAAATTCACCTATTGAAAAACATGTAATGGTGAGTATTAAAATGTATTTTTCAGCACCGAGATGTTATGTCATCATCAGGGAGATTTTTTTAGAACAATGGAATAAATCCCAACACAATAATCTAAGTATTGTTTAGCCCTTTTTGGAATAATTAAAGGATTAAGATCCTACAATACATAAAGTTTATAGGCATAAAGTTATGAAGTAACGATTATAAAAGTAAGTGATAGTGAGCCTTTCCTGGTACCAGTAAAGTAAAGTGATCCCGTTACAGGCCCGGTGTGATCCAGAGGGTAGGTAGAGGTATAGCTCTACTCTTCCATGACAGCGGCACTAGAAGGATGTGAGTGGTAAGCAGCACGCCCCGGCCGCACTTTACCTCCAGGAAAGACCCGGTACCAATTTTACAGGGGGCTGGGTGGGCCCCAGGGCCAGTCTGGGCGGACGGAAAATCTCGTCCCCACCGGGATTCGATCCCGGACCGTCCAGCCCGTAGCTCAGTCGCTATACCGACTGAGCTACCCGGCCCACTTCCAGGTACCAGTACTTAGACATATTCACACTTATACTATATGCGTACGAACATCTCTCGTTGTTTGTGATCGGAAGAGACCTCGCCCTGACGTAGCGTGTGAAGTGTGTCGTGCGGCTGATGTATTGACTTTATCTACTGTACAATAATGTACACTGGAACAGAGACTGGAAAAGGTACTTGCTAACACATAGAAAAATTCACATTTCAAGAAAACTGGAGACATATAAATAATATATATATATATATATATAATTTGTACCTCAAAGGAAACACAATGCCGCGCCATTACAAAGACCAATTGATATTTTTGTGAGAATCCCACAAAACACAACACAGACGGTCTTGGTAAAAGTGCACACATATTAACATTAAGCAAAATGGTAAGTATATTCACCACCGTGATTCAGGTGTTTAAATTTCCGAAGCCCTGTGATGAATACATGTACCATTTGGAGAGACAGTGAGATGCTCTCAATTGGAGGCCACTTAGATGTGACATTTTTACTGACATTAAAATTCACATTTTTTGCACCACGTACTACTAAAACACAGTATGTGCTGGGGGCAGTACCGCACTTCGCATGAGCACGGTAACTCCTTTCACGGTAAAACTCACTTTACTTATTCCTCTGCACGGTAAGTAAAACAGAAGTCATAATACGTTATGATATAAATGGGGCAATATACATACATGGCGATACGCGGCGGTTGTGATGACGTTAGAACAGGCACGCTATTACGTTACATTCATCTGTTAAAGTGCGCATAAAAATTATAATTCTGTTATAGACCGATTACATGTAAATTGGGTTGCATAATGAATGGACATACACTGAAATTTTAACAATGCATAACATTCCGCCCACCCCCCCCCCCCCCCCCGGGCTCCAAATTTGTTTCCAATCTTTCAAGAATATCTGTACATGCAGCAAGGGGGGGGGGGAGTGACCAAAAAAACCGCTTGCTGGTAAAGTCGAACACACGCAACGTGCTCCACCAGCAACGTCACTCTCGAACCCACCTCGAATACGACACAGTCCATCGGAAAATCTCCTGTCCTACTGGTAAAATGTTCGTAATTAATCTTCTGAAACACCTAGTTTTTTTTTATTTCCACTTGTTGAACCAACAGAATTGTCGCAAGTGGCTCTGAGATTGATAAGGTCCACTCACGACAGGGCTCAATCACGTCACGAATAAGCACGTACGTCATAAACATAGCGATGTAGGCTTTAATTTCTAATTTTGACATCTAAAGTGTTTAGTTAACCCAACTAATAGCAACAAATTCAATTTCAATCGATCATACCCGAGTAAAACTAAACGTATATCTTCTAGACCAAGAAAAAGAACAAAGATTTTATGTTATTCGTCATGTTACGCACTTTACAACCTTAACAACATCAGTCCGACACAACTAATACACACTTTATTAAGAAAGCCCTGCTACATGTTTTAGCTATATGTAAGCCATCAACAAGCTGTGTGGTACACTAAAGTGGCAATAAGCAACATGTGTACAACTCGACGAAATCAAATATGAGAACAATTTCTTACAAATTTGATATACATAATACATTAATATTCTGTATATAAATGTATATATTCCTTTGGCGCAAAATCTCATGTTGGGCCAGGGCCTCCTCAATATCGAGGCTACGCGATCACATTCAGATACACCACACTCGGTAGGGCTCCTCTGGACGAGTGATCAGCCCGACGCTATTACCTCTAACTGACGACACACAACACTCACAAGAGACAGACATCCATGCCCCCGGCGGAATTCGAACCTGTAAAGAGGCCGCAGACCCACTCTTTAGAAGGCGCGGCCACCGGGATCGGTGTTACATATATACATATATATATATATATATATGTGTGTGTGTGTGTGTGTGTGTGTGTGTGTGTGTGTGTGCTGGAAAGGTGTGAATGTATCTGTACGTCATATTGTTAAAACCATTAGGAAATGGTTTAAGACTAAAACAGATCGGTAGCCTGGCGACAGTATGATATTTAAGTAAAAGGTAAATCAGTCCCGCTACAGGCCGGAGGTGCCCAGAGGGTTCCAGGAAGTTAAGGATCCCAGATTACGTAACAATGGCCCAGGATGGAGGTAAGGTTGTCAGCCTTACGCACCGGCCGCCTTTACCCCCAGGAAATACTCCTGGTACTCATTTTTGTTAGAGGCTGTGTCGACCCCAGGGCCATAGTGCGATCGGAAGGATTTTATGTCAATGAAAAATTCCAATTACACCATTTGGAATCGAACCAGCGACCTTCCGATTTGTAGCACAGCACTGTGCTACCGCGATCCCCATGATATTTAAGCACCTTGGCTTAATGACCGGTTTGTGTCGGACGCGTGTAGAAACTCTGATTGAGAAGGCCGTCTGTATTTACAAGCATTTGTCCGCTTTTTTAGTTCTGTCACGTTGTAGGATCCCCCTGACTTCAGCGTATCACTTCCATCTGTTACAATCACTTTTTTGCCATAGTCGCATCGTTTATGATGTATGTAAAACTAACCCCACAGGGCTCTGCTTATGGGTGTCCATTGTCGTACCTAACCAACTCAATTTAGATAGAGATTACTCAATTGTGAACATGTTATGCAGTCCACTGTGCCGTGTTTATATGCAAATAACGCAAGGGAATATCGCGTACTAACACACAACTTACTGTTTCACCTTGAACTCCGTGATAACAGTCAGATGGGCCGGTATATGTTGGAGATATAATTAACAAAAACAGTTGGGTATTACCGTCCTTAGTGTACACAGGCCGGTCCCAGTGGCCGCTCGGTCTAAGGAGGGGGTCTGCGGCCGCTCACTTGCTGGGAATGCGGAATCGAATCGCGCCGGGAGGTATGAATGCCTGTCTCTTGTGAGCTTTATGTGTTTTCAGAGAGAGGTCTCTGCAATGGGCCGATCCCTCCTCCAGAGGATATATACCGAGTGTGTGTTGGATTGTTACCAGTTGCAACAATAACTCTCTACTCCACTAAAGGGTAGGAAGAAAGAGATCAGAATAAACAATACCGGCAATGTACGAATAACGTAAAATTGAGGCGTTTTCATAAAACAACTGATGCAGTGGGTAGGCAAAGAGTATTACGTATTGTAAGTGTCTGTGTGTCTGTAGCCTTAATTACCCAGCATGTGAGGCGCATGGGCCATATTGTGATCTGTGGGCTGCCCCGCTCTCAAAATTTTTCAACATTATCTCATAAACGGCCCGATTTTCGAAAAAAAAAGTTATAGAACATAAAATATGTTTTTCGAATTTCTCTACAACTTTTGTCTGAAACATTTTCATAACCAGAAGAAATGAGCGGGATATGATCAAATTGTATGACGGTCTTCATGTAAAGCAACCGTTTTTCTTTCACGATTTTGATGAAACTTTAATTTTCTCGACAGTTTTCGAAAAAATACTGAAATATCAAACTTCATGACAATCCGTTTAGGGTGAGCCGAGATGTTCAATGCGGACGGAGGGACGGGCAGACATAACGAAGCCAATATTCGCTTGTCGCCTAAAAAGGAAGACAGGAGAATAGTGTGCAAAGGTTGTTCTGATTTGAGTATTGACGGAAAATCTGCACTTTAGAAATCCAGCTTTACGATAATGATTATGATGATAATGATAATGATTATGACTACGATTCCACAGCACAGAACGTATCTTACGTTTCCATTACAAGAACAAACCTTAAATTCTTATAATAAAACCAACTAGATGTACTAATTTCTCAAATTTATTTTTGGAATAAAACTCTACATGTTTCGGACAGTTCCTCTGTCTATCATCAGGAGTTTTTCACTGCACACACAGCAACGGTATACGGCATACATTTTTGCGTTCCGTCCTGATCCTGCACGCAAGCTGTCAGCAAACCTGTATGACATATACCATTGCTGTGTTTACAGTGAAAAACTCCTGATGATGGACAGAGGAACTGTCCGAAACATGTAGAGTTTTATTCCAAAAATAAATTTGAGGAATTAATGCGTCTAGTTGGTTTTATTATAAGAATGTATCACGATGCACGGTCACCTGAACGTCGAACTGTAAGTACTGCTAACACAACTAATGGTTCCTCTTTATGATTATAATTCTAAAGAGACACATTCTGGGTAAGAAACAGGGATTCTGAAAGACAGAGCAGATGGTATAAATAGTCACCAATCTGTCTTAAGTTGGGAGACGTTCCCCATGCCATCCGAAACGAACAATCGCCCCAAAACAATTTGCTGCTGAGGTCCTTAACAAAGTAATCTCCACACTTCTGCACACACACACACACAACAGCTCCGTGTAGTCATTCCGGATCCGCCCGCCCGCCACCACTGTAAGCCTCTTATGTAACGTGTCTCTGACGTACAAGTCTTACGTTTTGTGTTAGTGCAACAGAATACGGCATGATAGTAGAACAGAGGGACAACACTAAGGACGATAAGACACACCCGTTCTTTGGGGGGGTTATCGTTGTTTTCGATATCAATATTCAGATATAATGTAGGACATTTTAAGCTTTGAGAAGAAATACCACTGAAATTAAGAAATTAAAGTTTAATGGTACACTAGAACACCACTTATTTCGATTAGATGGGAAGACGGGCCATCTAGATTTGTAGAAAATCCGGATAAAATTATTTTTCTTTGAGAATGGGTTACATTGACAGTTTGAAGTTCGGCCCTTACTATTTACAGTATGTACCTGCGTCTAACCCTTTCGACCACGCCTGATTTGAAGTTCTAGAAGCCATAACACTGTACTGTACTTGATCCGATAAACGGTAATTTCAAGGTGAGTTAGTGTTTTAGAATTCTGGACAAATTTACCCGAACAGCCAAGCTTATCCGGATAAACAACGTCCGGACAAGTGGAGTTCTACACTATATGCTGATGACTGTAAGTGGGAATTGAAATCGGACTCAAGTTCTCTACAGCAATACTTGTTCGCCGGTCTAACATCCGTTCACATCGGACATATTGCCAACTATATGCAGTAAATTCCACAAAAGCTTTGTCTGTCCTTTTCTATGTCCGCAGCAGGAAACAGGAATTCGACAGGCAGCTACACACAAACACGTGCACAATAACCTACGCCTTAATCAACACATAAAAATTCACAGGAATATGCAATAATATACAATAATATACACCAGTCTACACCAGTCTACATACGGCCGCAGGAGGCCTGTTCGCACTCAATCGCTACGTAGAATATAATTTGACGGCATTTTGTTACTCTGTAACAACGGTAAATTGTTAGTAATTTTGTTAATTACGTCGAAAGCATTTTGTGTTTTGGAAACTGTATAAGCCTAAACACTGGTTACTACATATTTATTTACTGCAATTGGGTTGTTACCCGGTGGCAGTGGTTATTTTACATGTAAATAAAACATACCGAGCTAATTCACAAAAACTGCATTCCAGCGGCAGCTCTAATGAGCAATGAATGAATTTACATCATTACTAATACACAAAAAATTGTACTTAGAAATTAATTAACTCGTACTTAAGAAATGTTTGGTTTTTTTTTTTTTAGCATTTCTTGTATGGAGAAACAGCGAGGAATGGCGTTTGGTTTCTAGAAGACGGTGACAGCTGTTAAAAAAAAAACCGGACAGATAGAATTAAGAAATGTAAAAGAATGTCCATAAAAAAGATCGGAATTTTCAATAGTTGGTATGCATATATTTTTTCTGCCATGTTTGGAGAGGAAATATTTTAAGGATGATAGCACATTTCCTTTCAGATCACGTAAATGAATTCTTCGTACAATACAGCGCAGGTTATGTATCAATACTTAACTGACCGGTGCATCCGAGAACCGAAAAATACTGAACTCCACATCTCCGCAATATTCAACACTTTCCCTTCTTCCACCTAATTTCCAAAATATACCTTCTTACTGGAAAATTTAATAACAAAATTGGACTTGTTTCTTTTTTTGGGGGAGGGGGGGTTGTGTCGTACCAGCTGCTGGCATCACTTGTTTATATGATAGTGCTAAAATAACGAAAATTGGAAACAGGTGTGAGGTTGTCGAATGGAATTATCTGGCTCATGACAGGTTGTATTTGCAGGATATTATGAGAGTTGCAATGAGTCTTTGGACGTTTTAGTTGGCGAGATATTTCTCTACCAGCCACAATTACTGTGCTCCATGTACGTTAAGTCAGTTAAATAGTATCCACTTTCCTACCTAGAATAAGCAGGGCGGGTAGGTCAGTCGGTATAGCGACTGACTACGGGCTGGACGGTCCGAGGATCGAATCCCGGTGGGGGGGTGGAGATTTTCCGCACCCGTCCAGACCGGTCTTGGAGCCCACCCAGCCTCCTGTACAAAGGGTACCGGGTCTTTCCTGTGAGTAAAGAGCGGCCGGGGCTTGACGCTGACCCCCTCGCCCCTTCTAGTGCCGTGGTCAAGAAAGAGTAGAGCTATACTTCTACTCTTCCTATTGGCCTACGGCTTGTACAGAGCCTCAGTGCCTGTACAGGGGTACACTTTAGTTTTTTTTTTACCTTACCTAGAATGAACAAACGCACAAACGAACAAACGCAACTAATAAACTGGTAGCAGCAGAGTTTAACTCCTTGGGGCACGAATCATGCGTAGATATTCTTCAAAATTTCGGTTTCGACTTGACAAAACAGCCTAGAACTACATCACAAAGGGCAAAAAATTAATGTGTTTCAGAAAATTATTGGTTTGTTCAGAAAATTGCGTAAAATAACTGAATACACCGCACAGGCATAGTTTAGAACCCTTCTGATGTACAGACAGAAGATAAACACATAAATCACTGTGCTTCGCAGAATTACTTGTTCTGCTCTATCGCAGACAAAATTAATACCTATCTGAAGATCAGTTTAAGACATCGAACAAGAAAGTGATACAAATGGTCTACTAAACAAGCATATACGGGCTCAATAAATTAAAGCAAAGTAGATATTGGTCAAAACGCAACTAAAGTTTATTAAGTTTTATTAAATCCAACCGTCCTCACACAACAATATTATAGGTTAGATGTTCAGTTAAGCTTACATCTAACCTATAATATTGTTGTGTAAAGACGGTTTGAATTTAAAAAAAAAACTTGATATACATACGCAACGGAATGGAAATAATTCACTTTAGATAACGTTTCTTAGCTAATGATGGCAATCATGTTGGTAACTACATGTTCCGGCCCATTTTTATGGCCGAAACATGTAGTTACCAACTTCATTACCATCATTAGCTAAGAAACTTAACTCGTGTTTTGACCAATATCTAACTTGATTTAAGTTTGATAATACATAATGGGGATGTCTCACCTCAAAGCGCTCTATAGCTTTACGTGAAAGGTAAAGCAGTCCCGTTACAGACCTGGAGTGGCCCAGAGGGTTCCAGGAAGTTAAGGTTCCCAGATTTCATGACAACGGCACAGGATGGCAGTAAGGTTGTCAGCCTTTACCCCCAGGAAATGCTCCTGGTACTCATTTCTGTTAGAGGCTGAGTCGAAGGATTTTTATGTAAATGAAAAAATCCACTGACACCAGCTGGGATCGAACCAGCGACCTTCCGATTTGTAGCACAGCACCTTAACCACTGTGCTACCGCGGTCTGCACCTATAAGTAATATACGTAAAATACAGTTGTGTTTTTGCTTCAGAAATTTATATACTCGTATGTACATTAAAATTCATGAGAATATATTGTGCTACATGTTTCGACTTCTACAAATCATCTTTGGACACATTTCATAACAAGTTCCTTTCAAGCGTACCCAAAACAACAACAACAGCAACAACAATAACAACAACAACAATGGTACAACACTTGGCGCGAACAATGGTGGATCAAAATTAAAGGTAACGATTTATTGGCACCGTCTCCAAATGTAATGCTCAAAGCACATTGTACGTCCTAACGTGGGAACTGAGAAAACGTTTGATGGAAGACACTAAAATTCATCTGTAAACAGTCGATATTCACTCGTAGGTGGATGGCTATTGGACACATGGTAGACCAGTTGGTTGAGGCACTGCGCTGCAAGCACGAAGGTCGCGGGTTCGATTCCCGATTGAGCATTGGAATTTTCCATTGACATAATCTTTCTGTCCGCGGAATGGCCCTGAGGTCGACTTAGCCTCTAACAGAAATTAGTACCAGAAATATGTCCTGGGTGGTAAAGAAGATCGGTGCGTAGGGTTGACGAACTTACCACCTTCATGTGCCGATTGTCATGAAATCTGGTAACGTCAACCGCCTGGAAACCTCAGACCCCTACAGGGACTACTATAGGGGCACGCGGTGGCGCTGTTGTTTGAGGCACTGCGTCACAAGCCGGAAGGTCGCAGGTTCGATTGTCTCAAAATCTGGGATTATCAATTTCCAGGAACCCAATGGGCCTGTAATGGGACTCTACAACTATTGCTTTATCTTTGTTCACTTCAAAGTTTCTGATATTCAGACCCCTCATAGAAAGGGAGTTTACAATTTTAATCCGCATAACGTCTAAAGCGAATTAAGGTGCACTCTCTGGTATGTATTATCCGTATCTCACACTTCAGCTGTAACTGCTATAAACGTATAAATCACATCTATAATACTGCAGACACTGGAAGGTACTTCATTCAGTTTAGCCGTCCCAGGGAAAATAAATGGCAATAAAAATTTCGCTTTAACAGTTAAAATTCCTTCAGCTTTCAGATCACTACAATTTGCAGAGATAAATACAGTTTATTTATGTTTGTGTGACGGTGCGTCATTGATACAATAATATAAACAACCAACTAGATGAAACAATTACAGATTTTATTGACAATTACAATCAGCTCAACATGTTTCGGGCGATAATTTCACCCATCCTCAGGAGCACTAGACTGTGTTTACAGCTTGTGGTATAAAGCACCGACGATGCTGCCAGCACAGGTCGAGAGAGTCCTCTCTCAACCTGTGCATGAGACGGCCACCTATAGGTGAGATGATACCAGAGGCTGTGTAATCCAATTTTGACCTCCTGATGATGCGCACATGTGCTCGAAACATGTAGAGGCATGAAATAAACTTATTGTAAAAAAAACAATTTTGTGCATCAAGTTGGTTAATTACTGAGATAAATGTAGAGCTGATTGTAATTATCAAAAAAAAATAGTTATTGTTGCATCTAGTTGGTTGTTTATATTACAAATACACGGTCTACTGCACTTGTGTCACTTTTAACTTTACAAAAATACACCAGGATTAAGACCAGTTTCTCGGTAGATCAGTCATTACAGTGATCAAACCACATCCTGTACAACCAGTAAAACTTGGTTCCAGACCCGACACCAGAAAGGCTTCCAGATCCACAAGGAAGCCGATCGAACCTTTCAAAGAAATAAGCACCCGACGCCCGTACTCCAAGCATAAAACTGGCGGGTTATAATAATATTTATTTAACTGCATTGGGTTTTCACCCGGTGGCAGTCGTTTTTAACACATATACAAGAACTTGAAGCTGTACTACTAAATTTACATCGGGAGGGATACATGAGAAGCATGTAGTGGCAACTTGGACTTGGGAACC
>Ga0131853_10015676_pt1 | contig 13851 bp, 14 predicted proteins | sample TergutLab28metaG_FD_92764 | JGI IMG/M metagenome (GOLD analysis project Ga0131853, IMG submission 92764) | Labiotermes labralis P1 segment gut microbial communities from Petit-Saut dam, French Guiana - Lab288 P1 (version 2) (version 2) | ecosystem: Host-associated > Arthropoda: Insects >... | reverse complement strand
TAACATTTCAAGTGTTTCATTACCGCTCTTCCCAAGTTTAACACAAAATTCAATCACACACCTCTGCTGTATTTTCACACAGACGTCTTCCTCATCCGCCATGACAAAACGTACTAGGTGTTTCCTCTCGCTGTGACCAAATCCTCAAGGCCACAGCTGTCCAACTACAGGTTCAGACACGTCAATGTATGACTTTCACAATCCATAGTGCAGTGTTGCCACGTCTAACACCGGGAAAGAGAAATAGAGGCAGTCTTGAAACTTTTCAATCAGCCTACGTATAAATGAACAAATACATGTAAAATTACATGGCCTGCTGCAGCACAGGTCTACCCTGGACTCCAATATCTTGCATGAAACATGTTAAAGGATGAAAAGAGAGAAACCAACAAGATGCAACTAATCTGATGTTTATTATCAAACTTCCACCTCAACATGTTTCAGGCATCATTAAGCCCTTCTTCAGGAGAACAAGACTGTGTACTACGGCATATGGTGTTCTGCACTGTACAAAGAGGGAAAAAACCGTAAGATGTGAGAGCCATAGTGTATGTGTGGAGTAATGAGTTGTAAACATAGTCGGGATTTCATGTGTATATGTGTATGCCATGGTGTTTAATTGATATCTAATCTGTATGTCTGTCAGATCTGGTGTATTGGGTGTGGGTGTTGTGATGTAAGTGTTGCGCCTGCTTGATGAGATGTGTGTGGTGTAGGTATTATTAGGTGCAGCCAGGGGGGAGTGTGCAGGTGATGGGTGGGGTGAGAACAGATTGTGTCAGTATAGTGGGGGGTGGTGTTCATGATGCAAGGTCACAAGAGCTTAAAATGTTAAAGGATCTTCAGGTCTGCTGTGTACAGAATTACTCTTACCAGTAGCCATTATGTGGCTGACAACTGTGTAGTTCCTATTAGCTCCCAACAGACAGGAAGGAAAAATAACAGAGTGGAAAGGAACATTATCTTTCCCAATGAAATTATAATACAAAACAGACGTTGTCCTCTCTGGCCTCCACCACTTCTCCCATTGATCTGTGTACGTTTTTGTTATGCTCATGTAGCCAATGGGAGCATCAAACCACACATAAAACACCTGTTGCAACAAAAAACACAGCACTTCATACATTAAATACTGATGAACACCATGTCTGTATATACAATGTGATGTTTTGACTGAGCATCTGGGAGGTAGTTCAGATCATAATACACAAGTTCCTACGTCCAGAAAACTCATTGTATGTAGCCCAATAACAGGATACATATCTTTATACAAGAACTATGTTCAGATTACGGAATTTTACATACATTTATTCAAAATGTTAAATGGTATCCCAATACAATATTTCTAAATTTAATATTTTTCTCATCTAGCACTCAATATTGCATTCCAATTGAGCAAGCTGACTTTAAAATTACCTCAAATTAAGACGTGGCTCACAAACACTACTCCACAAACAAACCTTCACTGAGGATTTCACTATACTTAATAAGCCAAGAAGGCATGTACAATTAACTAGATATAGTATGGTATATCTTTCATTTTATTGCCGTGCAATACAATATCAATTCTTGCTTAAAACCAACAATTTGCACAATACACTTGAAACATCAAAATCACATTTTAGTTTCACATTAAAATAGATTTATATTCCTCCTACATGTTTCAATCCCCATACGGGATCATCCTCAGGGAGTATGCACTATATCGTGAGTGAAGTTACTAAAACAAGTTATTTTTATAGGTTATCTGGTAGCATGCCTGTGAACACGTAAACAACGGTACACACATTACCTAAATATGTATCTATCCCCATGAGCTATAGGGGCGTCAAACACACGGTATATGTTCTGAACACAACTTGCTCTTCGACCAGATCATAACCACACTGGCAACCAAGGACACTACTAAGGCATCCATAGTGGGTGATAAGCATAAGCCAGACTCCATAGGCATTACCTGAATATGTAAGTAGGAGGACTATGGTTGAATACTGCCGATTCACATATACCGTGTGTTTGACGCCCCTATAGCTCATGGGGATAGATACATATTTAGGTAATGTGTGTACCGTTGTTCACATGTTCACAGGCATGCTACCAGATAACCTGTAAAAATAACTTGTTTTAGTAACTTCACTCACGATATAGTGCATACTCCCTGAGGATGATCGCGTATGGGGATTGAAACATGTAGGAGGAATATAAATCTATTTTAATGTGAAACTAAAAATGTGATTTTAATGTTTCAAGTGTATTGTGCAAATTGTTGGTTTTAAGCAAGAACTGATAGTATGGAATAGTTCTTGGAAAACTGCAAGTTGTTTAGTTAACATGAAACCTTAAGGAAACAGAACATTCATTACAATATTCACAAGTCCACCACTCCTAACATTCCCATCCTCTTCAATGCCATTCCCCAATAAACCAACATCAGTCCACTGCACTGGATATAAAGCACTTCTTAAAGCCTTTCACAGTCACTTCTGGTGAGACACACTGCCAAGCCCTTATGATCCACATTGACTACATACTACATGTATATTTCTTGATTTATAAACTTACCTGGAACACATTAAGATCCAAAATCTATGAATTGAAATACAGTGAAATACATTATTCTGGATTCCTGTGTTGTGTCTATGGTCTGATCAGTCTGAGTTCATGTCAATTTTATGGTTTTTAATTTTTAGATTGGTACAGGTTTTATTTTTGAGTCTGTAGTTAATTTTTTAATTTTTTAATAGCCATTTTCCTGTTCCTACCATTGTACTAAATCTGCTTTAGGTGCATATATTAACAAGTTACTGTTCATATGGTGCCCAGTGACTGAGAAGAGCTCATTCTAAGAGGTGTGCCAGGTTAGATGCTTCTTAGCCTGAAAATGGAAACAATGCCAGCTTCTGACCAGTCATGCTTCTTTAAAAATTCAACAACAGAAAAAGTCACAAAACAGAAGATTGTGTCAGTTACCTTCAGTCATGCTCTGTTCTATTTTTTGTTTACACATCACGATTTGGCAATGCAGGCCTTGGTTTGACTCCGCAGGATCCAGTTCAGAGTGTTCCGGATTAGCACAGTCCGGTTTGGAACTTCATAATTAAGACAACCTCCCACATTTAAGAGCCAAATTTAATGAAAAAAACCCTGACTTACATTCAAGCAAATATGGTTTTACCCTCACATCTATACCCATACCTATGCCCTTTTTGCTTATGTATCATACCAAAAGATTATAATTATGCCAGGAACAAATTACATAACACTAATGTTGCAAATTATCATTCACTAAATGATCACTAATATTTTTTATGTTTACAGACTGTTGACATAATATATGGGGGTAAGACACTATTACTTGCAGAATTAGTATCTCCTCCTCCTTGCTCTTCTATGATGCCTCAACTGTACTACACACACTAAAACATTTAGTACATATATTTTCTTTCTATTAAATCTTAAACGTATTTCTTGTGGAAACATATTTGTTTTAAACTCACAGCTAAATATGAGATTCTTCTGTGTTCAAGTCACCTCAAAACTCAAGCCAGCTTTATAAATTTGAGTACCTTATTCCGGTAGCCATCCAATGGTACTGGCACACCCCACTTGAGATCTCTAGTAACACAACGGGGTTTAAGTCCATCCTTCAACCATGCCTGGGTGATAACTCTTGCATTGTTTGACCAACCACCCATAACTCTTCTCAACCATGTTCTCAACAGGGGTTCTGTCTGTAAAAATAATTTACAGAAAGTTTATATCACCATCACTGTATGGCTGACAAAGAGAATTCCAAAGCAAAATTCATTGCATACTTAAAAGAGTAGAAAAAAAATATATTAATTTTATTACTGAGTACAAACACACCTGTCAAAGTACACAGGACAGTTAGTAGGTGATGTCCTATATTTTTTTATCTGCTCACATTCTTTTCCTATGTGAATAACCATTACATCTGTGAAGCCCTTGAACATTTGATCATATTCCATTAGTTGAAATTATTTCACTCCTCAGACAGCAAAACCACAGTTGATTCTAAAATGGCAGAGGCTGACATATGGTTGAGACAACGAGCAAGGACAGAGTTTCTAGTGGCTAAAGGTGAGAGGATGACTTCCATTCATGAATATCTGTACAGTGTGTACAGAGAAGCTACCATGGATGTGAGTGTTATCTGACAATGGATAAGATGGATCACAAAAGCAGCAACAGAAGGAGCAGCACTTTGTGACAAAACACGGAGCAGTGACACTTGCACTGCAGTAATGGTACACAACATCTGCCAGACTGATGAATTCCTGCGATGACCAATGCATGAAAACAGATGAATTATGCTTCATTTTAGGAATGGTAAAGTCACTGCAATGGCAATTACCGAAGAACATGGCTATTCAGAGGTCCATGCTTGGTGGGTGCCAAAAATGCTGATAGGTGCACACAAAGAGACAGAAAGCAATCACCACTTATCTTTAACAACAATATAAAACTGGAGATGATGGCTTCCAATCCTGACTGTCATGGGGTATGGAGAAACCTGGGTCCAACCATTTGAACCCAAACCCAGGGAGGCAGCCAAAGGAATTGCGCCAAATAATACTCGCAAGGAAGAAGAAATTCAAGCATGCCATCAGCTGAAAACCGTAGTTAGTCTTCTGGGATGAGAAAAGTGTTATACCTGTGAACTGCTTGCTAGGGGGACAAAAATGAACCCCAGCCCCTACACTCAAACACCAAGTCCAAATGCCGGCTTTCATCGAGTTTGTCCCAACAGCAAAATATCTAAAGTGCTGCTCCCCCATAATGACACTAGGCCACACTCAAGTGGGTGCATCAAAGAGGTCATCACAAATTCTGGATGGAAAGTGTTGCTGCATCCATTCTACAGTCCTGACCTTGCACCATCACATTATCGGCCATTTGGTTCTTGGACAAAACGCCTGTGAGGACACCATCTATGCCAATGACAAGGTACTACAGAAAGATGCTGACCACGGCTGCAGAAGAGGGACAGTAACTTATACCAGGTGGAAATATGTGTTCTTGTTCAAAGGTGGAACAAGAGTGTCAACAAAGACACAGAATGGGGGGGGGGGGAGAGAATCTATGCCTTCAGCAATTATGTAGTGAAATGTATACTGTTATCAGTGTAATTACTGTACTTAAACAAGCTATCAGGGCAGAAGTATAAAGCACTTGCCTCAAGACAGGTTAAGAAAATTCAGATTTTAAAATTAACATTCCAAAAACATACATTTACAATCACAGGCTCTGGTGCCTATGCTATTTTACACAGTTACATTTAGTTTGTAGATTACAGAATGCTGGTAAATAATTGTGGAGTCATTCAAAATTTTGTTACTCATTAACAAGCGACTGCTTACCTTTGGAAGCTCAAGAAAGAACTGCTCTGACTTTGTCACAAGAGGCATTTTCTGGCAGATTTTACACAATGCTGGTATATAACTGTGGAGTTATTCAAAATTTTGTTACTTGTTAACAAGTAACTGCTTACCTTTGGAAGTTCAAGAAAGAACTGCTCTGACTTTGTCACAAGAGGCATTTTCTGGCAGATTTTACACCGAGGAGAAATGAGCTCTGTGGCATTAACAAGATGTCCACAACCATCACACTGATCTCCTCTTGCATCCTCATAAGCACAGCGCGGACAGGTTCCTTCCACAAATCTGTCTGCCAGATATCTGTCACAATTCTCACAATGGAGTTGCTCCACAGAATCTTTTAACAGGAAACCATTCTCATACAACTGGAGAAATAAATCTTGACTAATCCTACCAAAAAAAATAAATAAATAAATAAATTGCATACTCAAAATGTGTACACGTTTATGCAACTATTTTCAACCAAACAGATCATAAAAAATCCCTTTAACATACAATCCACTCAACTGCTTTATGACAATTCACAAACAGAATTTCATAAAAAATACAACAAAAGGATTTAGTTTGGTGGGTAACATAACCTTCAAATGTTTTAAGGAGAACATAAATCCAGTGAGTTGTAATTTAATTCATTTAACACAGTGACTACAAGTCAACATTTTGGTAAGAATGCATGCACATGCATTATAGTGCCTGAAGATATGTAAATATTTATGTTCACTAACTCTACTTGATTCTAGGATATCTGTCATAAATGTGAAATTAAAATATCTCATGTACTGTGATCAAGAAATAACTATATATGCATGTATTACCAATACACATTGTAAATAACAATGCTAACATATGCCAGTACTATGATAATTCCACTTACTCGGTTTGCTCTGGTGTAGTTGTACGACCAAAATGGTCAAAGCTAATGTTAAACCACTGATATACAGCATCATGGATCTTGAAATACTTATCACAGATTTGCTGTGGTGTTAGTCCCTCCTCCAAGGCCTTAGTTTCAGTGGCAGTTCCATATTCATCCGTTCCACAGACATATAACGTATTGTTGTGGCACAACCGGGAAAACCTAATGCATCAAAAACAATGTGATCACACAAAGTCATATTCTGCTTCAAATGTCAATAGGATTCAAATCTGGAATGTGTGTATTCATAAATTCGGTTATCAATTTGACCCACGCAGTTTTGGCACTTGACTGACCACTTGTCACCAAAACTCAACTACAGCAGACATGCAGCATGATGCTTAGACAGTTTAACATTCACTCAAGTCATGGGTCAACAACATTTACAGTAATGGGTGGCTATTTAAATTCCCAGTCTCTTGCAGAGTACACTGGGCACTTAATTCCAGCTCCAGTGGGTTAACACAGAACACAGTCCATTCAACAATGCCAACAGTAGTGTCCAATGACAGGTTTATAAATTAATAATGACTTGGAAAGGATATGGAAGAAAGTGGGTGTGGTCTGCTTCAAGGTATTATCCCATCATTTGCCTGGTGGGACTATGGAAAGCCACAAGAAATACCTCTAATCAGGACAGTTTATGTCCTGGCCAAGACTCAAATGAGGCACGATCCAAATGCACATCCCACGCATTACCACATGAACCAACTATATCAGTTATGTGAAACAGCAGATTCCTGAATATAAACTACAGTGACGATACATAGCAACATGACTGTTAATATGCAACATTCACAACACCATGTATATTTACACACAAAAAGAAAATAAATGTATGTCATCCCTTCAATACAACTGCTTAACCGCTGAAATTACTCAGATCTGTAACATCAGGCATACTGACACAATTTACACACAACCCTGCCCTTCATCACAGCTGGGTAACTTGTAGGTAGCAAAACACATCACATGGGGAAGATCAGACACTCCCCAAATTATGTAAGGGTTCTATTCTGCAAAACTTTATATAAAAAAACTTTTACATATACTGAAATCTCACTCACCATCTACCTTCAAACATACATGCATAATTTGACCAATATATACACCACACACACATGTGTGTACTATTAATTCTGTGACTGTGTACAGAGATATTAAGCAAAGTGTAAATGTGGGTACACTAAATAAGTCAAGAAAAAGAAATCATTCTGTGCCATGTTGTGGCACTGACAGCCAGTGGCCATCTTATGCATGATACTCTCTGCCATACTCCCTTACCCTCCCTCTGCTTATTACCTGCAACTACCTCAGGAAATCACTCTGTGTCCCATGCCTGTCACAGTAACTCATTTCTGAATTCTGTATTGGACTTGGAATTCTAAATTATGGTTTGGTTGAGTAGACTTGTGAACAGGGGTCCTTGCAGGCACTGTACAGTGTTTAGTGTAATATATATGACTATCCTGTGTTTCTCAGCTTTCCCGACAGCACTCAAGTATTTTACTTTGTGTTTGTACAGACTTTGGAGCCTTCCCAGATTCATTTCTGGATATTATACACTGATGTGAACATGAAAATGTTCATTGTGTTCATGTTGCATGCGTGCGCACATGTCTCTGTCTGTTCAGCAGACGAACTGAGATTATGTGGTTACTGTTATTTCTAATGTCTTTTGTAATAAATTTCCTATTTGTTATTCATTTAATTCTTGGCTCTCACATGGCACTACTTGTTATTGCCCACCAGTGTTTCAAGGTGTTCTCTGTTTAGGTTGGGTGGAGACGAAGGTATCAATTCTAAGCACAAACATTAAATCTGAGTTCCTGTGACGTGATCTATCAGTCGGACAAGCATTAATAGCTAACAAATATCCCCAATAAAAGAAGTTTATGTTCAAAGCACAGTGTAATATTTATGCAACTTGTATTTTTTTAACTGCAGTTTATGGAAAAGCATATGTAAGACAGAGATCATGTAACCTAGGGTTTGTGTAACCTGACGGTACCTGCATATTCAAAACTATAAAAACTTTGGAAACATAAGTTACAAACTACACTCTATTCTTTCACACTTTCTTCTAGTACTGATTTAACAGTTTCCTAAACAAATGCTACTGTACTTACAGCACTATAAATCACCATTACACACAGATCATAGAAAAAATTACATTCATTTTTTTTAGAATGAAAACTTCCATCACCTTACAAATTGTTATTCCACTTCACATAACATATTTTACAGTTTACATGGGATTCACAGATCTGTAGCATTATTAGTTTTAACAAAATCAGACCTTATACACTTCACATCAACCCTGGTTGCAAATGTTTAAAATGTGCAATAACACGACAGCAGCTTCTGCATGATGAATATGGGATCTTTTCATGTCTTTACATTAAGAGTGCAGAATAAAACTGTAACAGCGCAACATTACTGGCCACTGATAAAACATCATCAAAATGAAATGTGACATACCTTGCAAAAACATCGCCTGACAGGACACATCCAATAATAGTTCCCAGATGTGGGACATTGTTTACATATGGTAGTGCTGATGATATTAACACATTACGCTCTCCAGGCACAGGCAACCTACAGAAAGGAACAACCACAATCAGTTTCACGTACATTTCCTCAGTATAATGGTTTAAACATTTTGAAAACCGTGCTACACACAAAATTGGGCGATTATGATCATGTTATGGTCATGTTCTAGGGTCAGCATTAAACATCAACACCCAATACAAGAATTCCATCCTGACACCTTCCAGGCTTGAACTAGTCACACATATACAGGGTCTGCCAAAAAAATGTATACACATTTTAATGAAAGGAAACTCTATGTTGTATGTTAGAACTAACTTTAATTATACATCACAAGTTGAATACACGTTACAATAGAGCACAATACAAGTTTCCTGTACATGTACAGTTAATGGAGGTGCTCAGAGTGGTTGCCGTTAGCGGCTAGACACCTATTACAACGGCGAGCAGTTGATTGAGCAACCTCGGTCGAAGTGTTTGTGGGGATTGCTGCACATGCTGCTCTAATTTCTGCACGAAGGTCCCCCAGCATAGCCGGTTTCTTGCGATACACAACATCCTTCAAGGTCCCCGAAAGGTAAAAGTCCAGAGGTGTTAAATCTGGTGAACAAGGTGGGAATTCAAATGTACCTCTTCGTCCTATCCAGTGTCCTTGCAGATTCTCATCCAGGATAGCCCACACGTCTAGGTGGTAGTGTGGGGGTGCCCCGTCTTGTTGGTAGAAGACCTCACTGTTTTCATTAAGTGCATGTATAGCTGGTAAAATGGATGAGCGTAGCATTTCCAGATACGCTTCACCAGTAACAGTACCTTCAAAGAAGAAGGGTCCTATTAAACCTCTAGCTGACAGTCCACACCAGACATATACCACTGGTAGATTGACTGCCTTTCCAACATGAACGCGTAAATTTTCTGGTGCCCAGTAAACACAATTATGACGATTCACTGTTCCATTAAGCTTGAATTGGGCCTCATCAGACCACACAATCTTCGTCACACACTCTTCATCCTCGTTTAGCATTTGCTGAAACCACTCACAAAACTGCATTCGACGATCTGGATCATCATCATTTATTGTGTGCAATAATCTGGGGATGTACACTTTCCACTTAAAGGCATTCAGAATACATCATACACTTGTACTGCTAACCACTGTCTCACGTGCACATTGTGTACCAGACTTCCATGGCAACGTTGTAAACCTTTCCAAAACCATAGCCGAAGAAGCAGGACTTGTGGCTTTAAGAGGTCTTCCGGATCTTCCCCTATGCACATCACACACAGTACCATGTGTATCACATTTGTCACAAATCCGTGTAACTGTCAAGCGTGTTGGAGGTTGTGTTTGAAACTAATGCTTCCACAGACGTTGAACTTCAGCAACATTTTCAAACTTGATATACCACTTTAAAATGGACTTTCATTCCTCAAACTTCAACCATGCTCCGCCCATCTTCTTTCACTATCATACGTCATACATTACATGATCTTACAGTCATGCGAGTAGTGACATCTGTTGAGAAAACACCATACTACGACATACTGTATTGTAATGATAATTCAATTCAATTTGAAAATGTCGCCAAATGCAGTTTTGTGAGTGGTTTCAGCAAATGCTAAACGAGGATGAAGAGTCTGTGACAAAGACTGTGTGGTCTGATGAGGTCCAATTCAAGCTTAATGGAACAGTGAATCGTCATAATTGTGTTTACTGGGCACCAGAAAATTTACGCGTTCATGTTGGAAAGGCAGTCAATCTACCAGGGGTATATGTCTGGTGTGGACTGTCAGCTACAGGTTTAATAGGACCCTTCTTCTTTGAAGGTACTACTGGTGAAGGGTATCTGGAAATGCTACGCTCATCCATTTTACCAGCTATACATGCACTTTATGAAAACAGTGAGGTCTTCCACCAAAAAGACGGGGCACCCTCACATTACCAACGAGACGTGCGGGCTTTCCTGGATGAGAATGTGCAAGGACACTGGATAGGACGAAGAGGTACATTTGAATTCCCACCATACTCACCAGACTTAACACCTCTGGACTTTTACCTTTGGGGAACCTTGAAGGATGTCGTGTATCGCAAGAAACCGGCTACGCTGGAGGTCCTTCGTGCAGAAATTAGAGCAGCATGTGCAGCAATCCCCATAAACACTCCGACCGAGGTTGCTCAATCAACTGCTCCCCATTGTAATAGGTGTCTAGCCACTAACGGCAACCACTTTGAGCAAGTCTATTAACTGTACATGTACAGAAAACTTGTATTGTGCTCTACTGTAACGTGTAATCAACTTGTGATGTACAATTAAAGTTAGTACTATCATACAACATAGAGTTTTCTTTCGTTAAAGTGTGTATACATTTTTTTGGCAGACCCTGTATATGCGTTTCTTCACAAGCCTACCCAACATGGCAGTTACTCCTTTAGTTGCTTTTCAAAGTTACAGCAGAAACTAATTAAGATGGTTCTCTTCATACGTTACGAATTTCAGAGCTGTTTACACCTGGAGTAAGGAGCAATACTGAGTGCCCCCTGACTATACAGATATTGTGAGACCTAACTTAAGTGGAAGTGTATGACAAATGAGACCCTGTTCATCAGTAAAATAATGTGACATAATTCAAGATTTCTACAGAGTGAGGTAGCACACACAGGTGTTGCACTGTCATACAATACGAACGATGATGTTCTGAAATTTGGTGGAATTCCATTTATAGTAAAACACTTCTCTATGAAACATTTACATTAACATCTCTTTAGCAACTGAATAAAAACTAGCAAGCATGAAATGCTTATCATATCCTTGTATTTTGGTACACATTTTATTTCTCTTGTAATACAAACACATGCAAGCACCCTTCATTTTTATCAAGACTAGTTTTCATGTTATTCTTTGAGTAGAACAGTATGAAAATAATAACACAGGCTTAAGATTCAACAGCAAATCAAGATGCAAAAAAGCTAATTAAGAGAAAAAGACTGAGGACCCATTTCAAAATCTCCCTTGTATCAAATCAAATGATTCAACCTGAATATGATGAAAAGTCGAGCTGGAGTAGCATAGCTAGTATACTGGCTAAGCTACAGGCTGGACAGTTTAGGGTTCGAATCCTGGTAGAAGCAAGAGATTTTTCTTCTCCATAATGTCCATACCAGCTATGGGGCCCATCCAGTCTTCAATTCAATGGATATTAGGGGTTACTTCCCAGGAGTAAAGCAGCTGGGGTGTGAAATTAACCATTCACTTAAATCTGGTGATGAGGTTACGAATGAGCAGAACTATAACTCTACTCCCTCTATATGCCTTCATGGCATGGACAGGGAACACTTTATTGTATCTTTTTACAGTGAAAATTGTCCCCACAATGTGAAGGCTCTCCTGTTATACTTTAATGTTTACATGTGGCATACACTGCCAGTTCTGGTTTTACCAACAATCTTAGCAGCTGCTTCTGACAGTAAAACACCCATATGGCAGGAAACACATCTATTCCAAATGATATCACAATTACACAGGTGGTTGGTAGGACAACACACGGTACCTACCTGATACTCTCATAACACCCAAAACATAACATTTCGAAAATGTGCCAACTCTGATTTGTATAGACAAAAATGTGAATTCAGGCATGATCAAAGGTGTTATATAACTACAATCACATGTCTTACTACAAATAACCACAACAGCCTCCCAAGTAAATGCAGCTTAGAATACAGAAACTCTTAGCACCTATGTTCCTGAAGTATTCATTGAAATCAAATGTCATGTTCTCTTGATGACAATGATACCACAGTATCTTAATATATCCAGTTTACTGAGTTCATTCTTGTGAAGGGAAAAAACAACAATCCATGCAAAAGAAGCATCTTCAGCAAACAGAACTGAAAAAATTCCAGGTTTCTCAAAGAACAATTTCATAAACTGCAAATATGTGTTAAACTTATTCCTATAGTAAAACCAACTGGATACACCAGTGTATAAAATTTATTTATTTTAGAATGACACTCTACATGTTTCGGCCGGTCTTTCCGCCTATCATCAGGAGTACAAGACTGTACATACAGCAACAGGCATTTGTCAAACAGATACTGTGAAAAAACATGTAGAGTGTCATTCTAAAATAAATAAATTTGATACAATGGTACATCTAGTTGTTTTTACTATAGGAATAATATTATGATGCATGGCCCTGTGAACATCAAATGTGTTACACTGTTCATTCAAGACACCAACAAATGCACCTTTGATATATAAAGATCTTGCCCCTGCATGTTTTGGCATTGTGCCATCCTCAGGGAGCTATACACCAAGATTTAAAACTTATTAAAATATAACATATAACAAAAGTAATGCATATAACAGTATTCTTGCAGCCAATGTAAAACATGTGCATTTTACAAAAGTAATATTCACTATGGCATTTTCATTAAATACTTACTTACTCCATGGTGCAGAGCCCTTCTTGAGAAGCTAACTGGTTTGCAGCTAGTCAAGAAATTCCCCGCATTTCACAGAACCCAAAGGTTCATTACCACATTCACAAGCCTCCGCCACCTGTCCCTATCCTGGGCCAGCCCAATCCAGTCCATGTACCCACATCCCACCTCCTGGAGATCCATCCTAATATTATCCACCTATCTAAGCCTAGGTCTCACCAGTGGTCTCTTTCCCTCCAGTTTCCCCACCAAAACCCTATACACCCCCCTTTCCTCACCCATACACACCACATGCCCAGCCCATCTCATTCTTATCGATTTTATAATTGATGATTTTCATTTCCTTTCCCATATATAAATTTATAATCCCCTGCTCTTACTGTGCCCCCTTTGTCCCACCTAACCTCCTGCACACCCATTACATCTAATTTATACCTCACTAATTCCCTCGCTTCTACCTTAAGGGACCCTGCCCTATAAAGACTCCTAATATTCCAAGTACCTATTTTCATCTCTCTTTGTATGCTCCCCCCCCCCCCCCCCCC
>Ga0131853_10015675_pt1 | contig 13851 bp, 5 predicted proteins | sample TergutLab28metaG_FD_92764 | JGI IMG/M metagenome (GOLD analysis project Ga0131853, IMG submission 92764) | Labiotermes labralis P1 segment gut microbial communities from Petit-Saut dam, French Guiana - Lab288 P1 (version 2) (version 2) | ecosystem: Host-associated > Arthropoda: Insects >... | reverse complement strand
TTTTTTTACTTTCTGTTAATATTCGGCTAAAATTTAGATTTCTGTACAACTTGAAAACAACCGAGCTGTTTCCATTCCCATTAATATTTCCTTTTATATGGAGATTTCTGATACCTTTAGACAGCAGGTAGTTCCATGAAATGCTATAAGCTTAGCTGGGTGGACTGCACGGATCAATGGAGGGCTGTTTTCATCTTGACGTTCAGAGACGTTTATGAACGTGCTGTCTTGATGAATAACGCAGATGATTTTGTAATAAATTAGACATGTAGGCGTATATAGAGTCCCGCGGCAGACACATTCAGTGTTCATTGTTCCTAGCAGCCTCTCCGTTTGGCACGCCTTAAACGTGCTGCTTGTTCTGCTGTCATTATCAGAGTTCTGAGGCAATGTTGAACATGTGTAATTAAATAGACTGTGCAATGTTCCCACTTGAATATCACTGGTTTTATGGTAACTGTTGGCCGGTTGATAAACAATTCTGCCCACAACACGGGAAGGCCAGCAGTCTGGTATGATTCGTAGACGTAATATAGCCCCAAGGCCATCGTAAAGCGTCGCCAGACCTGTTTTCTTTACTTCACATGAGTTGATGTCAAAGCAGGATGTTGGAGCCGAGAGAGAAAGAGAGGAAACAACAGGAGGTTGGAGAAAACTGTATGATGAAGTTGTCTATAATTTATACTCTTCATCTGATATTATTAGTGTGATCAAATGGGGGGGGGGGTTGGAAAATGGTAGGGGACATGAGGAAGGCGGAATGTATACAGGGTTTCTGGTGTGAAGGGAAGAGACCATCTGGGAGGTCTAGGAGGAGATGGGTTTGTATGGGACCTGTTGAAATGGGATTTAAACGAATATTGTGGGGATTCGGCTGGATTGAACTAGCTCAGGATTGAATTCACTATCTGGCTTTTGTGAACAGACTCCGAAAAGTAAGGTTCCTTAAGGCGCGAGGGAGTTCTTGACTAGTTCAGCTACTGCCAGATTCTCAAAGACAAATTCCATGCCATTGGATCCGCTGGTTTATTGATCGCTGTACTTACATTGACATTAAATGTTGAAAATCTAAGATAAATCGGAACGTACTTTAGGTTCGTAAAGTATGCAAGCTTGAAAAGAGAACGAATGATAAATTTACCGCTCCTGGTACGGCGGGCCCCGGTATTTGGTATTACGCTTGTCGAATGGACCTTCGAATATGAGGGCTGCCGTTCGACGTCAAGTCTGTCTGGTTCACATTTCTGCTGGGCTCCTGAGGGGTAACCTAGATTTCCTCCCCCTCCTCTCCCCCTTCCCTCTCTGTTTCCGTTCCCTTCTCTACTGTCCCCATTATTATTTAGTGATTCAGTTTCCTGCCTTATTTTAGCATTTCAGTGTTGTCATAATTTTCGTTATCTGTGAACTAACCGGTAAATGCATGATATTATGTAACCTGGATCTTCATAATTTATATCCACTCTTCTTATATTGTATTTTTGTTACGGTAGTTAAAATGTGTGTTTACAACGAACTGCACTTGCAGCATGGTTGGAAAAAGAAAAGGGTATAAAGTTTTGTAATGCAGACACTTTGTGTACCCAAAATGAGATGTAAAGTTAATACAGTCTAGTTCATATGCTGTAGTTTTGGAAAGAACGTAACACGGTAGACTTGTACTTCAGTAAGAAGGTTTGCTGTGAAGGTGTGCTACTGGGTAACACCCTGTATATTTAATCTTTTCGTCGCCTTATTTGTAGTTAGGAATGCACAACGAACTTTTCGGGGAGGTTGTTGTGTTTCTGCTGTCATACAAAAAACAAAAGTTAGGAACCGTGCTGTGTTATGTTCTACTGGATTCAGCTGATCTCTATCTGTTGTATTGCTTTTGTCTCTGTAATGATGCTAGCGTGCTAGTAGATGGCGGCATGCATTAGTAACTACACACACTGCCTGTCGCTCTACGTGTGTCTACAGTCTCTGCTTCTACAGATTTTCATTGCTTGCGTCTGCTCACAGTTTTGCTCTTGTTTCTAATGTTTAACTCACATTTAATTTTTTTTGACAGAGTATGTGTCTGTGTATTTGTGTCTTTGTACGCTACAAAATTTGATCTACAGTTCTGTATGTACTCGTTTTATCGAGTGACTTTATTATTCAGTAAAGAAAATACTTTTGACCATTTTTACGTGAATTAACAGGATTGTGTAAAAAATGTGGCTTACAATTTATCAACGATCAGTTACGTTATCACATTTACGTCATTTCAATACGTATTTCACAAACAATATTCCATAAAGGGTATCAGTTGTAAGGATACCTGTCTGTTTTATTACATGCACTAGCACCTTAGAATACTTAACGATACAGTATTTTTAAAATTGTTACCCCAGTTTAAATTCACGCTTTTCTTGATTTATAGTCGTTCAATTGATAGGCGGGTGTACAGCTGATACTTTACATGATAGAACGTTGTTTAAAATATGTATCGTGATGATATAAAAATAGACCTCGGCGTAATTGGTCCTTAGTACGTTTCTAAGCAAATTTCTTATACGCGTCCCTAGTGGCAATTGATAATTACAATCGAAACATGGTTGACAGTGTATGTCCGAAAAGAAGGACTTGTGTGCTGAGTGAAAAACATTTTCGTTTTGCTGGACTCCTTGTTTTGATATGTTATGGTTGTCATACAGGGTTATGAATATAGATGTATTTGTATATTATTTATTATTATTATTATTATTATTATTATTATTTTACATTCTTTGTAAATTCATCGTAACAAAGACTTCAGATTTGTATAAAATACATTGTGACTCAGGTCACGCGGTGGCGCAGTTGGTTGAGGCACTGTGCTACAAGCCGGAAGGTCGCGGGTTCGATTTCCGATGGTATCATTGGAATTTTTCACTGACATAATCCTTTCTGCCGCGCTGTGGCCCTGGGGTCGACTCAGCCTCTAATTTGTTAATGATTAGCGGGAATGTTTCCTGGGGGGTAAAAGGGAGTGGGTGCGTAGGAATGACAACCTTACGTGCCGATTGTCTAGAAATCTGGTAGCCTCAACCTCATGGAAACCTCAGGGCTTCTAATATATGTGCACAGGGATTTACATTGTAACAGATGAAATTTCAAGGACCTGAATTATTAATGCAACGTTTGCTTTATTGGTAACGGTGAATAGGCCTATATTAAGTAGGTTTGCGATATGATACAGTTTTTGTCATGTTGCGTGGACATCGGACAGTTGGTGTGGCTGTCATCATAAATAAAGAAATGAATTGAATTATTATTTATTACAAGCAAGTTACAATGTTTATGTTGAAATGATTAGAGGACATTACATTTTCTGTGTGGCCACTTCAGTTTCTTGTACGTACGGTGACCTGCAGACTAGCAAAATCCATCATTATTTCTTTGACCTGTACAAAATATTCTTTCAGTTATGTACAGTGCAGCTGGCAAAACAATTCGTATTCAGTACAAATAAATATAATTGGAATTCTAATATTTCGCAATAGGCTTATTAGTATGAGAACAGGATTTATGAGTTCTGTGCTGAGTTCCGTATATGCAGGGTTATTTGAACACTTTGGGGTATGGGCTTAAATTGATGTATCGGTAAAGACAGCAGAGTCTGCCACCCACAGTGTTCTTACGATTGTATGCAAGGGTTTCAGTTTCTTATGGCAAAATACCTCTTAATTCCATTTCAAGAACCCCTTTTCTAACATGACGAGGTTCGAAGGGAACTGTACGGTGTACAGTGCTTGCTATACTATCGCGCTCAGCGTAGGCCGAGACGGTATAATGCTCTGAGCGGGAGGTTTTTCTGTAGTTTTTGGGATTCTGCTGCATAGACCCTCAAGGTTTCGTGCTTCACGTAAGGTTACCTAAACATTGTAGACTACGTGGGAACGTTTATGGCCAGCTTGTCTGCCGAAACCTAATGTTAGTGGTTGCACTAGGCCCTATATTCCTTGCAGGCACCGTTATGTGGCGGTGCCAAATGACCCGCTATGCACCTGCTTCATGCCGCCGACAGCCATATACAACCGGAGTCATTTGAAAATTTTCGCTTTACAATGAATCCTGTCCTAAGCGGAATCACAGAAACCCATATTTAGCGGAAAACTTTTACAGTATCAATGATCCGGAGTAGCTTGATCAAAGGGAACCTTCATGCAATTGAAAAAAGAAATCGGGCTCTTGCTGCTCCGTTATAGGCAGCTTTCTTCTTATTTATTTTGCGACGATTTGTATTTATTACGTCAGAGAACAGAGGAAGTTTAACATTCTTTTAACATTCATAGGTCTGTGCATCGCTAATATATTCGCAGAGTACAACCAACAAGATGCGACGTTTCTCAGTTTATTTATTTCTGTAAGATGCTCTACATGTTTCAGACGGTTTTTCCGTCCATCATCAGGAGCTCAAAACTGCACATACAGCGTCAGCCTGGCCAGGCTAGCAGAAGATAGCAGTATTGGTCTGACAAATACCTGACGCTGTATGTGCAGTTTTGAGCTCCTGATGATGGACGGAAAAACCGTCTGAAACATGTAGAGCATCTTACAGAAATAGATAAATTTAGAAACGTCGCATCTTGTTGGTTGTACTCTGCGAAAAGAGGAAGTATTGAGCAGGTATCAGTCGCTCACCCCTCCTTAATGTGGTCACAGGAATCATAATATGCCTCGAAGCGTTCAAATTATGAAGGTCTTCGTTATGCAGCTTTCTCCAGCCTGTCATTTCTTCTCTCTTGCATCCGTCCAGATATTCTGCTAATCATTACGTTAATAAATACGTTGTTTCCTTACAAAGAGAGAACCGATGTGTTTCGTTTCTGTTGACCATGCCGACTGAGCCGTACGTAAATAAGTTCATGTTCCGCATGAATGCGTGGCATATTGCACCCCTCAGTCATTGCCAGCCAGCTATGCTTCGTAGCATACAAAACACCTAACACACGCCATGTACGTAGTGTAGCGCACACTTCACGGTGCCTGGCAAGTGTTTTTCCCGCTCAGTAGCTGGAAGTTCGTCTCGGATGAGTCGTAGATGAAGTGGTTCAGGTGTAGAGCCTCGTAGAAGATCCTCTTGCACTATTGTCTCTTCTGCTTTTGCAGTGCACTGAATTGAAAATCATCCTACCGATTAGATGTGTGCGCCTTATCAGCTGTTCCTGTGTTGGGATTGCATTGCGTCCGTTTCGATTTCAACAAACCAATATAAATTCATTGTTTAAGATAACTGATAACCAATTAAAGGATTGAGTACAACAAACGCCCATGAAACTCGAGTCCGTAAAGTCTGTTATAGGCCGATACTAGCTGGTACCAATTTTCGGTCTTCTTTTCTGCTTTCGGCCCGTCCGCATCCTTCCCAATTGCCTCGCATAAGCTGCAACGCTGTCTTTGGAAACCCAAGTACGCAACCTCTAATGGCAAATTCTTCGACATGTGTATTAATGCCTATAGTCTGAAATTCCTGAAGATTTTCAGACGCTTGTCTCTGAAAACACCGGCAAGTTATAGAGAGCATGCTGTAATTAATGCTTGTTCGTGTGACGTCAGCACAGAACACGAAAATTTGCATAGGCCTACTGCGTAATGCCCGAAGAAATTATGCTAGGCCAGATCTGCCGAACCTATGACACGCGGGAAGATTTCCTTGGCACGCTGCATTCACTGCTGTTTTTTTTTAATTTTATTTTTTTTGCCCGACCATTGTCTCTATATGTGTATAAATACACACACATACCCGACTGCGTAGAGATTGTATATGAGTTGCCGTTGCTACGAAATGATACTGCGGCTGAAACGTTCTGCACAAATCGGGAGCGGTGCGAAGTGTTGACTGGACATTGATCACTAGGGCGCCGGCCTGGCGGTAACTGGTCGAATACGTGACGTTGGACAGAACGTTTTACAATCTTCTTTTCAAACAGGAGTCAGTAGCAGCAGCAGTTACTTCCACATTTTCTTCCTTATCGCATTCCTCGAGGAGGCCTTTGTTAGAAATGTAATTGTACTATTCATTAATTATAGTGTATAATTATAATATACATAAATAATAATAGTAATGCAGTAATTAATAATAATTATGTAAGACCCTATTTTGCTCTTCAGATTTCCCATCGGCATGCAAAAAGATTTCTTCGAAATTTGTAGACAGTTTGGGCACGCGCCCTCATAATGGTTGGCCAGCCCTGTGCTAGGTTGTTCGGTAAGCTGGAGTAATAATAAAGAAAGCTACGTGTTGTGATAGATTCATAATGTAAGTACCGTCTGTATGAAGGGAGGAGGTTAGGGCCTGCAATTGGGCTACTACGTAGTAGTGTTAGATGTATGAAGTTTGTGAAAATGTCCAAAGGTCTTTAAAGTGTAGGCAAGAATTTATTTGGAGCTGTTGTTAAGTAAATTGTCTCTTGAAATAAACCATACTGAGTAAAAACCAACGTTCATGTATAGAATGCAGTTAGTGTTTTGATCTAATCGTTCAGATACTTAAGATTATGTTACTAGGAAGACGAGCTGGAAAAACTCGGTCATTATGCTGACTGGTCTTTACGGCTGCAGTTAGATTCTTGTCTTCGCCAGGACATCCAGACCGGCTGTGCGGCCCACTCAACCACACGTTCAAGGCATCCGGGGTTATTCTCGGGGATAAAAGGGTCGGGACGTGAAGCTGACTGTTCACGTATTGCCGAGGTTATGAATGCGTACAGCCACAGGCCTTTATCCCTTCCCCCATACGTCTCTATGACGTCACACTTCAATAAGCACAAAGCGATTTTACCTTGTTACTTGCACACGGACGGACAAAGGATCGCATCCAGTAATGAGTATGGTACATATTTTGTAGCAATGTTGTTCCGTTTTTGGTATAATTGGATTAGGTTTTCCTGGTAGTAGCTACTTCTCTGCACGCCGGGTTAAAACGCACAGACACTAAATAGCGAAGGGTAGTATAACCGTGTCAATAAACTTCATGAGAGGCGAGAGAAACCACAGGGCTGCCGAGGCAAGAAGCTGAGAAGCCACTATTCAAGATCTGTGAAGTGTTGTTTCTACGGTTATCCGTAGGTACGTCGAATCAAGTGATTGGATTGGATTATAAAATCGTGGCAGTTTAATTTGGCGATCTGGATAAATTTGGTTACTCACTATAGCAGTAAATAATTAATGGCTAAGTGCTGCAAAATTTGGGTGGTCTACATATAACGGCCGTTTCAAACGTTTACTCACTTCGCTTGACAGTATTAATTAAAAGTTGGAGATCGGTTGTATTGGCGGTAGACATTACGTAGAATTTATTTCAGATCTTATTGCGCAATTCTCTGCGCCGTTTCAGAGTGGCTTATCTCTGTGATCGAGGAAATGGAACAGCTAATAAGATTTGTTGTGTCCATCAGCTGGAAAGTGTCCATATTACTTATGCTTGACCGATTTGGTTTAATCTCGGCAGTCCGACACTAAATTTGGACGAAACGTTTGGATTTTGGCTTTATTTGGTTTCTTATACTCAGTGAGCTGAGAAGCAGAGATTAATCTTCAGTTGCAAGGATTGTTTTCCTTAGATGAGCATTTTATTGAAATTTTTTCATTTTGTGGGTATTGATTGTATAAGTTACATTCGCCGTAATGCATTTTAAGTGTCACTTCTTTTGGAAGGGCATATGTATAATTTTCGTGATTTACGAGGAATTCTGTTTTTTACTCTTGACTGTCTCTAGGACTTAACTGAGCATCTGGGGTGAGGTCCCAATATGGAAGTATCCAACATATCTATTTGTGTGACTTTATAGTGTTGTCGAACATAGTTCTCATTAGGCTGGTACAGTACAACATGGTCAGGAAGATCATGATAATGATGCAAAAACTACTTGTGAAGCTTTACGTTCTGCGTTATTGTACAGAATTTTTAATGAAAAAGTGAAGAAGCTAGAAGGAAGGAAGGTATTCACTAGGTTCTAGCATGTGGGCAGAAGTTCTACAGCGTAGCATTAAAGTTCCACACTGATGGACTCTGAAGTAAAGGGGCTTTTAACGACAATAAAAAAAACTTTCATTCTGCATTACGCTGTTTTTCCGTCTTGGTTGAAGCGTTACATCTCCTTTGTGGTACTCTCACTTAAGTAAGACGCACGTGAAGTTGTCTTTTCTGAGTTCCTTTTCAAACACAGGAGTTAACGACGGAAACAAACAGTTTTGTGTGTGTGTGTGTGTCTCTCTCTGCTGCAGGTGGCGCACTAACAAAATTTTTCGTGTTGCTAGGAATATTGCGTGCTGTAACGTTGCTGTTCAGATCACAGCCTAAGGCATGGGTCTGCGACTGCTTGCTTGCTGGGATTGCAGGATCGAATTACGCCTGGGGCATGGATGATTGTCTCTTGTGAGTGTCGTGTGTTGTCAAGTAGAGGTCTCTGCGAAGGGCTGATCACTGGTCCAGAGGAGTCCTGCTGAGCGTGGTATGTCTGAATGTGATCGTGAAGCTTCGACAGTGAAGAGGCCGTGACCCACTGTGGGCTACGCCGTGGGGGTGGGGGGACCTCAGTTGTCTTGCAGTGTGATTGAAACGGTGGTTTTGTGATGTAGTTGTCTGTGACAGAGAGTAGAGTTCACGTTGCTTAGCATACACAGTCCTGTGACGGCTCATGTAAAGTTGGTGTTCAAGTGGCGTATGTAACCGTGGGGCCTCCCGCGACTCGATAATCGTGGCCGTCCTGTAGTTATCAGCGAAGGTACTTCCAGATCTCATATCAAGGATCCAATAACGACTTTAATGTGAAACATCCAAGAATACAGTGTCTTCATTTTATTCCAACTAAATTCACATAATATGTTAAATACGTGTATTGTGCATTTAGTTGGAATAAGAAGAAGAAATTGACTGCAAGAATGCACGGAGTTGGAAGCTTAAAAAAAAAAAAATCCAAGAATAGAGTTTAGGCTATAAGAAGCCAAAACAAAGTTTGGTATTTTGCGTGTCTGGGGGTCGCTGTCCGAGGGGCTCTTCGCGCGATGAGGTCTGCGGTGGTATCTGCGGTGGTATCTGCGCCACTGTTGTTCTTTTTTTTTTTTTATCATGCCTGGCAGAATGCAAGGTTCAGTATCGCATTCTCAGTATACTCTACTCTTCTTTCCTTAACCTGTTGCATTCAGTCTTTATATTGTTACTGTGTCACATAAAAATTCAGTTGATATTCTCCCGTTTACGTCTGGATCTGCAAAGTGGGATTTTTTCCCAGGTTCTCTTGCAGAATTTTGTATGTGCCGTCGTCTGATAGCCGGCAACGGACTGTACTACTTATCGGTTTTCGAAGTGTGGGCGTACTAAAAGTGACTACATCACTGTGTTGATGTGTTGGACCACCGCAGCGCCGTAAGCACACTTCCTATCATTATGCCGGTACGTGCTGAATTATGGGGGTAAACAGATGTCACGTGCGCCTGTGCTGCCGTACCCTCGTGGCACTTATTTGATTGAGGGAACTCTGCTTAGCCGAGCCGCTACCGGCCTTTATCCGTCCATTCACCGGCGCTGGAAGTAGGATACTTACAGCAGTTATTACGGTAATCACTGTTTTATACAGCCCTCTGGTACTACCCCAATGTTTTCTGGAGTGACTGAGAGGAACGGTGGAGCCCTGCAGGCAGGATAGACAAGTTGTGGTGGTGGTGGTTTATGTATATATGATCCCTTGCCGCTTTGGCATGGCGCGTCTTCCCACAGGTTACGGTTGGAGGAAACGGCCTACAAGTATGGACGGTAGCTGCATTATTTTGAATCAGAAATCGCGGATAGCCTACCAGGGGTGACGTCAGGGGCTAAACCTCCTTGCCCAAAGGGAACCAGCTGTTGCCGTGCTTTCCTGTGCTTGTCAGCTTCTTGTTAACCCTGTGATGAGCGTTGATGAGCCTTCGAGTATCATTAAAGTCGGAACTTTTCTTCACACTGAGCAAGCTTATGTTTCTCAGTAACAGCCCTTTTACTTTGGGGTTCATTATTTAACTTTGACATTCAGAAGACCGTGCATCGTGATGTATTCTTATAATGAAAGCCAAGGAGATGCACTAATTCTCAAATTTATTTGATAAAGTACTCTACAGGTTTCGGACAGGTCCACTGTCCATCATCAGGAGTATCTCAACACTGTATACACGCAGTAGGTATTTGTCATTCTAGTACTTTATGAAGTAAAATTGAGAAGTTAGTGCATCTTATTGGCTTTCATTATAAGAATTCATCATATAACAGCTGGTGTACGTGGCTTTATTGTGGGGTAGCGCTGTGCTTTCAGCAGTCTGTCGTTGGGATGCAGCTGTTTGTTTGCAAAGGTGTCAGTTGCGAATGATTTGTCTACATTAATTAGAATTGTCGTTCATGTTATTGTTTTTGTAGTTTTAGTAGTCGGTTGCCTGTGTTACCAAATGAGTTATTTAGATTGTTGCACAGACGAGTTCCATATCGATTTTAACTGAATGTGGCTACGTTCTTGAATTCTCTGTTTCAGCATTTGAGAGGAAACATTATTTTTTTTTATATGTTGCATTTTAAAGCGTGACCGTCAAAACATTCCTTGCATACCAAACGCATAGCTGCCAGTTTTTCACACGCAAAGTAGCCTATATTGTACACCACTCTCGCGTTTCACATATTTGTAATCGTATCCACAATTAATGATTTCCTGAGGCGAAGTGAACTAATTTACGGCGTAGCAATTTGAACGTTAACAGTAAATGAACGTATGTAGATTACTATAATGTGTGTGCAATACTGCAGATACATTGACTTAATGTGACAGTCACCACATTGGAGTAATGGTGTGGTGTAGGAACTCTATTTGCAAGTTATGTGACTGGACAAAGGAAGTAAAATTTGCGTACCTTCCTACACATGCTCTTTATACCAAACTACGGTACAAACAGGTAATTTTTTGGAATTTTTAAAATTTTGAAGTTCAAGTTGTGTGCAAGATCTGTTTAAAAGGGTCCAGTGAAACTGAATAACCCACGATCAACTGAAAATATGTTTGGCAGTTTGGAGTATTTTCTCTGGTGGTTTGTTTGTTTGTTTGTAAGTTACTTACTTCATTGGTTGGCTCTTACTAGCTAACTTTGTCTGAACGTCATTATAGAAATTCAGGAACCGTGTCCATCCATCTTATACTTTCTAAACTACAATCTCGCGCTTCGAAGGAACCCAGGGCGCACACTCCATTTGCAAACTTGAGAGGCTGTTTATGCCGTGAGGGCTACCATTGATTGCCTGAATAAACATTTAGATGCAAGTCGTTTAATATACAAGCAGTCCTCGTTTAACGTGGCCCCGAACACCGTTGTTTCACCATAACGGTGTCTAATTCTAGTGAAGAAATATTCGATTAACGTTGCCCAGGCTCAGATTAACGTTATTTCCGCTGGTAAGAGACAGGGAGCTCCGACGACGAGACTGTCGGGTATTTTAATGCATCTTAATGGGGGGGATTCCCTGTTCTACGTTGTATTCGCTTGACTTTGCAATTTTCAGGAGAACATACTGGGAAGGAGTAGTAGGAAGAGTTGTTGAACTGAATGAAGTAGAGAGTGTTTTATTCTGTAATGCAGTATAAAATACGGGTCAACCACTACAATTAAATGACCACGTGACAGTGAGACGTTAGGCTGAGGCTGAACTGACTATCAAAATTGAGATCTTCTGTGATATGACTCCTTGAAATTTGGTAGACAGATACACACATTTTGGATGAATCTGTTACCTTCGTCTTCAAGTATCGTAGTTTACCCTGAAGATGGAGGCAGCAGATATTCTGAAATTCTCGTTACCATATACCTAACAGCACAGTCACACATCCCAGCATGTCGTAATTCTGAGTTCATGGTATTCAGGGGCATGGCATAATCATTCGGTATTCTCCATTTACTGTTGAACTACCAGTATTTGAGCCGAGTGTCATATGAGCGCTACTAAGCAGCTAACGTGCTGCCGTCTTTTATGGAATGGACTTGTCCTTATCTCACGTACTGAACCATTGTTATTTACCACTCTTCACTGCTAATAACGAAATGGGAGGAATTTGAGTTACATGTATTTCAGTATAGCCCGCGTCCAGTTACGCCGGCAGCGAGGTGCAAGGGATGTTAACAATAATTTATTAAGCAAAACAACAAGGAGTGTATCAAACCAAACAATTGCTTACAGTGCCCACGGTTCTGGACTAATGATTTATTAATAATTATAACTGACACCCATGTTACTGTCTTTTCCAGCACTGGTTATTAAAAATCTGATCACTTTTCGTGTAGGTAATGTGTATCACCTTGCAAAAAAAATCTCACCAGGGGTCGTTTACATGTCATTAAATATCTCAAAAACTGCCTCCCAGTTGTACAAAGCCGTAATTGTTTCTGCCGTCATGATCTAGTAGCGTACCTCTTGTTGGAATCATCCTTCAGTCTGATTTACATTTAACAAGTGGTGATTTTCCAGGCGGTCACGCCCTGTATTTGACTTGGCATCGTCGAACTGGTCTTTGATGAAAATGTTGGTTCTGCTGCAGAAGCTGATAACTTGAGTACAATATGAAATTAAAGTAGCAAAACTAAATGAAATTTAATGTTTGTGTTGTCTGCTGGTTTAATTGATTATAAAAGTTCCTTTAACAATCTGGTGTTAATACATCATGGTTTTCGGCACTCTTTGGTTTCTTCTTCGTCTTCCCGCACTCTCGCGCGCGCACACGCGTACACGCACACACGCGCGTTTACAGATTGATAGTAATTAATTAACCACATTGTAAATACACACACCGTAAAATTACGAGAGACAAGGAATGCTACCAGATTCCTGGCGAAGAAGACTAGCCTGTTTCTTGATGCCTGTTTTCAAAATTTCGAGCCACTGTATTTGGCCAAACTTGTCAAATTTGAATGAAAATCCAGCTTCTGTCAGTGAAACTGTAGTTCTATTTTGACTGTCCGAAAAGAGGTTACTCACCTATAAGAGTTTGGTCAGATATTCGATTGGAAAAAGATATTCCATTACATTTCTTCCAGTAGCCATATGGTTTTTTTTTGTCTGTGAATTGTTTGCTTATTCAACGACGCCTTATAAACTTCATAGTTGATATCGCATTGAATTTTGCAGGAAGGTGGTCATGAATGGTGAATACGTAAGGATTTGTAAGGAGGCCGAAGTGGCATGTCTTTCTCGCGACATTCGTCAAGATAACAATCCAGGCAATGTAACGTGTAACGTAACATTGAGGCGCGTTCGTGAACCATTGTTGCAGTGGAAGAGCAATAAGTATTACATATTCTGAGTGTTTGTAGCCACAGATGACAGTATGGCACATGCAGTGCGTGTCCAGCTCAGCAGTGTTTTTCCACATATATCACGAACGGCACGGTTTTAAAAAAAAAAAGTTATTGAACATAAAACTTCTGTTTTTATTTTCTCTACAACCTTTTCTCTGAAACATTTCTCATTCTACGAAGAGCTGAGTGAGATATGATCAAAAATGTAAATTGGTCTTCATGCAAAATACCCGCTATCCTTGTCTGATTTTAATGAAACTTGAATTTTCTCGTCATATTTTTAAAAATACTCATCATCATCATGTTCCTGAAGGGTTAGCCGTATTTCCTGTTCCTTGATCCTCAAGATGAAGTTGGTCCCTCCATCTCTTCCTCGGTCGTCCTATGTTCCTTCGTCCTTTTGGCTTATATTGTGGTGCTTACTTTGGTAGTCTGTTTGTGTCCATCCTCTGTACATGTTGTAGCCACTTTTTCTGGTACTGTTTTATTTCCTTTACTATGTTCTGTGCTCCCGTTTTTTGCCTAATACATTGATTCTTTTCTTTA
>Ga0131853_10015673_pt1 | contig 13852 bp, 5 predicted proteins | sample TergutLab28metaG_FD_92764 | JGI IMG/M metagenome (GOLD analysis project Ga0131853, IMG submission 92764) | Labiotermes labralis P1 segment gut microbial communities from Petit-Saut dam, French Guiana - Lab288 P1 (version 2) (version 2) | ecosystem: Host-associated > Arthropoda: Insects >... | reverse complement strand
ATATATATATATATATATATACACACGTACACATACATATATACACTTATCACCAATTACCTCCAGGCAATTGGTAAGGTGATAAATATATGTATTTAACATATTATGTGCATTTAGATGGTATAAAAAGAAGTGATCGACTACAAGAATGCACGGTGTGGAAAGCTTCAAAATAAACTCATTTTGATTGTCTACATCAATATAAAAAGTGCTACTAAGTCCTTCCTTTGTGTGCTTTCATTACGATGGGGCTTGTGTTTGTAAAGTCGTCTAAAGCCATATAGACTGAGACTATTTCTAAGGAAAAGGGCGAATAAACAAACAGTAAATGAAGAACGGTAGGTGTAATGCCCGTCAGTGCATTAAAACAAAGACCAATGCGGCGTGCACAATGAAAAACTCATTCTAAGCAACGGGTTTCATGCAACCAGTTTCACGCTCTTCCGTACACCAAAAGGACAGCGATTATTTACCTGCATACTGTACTTTAGTCACACTCTCCCAGGTGACCTGAAAAAATGATCGTCGTATTCTTTTAGACAAGGCATCCCCGTTGTGTTTAATGATGTGTAAATAAGGAAAAAGAATGTAGAATTACAGTCCAAACACAACTTTATCTATGTATAAATCAGCTACACTTTTTGACTCTATATAGCCATCATCAGGCTGAATACAGAAGCATAAATACGAAAAAAACTAAATTAAAATAAAATAAAATAAAATCGTATGGGCCGTGGTATTTGTACATAATGGTAAACCGTGTGATTTTATAAGATAATCTGATGGCCTATACCGGTACGGGATCAATTTTGATATATCTTAAATCAGGTGGAGTGCGTGGAAAGCATACAGTAGCAATTCTGACCACGTTCCTAAGGACCAACCGCCTGCCTGTACACGAAAAGGTAAAGGTAAAGTTCACCCTAGAACAAGCCACGACGGCTCAGAGGGGGAGTAGAGGTATAGTTCTACTTTTTCTTTAACCTCGGCGCCTGACTGTGGTGGGTGGTCAACGCCACTCCCCAGCCGTTTTACCGCCGGGAAAAAGACTCGGTACCCATTGTATAGTAGGCTCGGTCGGCCCCAGGGCCGGTCTAGACAGGTGCGACTGTACACGAGGCACAATGAATTATATGACCATCAAACCTGAAAACAGAATTGTAGAACTCCAGTAAGTATTAAAACTCTATGCATTGGGAACGAATATTTTACTCCCAAACACAAGTCCATTGTTGCCTGCAGAAGTTCATAATCAAAGAAGAATAGCAGATGCATCATAAAGAACACGTTAATTAATTTGGATCAGATACCTTGTTTAGAATGAACGAAAATGTGCCGACAAAAACTCGAGCAATACAACGTCCGTGGCTGACAGGTACGAGGCGTCACACGTTTCGACTCTCGTATTTCCTAATGGAATGCTATCAAAGTGACAACCAGACAAAAGAAGAGACCAATTGTGAAAGAAGTGAAAGCATGTAATATCATTATCACAGGGGAAAGTCTTCTTTTTAATATCGAATACAACTCTAATCGATATCACGATTTGACTTCAGATGTCCACTGGATGTAGCCCCGAGACATGAACTAGATAGTCACCATTATACAACAGAATAGGAGTACACCTACACTCAAGAAGGACACAAGTTATGTCTTTCATACTGGACATCATCTTTTCACTCGGATAATGGTACAGTTACTTTGAAGCACTTAGCCAGTCTGATACACAGTCCATACTACTATCTAGATCGGATCCCCCGAGGGAAATAACAAACATAACATTGGCCTTACCCTACACGTGGGGCACATAGTGTTCGGGTTGTGTTCATTTCGACATTCAGGAAAATTACGATCATTCGCCTCGTATTCCGGCCTGCAGTAGCTTTGAATTCAGAACAGTATGTACGGTCGTTACCTTGCTACCATTTATCCACATATTTTCCCTTGTTCTACATAAGTGATAACATATGACGTGTTGGTGGTGTTTTCCAAACAGCTAACAGACATTGTGCTCGTCATGAAATTTGTAATACTTATTGATTTTTATTTTAAGTTCGTTGCAATTGGGAGTGCTATGTGTAAAACTATGTATGTGAAGGCTCTCTCAAATTTCTAACAGTCCATAAAACGGGGAACATAAACCCGGTTTAGTCAAGGTCAATATCTAAAGTTAATGAAGAGATCGAATGTAATTCAGTATTAGAATGTATTGCATGCAGGTGTCGTGTGTATGCTCTAATTACAATGTGGAGAAATACAATGCAATCAGACTTATTCCTATGAAGTCATAGTAAAATTATCTATACTGTAACACGCATCATCAACCTAAATTAATTGCCCAAACATTTTATGAAGGAACAATGTTTGCAATATGTACACCCCTAAGATCAAAACCCGGAATAAAGTTATGGTTCTCCCTGTAAGACCCCCAAAGGAATTTAAATGGGACTCCCTAAATAAATTGCCCAAATAAGAAGTACACTATGTAGTTGGCCTGTAATGTAGTTTATCGAGAAATACAGCTGCCACCTCAAAATTCTACGCTACAGGAGGGCGATATGAAGCAAGTTTCATACTGAGGGACCGGAAAATACTGGGCGTCACTGTAAAATACAGTGATACCTCGGTTAACGAGTGAACCTGCTAACGAATGTTTCGGCTAACGAAGATTTTTTTCACTGTTTTTCGGACTCGGCTAACGAATATGGATTCGGCTAACGAATGTTTTAGTGGATGCGCGCGCTAACATAAAGCAGCAAACAGGAACGGTCGGGCCAATCCAAGAGCTTATCTTTTCCGTCTGTATGTGTGTTTCGGCTAACGAATGTGATTCAGGAACGAATTACCTTCGTTAGCCGAGGTATCACTCTACTTAGACGCTACGGCGACCTGGCGACTGGGATTTGGGCACCCCTGTTGTAGACATACACGTGATATGGAAAACAACAGGTTCTGTCAACTTACACTCCACGTGTTCTGTTTGAATATACTGGCCAAATACAAGGGAATCCACTCTTACAATACATCGATAAAGAAGTCGCTGTCGTGATAAAAGGCTACCTGGATTTCAAATTAAACCTGTCAACTGAGTTAATTAAGAGGTTAAAATTAAAAACATTCCCTTCGTAACAGATATTATCCACACAATATACTGAGAATTCTTCTATCACTATTGGTACAGTACTGTACCACACACTGTTTGTAGCCGTTTAATGGACACGGGGATGACATGAACATTCCTTGAGATATATATATATATATATATATATATATATATATGTGGCATACTGGGCAAACGATCTGAAACATTCCACTCCCATTTTTTAAATGTTTAACCTTTATGTATATATCCAGATAATATTATGCAGAGCAAACGAAGACAGAAGTTGAGACCTGAAAAATTAAAGGAAGAACCACTTGAAAGATCTGAATATGGATGGGAGGATAATATTAAAATGCATCTTTGTGTGACGATGCAGGCTCGAATCACCTGTCTCAGAATAGTGACCACTATCGGGCCCTTGTTAACATGGAAATGAACCTTCGGGTTCCGTAAGAGGCTAGCTGAATGACAATGACATTCTCACGAAACACTCCATTCCGTGTAGTCAGTGGCTAGCTGTGACATACACAGAGACTTCTGCTTGTGTGGGGCTTTTCAGCTCACGAAGACGTTACCTGCTCTCCCGACGACTGTTTCTTGCAAATGGCCACCAGCACTTCGGTGCGGCTACAGTTCACGCAACATTAACTTGCCTTAAACAATACTTCGCTGAATTTCACGTACATTTAGAAGTCTGACAGCGCTCTCTGCCCTAGTTATTATTCTTCAATTACAGTGCGAAGGGAACGTTTTCGAAGTGTTATTTAACGACGGTATCAACTGCCACGATTATACAGCATCTGTGACGTATGAGTGTGGAGCACCGGTCTAATGACATTGCCAGCAAAAATAACATACAGAGAAAAAAGGAAACACCGGGAGAAAACCCTGTCCCTGTGCCACTTCATTCGCCACAAATCCCATAAGGGAGACGTGTTTTCAAGTTGTCTAGTAGTTCACGGAAGTTAACCCCATCTCCTTCTTCGACAAACAATTTCATTAGTCTCCATCTTGGCGGGTGTCTAAACTTTATCTATACCAACTTCATTCTCAGACAGACCGAGTTGTAGGGCAGGACACGTGATAAACGGTTGACGGCCGTTCACTCTTCCGTCTCCTTTCGAAACACGTCTGCATGATGCGGCTACTCAGCAGTACCAACCACAGTCACCCCACGATTGTGACACACACAAATTTAACCTAATAGGTACATACAGGTGTTCTTTAACCAAACAAAATTCTGAACGTTAATAACAAAGTGACTCCTCGTCCGCCGCGGTGGTTGGGGGAATATCACGGCGCGTCGGGCAAAACCGCGATGCGCGAATGGCTTACGGTGAAAACAGGGTTACGTGAACTCCGACGCTTACATGCCTCCCCCCCCCCCTTCCCAATCGTTTAACCTTTTGACGCCTAATGTCAACTACAGTGGTCGTACCGCACCGCTAACCTCTAAAGTTGCATTTTATATATTTATTCAACAAATACAGGCACTGAATTTTTTAAACATGATATATACTCTCCGTTTTTTTCTCTTCAAAATGCAGTTTGTTTCATAATTCTAACGTATTTGTTTCCTGTATTATTCACATTTTATATACAGGTGTGCTAAAATTAAAAAAAAAATAATTCCGGCGCCAAAAGGTTAAACTACACACATTTGTGGACATTAAACATTTACTACGTGCTTGTATAGCTGGTGTTGCCCACTTACGTGAAGGCTGACATAGTAACTGCCCGTGTTTAGCCACGCGTATTTACATTCGTCAGCTTTCCGTACTTCTTACCACCACCACATTTAATTACCTACACCTGCGCAGCGTGCGAGGGATTACTGCAAACTGTGGCAGGGCTTGAAAAACAGCGTATAAATTACGTAAAATATCTAACAACAGGAGGTAACAACGTCAAGCAATCCAGGACAGGCCCTGAGGGTTCCAGAAGTTTGAGGTTCCCAGATTTCAACACAGAACATGAAGGTGGTAAGGTTGTCAGCCCTACGCACCGGCCGCCTTTACCCCCCAGGAAATATTCCTGGTACTCATTTCTGTTAGACGATGAGTCAACCGCAGGACCATAGTGCGACCGGAAGGATGTCAATGTAAAATTCCAAAGACACCAACGGGAATCGAACCCGCGAACTTCCGGCTTGTGGCGCAGTGCCTCAACCAACTGTGCCACCGCGTACCCAGGAGGTAACAAGAGGCCTTTCAAACCATCATACCCTAATGTAGGTAAGTAATTCACCACCCCCTTCACAATTCATAATCATCTGGATCTGTTTTCTTTATTTCATTGTTTGCAGGTTCGAGTGTCTTACTTTAATTGCAAGTGAAATGTGAAAGAAACGACTACATACGCCGCGACCTACGGATTACAGGCATATTGGACAAGATAGATGAATACAGACGGAACTGGCTTCTACACTTGCAAAGAATGCCACACAACCGAATCCCTTTGAAATCATACAATTACAGACCACAAAAAAGAACAATTTGAAGACCGAAGAAACTTCGGCGCGAGCAGTTGTAACTCTGGAGACGGAACGGATCAAAGGGTTCAATCCTTGATGTTGTTGTTGTTGTTGATGATGATGATGATGTGAAAGACCAATTTCATTGATCTTCTCGTAAACGTTTCACCATACAAATATGGAAGGAACATCAACCACTGCATTAAATTCTGTAAGTACACTATATATATATACGTATATATGTATATATATAACGTTCTTCTTCTTCTTCTTTTTTTATGGATCAACACTCAACTTCACTTAAGCCTTCCAGCAAGGCGACAGTCATGGCAACTGGCGTAATTTCAACTATCATTTTGTTATTTTAAACAGCCTTCTCAATATAAAACTTAATTACTATGCATTCGCCTACAGTGCCACTGATGTTAAGTCATCACCCCTACATCATCAAATTAAAACGCCAGTTCTGTGATAGGGGATATAGGACACTCTTACAAGCACTCCTGGCATCCCTGTCTGTGACCTCAATGCTGGGTGCAGTCGGTAATTGGACGCATTTAAATTTTCAATAACGAGAGCACCGGCGTACGCAATCGATGGGATAAATTGGGTCCATCATATTTCACTGCCAAGCCCTAACTCAGAACAGAGCAGACGGGAGTGAATTCACGTTGAATACGGCTACATTTGCTTATTTACGCATTTATTCGATTACTCGCCCGTTGTTACAGATACATCATCCGATTTAGTCACACTGTGAAACTCTAATGCCACGTGTCTTATAAGAATAGGCCGTGGACCATATGTGGAGGGACGAGCAGCGCTAAGACATGAAATACTGAGCTCTCTCATTTCAGGCCCATTCATAAGCACGCTGACAAGCGGATACGTGGAAGTGAATGGGGCGCATCTTAAAGAAATACTGTTTGTTTTCATCAAACCGAACTGGTTTGAAGAACACAATTAAGTACGAACATAATACACGGTACGTACAATATCAGAGACTTACAATACTGTATCTTTAGACGCATTAAATTGTCTTCCGGGTCGCAAATTTAATTCTTAAGTTCCAACTCCACAGAACGGCGCTGGAATATGAGTTTAAGAACGGCTTAGTTCATGACTCTAATTTCAGAACATCTGTTCAACTGGGTGCTGAACACTGTAAAACTCGCATTAGAGGCATCGCATTTATGCCTGCCACCGCTTACACTTCGCGAAACGCAAGCGGCATCTAGCGGGGTATGTTTCATCTAGCAAGTGTGCCGGTTTTGTCTGATGTAGTCTTATTTTTCAACTCAATCGTTGTATTACCTCTAAATGGGCAATATTTGGGTTATGCCACTGTTGCATTCAATGGGCGAAATTTTTGTAATGTGACAGTAATAACCGAATATCGAAGGCCTCTTAAGGCTGATCTATTTTACAGGGGGGGGGGGGGCCTTGACTTGATAGGTGCATGTACCATTACGTACATATGTAACTACAGAGTGATCAGTGGAAGATTTAAAATTGCACACACATGGTTCTTAGATGCCCCGTAATCGGCTAGGCGATGCAAACCTTAATATTCCTGTGTCACGGGCCAAGAAAATTTTAAAATCATATTTAGAGGAAGAGCGCTGAATTTTAGGGCATTAACCAGTTTCGTAATTTATTTTTCAAAATACGGCATTTAGACGTGAGCACACACATACATATAAGAAACCAATACACATAACACAAGACAACATTTGACAAACAGCCTACATAAAATGCAGTATACCTGTCCTCAAGTTTCTTATACGAATTGCAAAAGAACCTAACACTTATTGCACAACAGTATACATCGGAAATGAAGTGTGAGACCAACTAGATTCAACAAATTATGGTTTAATAATAATCCATTAGCTCAACATGTTTCAGCCATCATTATGCCCATCTTCAGGAGCGTAGACCGTATGTTACTGCGTTTGGTTTTCAGCACTAGATGTGCTGGCTGGAGTCTTGGGAAGCAGGCCGTGTGCACTGTGTGCACACGGCCTGCTTCCTCTAACAGTAATGAGTACCAGGAGTATTTCCTGGGGGTAAAAGCGGCCGGTGCGTAAGGCTGACAACCTTACCACCATCCTGGGCCACTGTCACGTAATCTGGGAACATTAACTTCCTGGAACCCTCTGGGCACCTCGGGACTGTATTGGGGCTGATTTACCTTTACTCAAATATGCAATTTCCTGAAAATCCTACCAGTGGCGGCAGAGTTGTTCCATTCTGGGAAATACAAACGGAAGGACGGACAGACACACATGACGAAATTTTTAGGACAAGCTCAAGGTTATCAACAGAGCAGCATTACAGCGACTGTTGAACAAAATCCGTCAGCGTCTGCTGTTGCCTATGTCGCAATTCTAAGGAGGATTTGCCGTGTAACTGATTCTACGCTTGTCAGACTTCTTCCAAGGTATTTTACTGTATGCGTTCCCAAACAAGAGTCGGTTCGCAAATTACTTAATCGTACTATGGAAGCAGCAAAGGAAATTTAGCGTTAAATCACACAAAATTACTGTGCATGATAAAGGGAAAAGTGAAGCGTGGGAATTGGTCGAGGACTATTTCAATATGCTACATCGGAATCCGCCAGGGAAGACTGGAAGATACAATGATGAATGTTCGGAACGACGGGTGCTTGCACCCAGGTTCGAAACATTCAATACAAGCCAAAAACATTTTTCTGTATTTATGGTAGGACTTCAAATCACTTGTCAATCACCACTCAAATTCCGATGACAATTTTTGTGGCAATTTCTGCAGTTACTCAGGGAGTCAGCATGAGTTCATCCATCACGTCACGTCACGTCACGTCACGTCACTGAATGGCATTTACAGCAACTCACGGATCCCTTTCTTATCAAACATAAACACTAGGGGCACCAAGTAGAAACCGGAGCACGCGGCCGTATTCTGGCACTCATCTGACGCTCCCATTTCCCTTGTATACCCACCGACACAGAATATGTTATAACTTGGCAGCTAACGCCAAAGACAAAACGAACATCACTGAAAAATGTGGCTGATTGCCTTAAAAACCAGTCAGTTCATAATTAAATGCAGTTTACAATTAACAACTCTATTACACCATCTAAAGTTCATAGGCCCAACTGCTCTGTACAGAAATCGTGGGTTCGAACCCTGCCTGGGGGATGGGTGTATGCCGTCTTCGACTCCATTGTCTGGTTAGATACATTCCGATTGGATAGTCATGCCAAATGTCTAAGAGATTAAATGCAAGAGCAACCTCTACACCGTCAATGAGGTGGCAGAAGAGCAACTCCCAAGAAACAAAGAACAGCTCGATCATCAATCATCGACACTACTTGGAACTTCAAAGCACACGGACAATATCACAGAACACAAAGCACACCCTACGTGACTACTATCTCTCTGCTTCGTGAGAGAAGCAGTGGTCCACGCAGTGACTCACTACTTGCTTCATGCCTCGGTGGATCCCATTATCACAGTCCCTCAATTGTGGCCCTTCTCGAGGTATAGTAACTGGTGACTAAACTATGAACTTACTTAGGACATTGTTCACCGGTCGTTTCCCACCTCAGTAACATACGGGTAAGTTCACGATCTTTCTTAATTCGTTCGAGACCTCATTTACTCTTAAATTATAAGACGGTTACTTAATTCAATATTCGCAGCAGATACCTACAATATGACAAAACGATAACGCACGGCAAGACATGAAGGACAGCGCACAGTGCGGCTACATTCGCTGTAGCGACTGAGGAAAACAATGAAACCCAAAAAATAGTTGGTGTTCGAATAAGACACGAGCAGGGTACCTTTCAAATAGAACTGTGAAGTGTTACACCGAAACTAATCGGCGCGGTCGATTAGCTTCATTAGTGCAAGCAGCTAGTGCACCACCACCACCACCACCACCACCACGTGACATTCATAGCATACGAACCGATTATTTCTATAGTGGAACCAACTAGATGCACCAGTGTATCAAATTTTATTTTATTTTCGAATGGCGCTCTACGTGTTTCGGACGATCTTTCTGTCCATCATCAGGAGTCAAGATTGTACATACAGCAACAGATACTGCAGTCTGCTTGCCAGCAAGCAGACAGCAGTATCTGTTTGACAAATGCCTGTTGCTGTATGTGTACAATCTTGAACTCCTGATGATGGACGAAAAGATCATCCGAAACATGTAGTGTTATTCCAAAATAAAATAAAATTTGATACATTGGTGCATCTAGTTGGTTTTACTATAGAAATATATTACGATGCACGGCCCTATGAACGTCAAATTTGTCAGAACCGAATCTGCATCTTCCTCTTCGTTTATGATGAATGCGAATTTCGGAAACCATTGCAATCCAATATATATATGCTATGTCGGGATTATAATAAGCTCATTATGTTTAAGTGTCTCAACAATAGGAACCATAAGTTGATTACTTCTGCAGCCTCAATACGAACAAAAAAAAAAGTGAAACTCTGCCCAATCACTTGGCCATGAAGATGTACATGGGTGGATGGAAGTAAAGGTGCACCCATTCTTACGGGGGCGTTAAAGTAAAGGTGTATACGTTCATAATGTCGACAGTGGTTATGTATGCACTCCGACCGTCTTTTCTCCATAAGAATACAACCTGGTAGGACTACACACGTTATAAGATGTTGCTGCATGCATTTCGTCACTCATTCTGAACAGGGCGCGCCATCAGTCAATATCCATTTCTATTAACAGGAATCATATAAATTAACTATCTCTGTTTATAACAGGTCACGACAAACTTACACACACTCACAAAGGTGTGTGTTTGTGTGTGTATGTATGTGTATGCATGTATGTATGTGTATGCGTGCGTGCGTGCGTGTGTGTGTGTGTGTGGAACCTTACATAGGTGAAACTCTCTCGGCAGAGGGTTCCGCACAAATGAACAAAGACCACAAAAAAACACGAGTCCCGGAAAATAGCCTGTATATCGAGGTCAATCCTTGAAACATATCAACAAAACCTATAGGTATATGAACTGGCCGCTATCATTTTACCCCTATGAGACACATGTAGGCCACCCCAGAGTTACAATGAAGTCTGCAGTCTGGTGTCCTGCAGAGGAACATGCCTACTGTGCTTCTCTCTTATTAAATTCACGGCGCATTCACGAGCCCCCCTGATGACTGTGGTTTGTGTACCCAAACAAGAAGTTCTGGGAACAACTTAACGACTCTACTTCGCTTTAAATACCTCTATCTCAATAAAGCAGCCGGAATGTTATTGGTGTGAGCCATTACCTACGGTAATTGTGAGCAGTGTGGGAGTCCAACTCCAGAGGGGAATTCAAACAATAGTGAAGACGGTTAGCATGCAGCTGTCATGATAAATACACCACAAACCCATACTTTTGTTTCACGTTCCATACAGATCAAGAAAAGTGGCATGATTTGCAAAATTTGTCCCCCTCACCTAACATTACTCCAGTCAGTGAATAAAGGATGGGTACAGAGATTCAACACAGCTCGGCTCCATGAGCCCAGCCCTTTTAGTTGAACCACTTTTGGAACACCAGACGACGGGAAAGGCTCAGCAGCTACGTGAACCTAAAGGAAATTCCCATTTAATAAAACCAACAAACTCAAGTGTATAAAATATGTAACTTTACAAGAGTACAAAGAAAACAAACTGCCAAATTATGTAAGTGAAAACAGTTATAATAAATGCCTCAAATTCCCCACACGATTACAGAATGTCAGCTTTATGTACTGTTAAAAGCAGATAAAATTTCGTTTCTAAAAACAAATAACTGGGTGTGTTGTATGCAGTTAATACACACCCCGTAATAAAACTAAAAATAACATAGCTGTAAATGTAAGCCTATCAGTAGTGTGCAGTACATAAACTGCATGTTACGTAAAATAGTTGTCGACATCTGTTACATACTTGTTTACTCCGTACATGTGTGTGTGTGTGTCAGAAGGGGTGTCATTTGAGACTGAGGTATAGCGCTGGTAGAAGGTAGGGAGAAATATTTTTGGGATGTTAAGCGTGGCGTAGCTGTAGATCGTAAATCAATTTAAGAAGTTGCTTCCTTCTGGTAGTACTTATTCATTTACGATCATATTATTACGCTGGAACTGAATGACGTGATTTTCTAAAACATTCATACACCTGCATTTTTGCGTCGACTGTAATAGTGTTACAGCAGTGGGGCCGTATTCATGTGTGTTAGCAAGAATATGATTTGCATAGGCTGATGGGACGTTGTTATACGAGATGTCGCGAATGTGCTCTTTGTACCCGAGTTCTAGTCTTCGTTCTGTCTGTCCTATATACGAACGTTTACATGTTTGGCATTTCATCTGATAAATGCCACTCTGGTGTTGTGTAACTGTATTATCAGTCCGTGAATGCAGTATACTGTGAATGAATGGTATTCGTAGTTCGTAATGCAATTTTGAGGTCCGTGATACGGAAAAGGTTTGTGAGTTTTTGTATTAGAGGGCTATGGAGTGTTAAGTTACCAATATTTTCTGTGTAGTATTGTGAATGTTGGGCGCTCGTGGTGATTTTGTTGAAGTATTTCTGTATACAGTTTCGCAAGCAGTGACAGTGGGTTCCCTTTGTGATACACACGCCTCTACGGAGTAAACAGGTAAGTAAGTGTATCGACAACCGTGTTACTGAACATTCAATTGTTAACGTAAGCTAATGACAGGCTTATATTTACAGCTAAGTTTTTTTATTTTATTACAGGGTGTATATTAACTACATACAAACAATACACCCAGTTGTTTGTTTTTAACAAGCACATTTTATTTACCCTTTACTGCACATAAGCTGACATTCTGTGACCATACGGATAATTTGAAGCATGTGTTACAATATCGAGTGGTTCCACTTATATAATTTGGCAGTGAGTTGTATTCTTTGTTTTCTTGTGAAGTTACCTTGATGACGATAGCAAGAGCGATCGAAACATTCTTATAATGAAAGCCAACGAGATGCATTATTTCTCAAATTTATTTGATAAAGCACTCTACGTGTTTCGGACAGGTCCGCTGTCCATCATCAGGAGTACCTCAACACTGTATACACGCAATAGGTATTTGTCGTGCTGGTTCAGTGGGCTGTCTGCTAGCGAGGTCAGGATGGATCCTGACCACGCTAGCAGACAGCCCACTGAACCAGCATGACAAACACCTATTGCGTGTATACAGTGTTGAGGTACTCCTGATGGTGGACAGCGGATCTGTCCGAATCATGTAGAGTACTTTATCAAATAAATATGAGAAACAGTGCATCTCTCTGGCTTTCATTATAAGAATGTATCACGATGCACGGTCCTGTGAATTTCAAAAGCGATCGAAACATGTCGGTAATTGATAATATGTGATAAAACACATTTTACACACGTGCATTTCTTGGTTTTATTACATAACTTTAAATATCCTTTTAATGCACGGATGTGGAACATATTAAGAAATTCTGTTAGTCTGTAGCCAACTGTAAACAAATCATACTCCTCTGTATCGGCTTACAACCGTACTAAACATAAAAGATCGACAGTATTCACCTTAACCCAACAAGCTTCTGGTAAAAACACGTAAAGTTCTCGCTGTCCACGCCAAGAAGGCATACAGGGGGAATAACTGTATAGTTCCACTCACCCTTGACCTCGGCACTACATGGAGGTGACTGGTTAACTTCATGTCCTGTTCGCTTCATCCCGGGGAAAATAACCGTCACTCACTGCATAGGAGGCTGGGTGCTCCTCAAGAGCCGGTCTGGACGTTTCGGAGGAAAAGATCTTGCCCCTGCTGGGATCCGAACCCTGGAATGCCCATCCTGTAGCCTACTCCCTACACCAAGTTCTGTGGTACACTTACTTACTTACTCCATGGTGCAGAGTCCTTCTTGAGAAGCTAACTGGTTTGAATCTAGTCAAGACATTCCCCGCATTTCACGGACCCCGAAGGTTCATTACCGCATTCACAAGCGTCCGCCACCTGTCTCTATCCAGGGCCAGCCCAATTCAGTCCACATACCCACATCCTACCTCCTGGAGATCCACCCTAATATTATCCACCCATCTACGCCTAGGTCTCCCCAGTGGTCTTTTTCCCTCCGGCTTCCCCACCAAGACCCTAACACCCCCTCTCCTCACCCATACGCGCCACATGCCCAGCCCATCTCATTCTTCTCGATTTTATCACCCGCACAATATTGGGTGAGGAGTACAGATCATTTAGCTCCTCGTTATGCAATATCCTCCATT
>Ga0131853_10015672_pt1 | contig 13852 bp, 6 predicted proteins | sample TergutLab28metaG_FD_92764 | JGI IMG/M metagenome (GOLD analysis project Ga0131853, IMG submission 92764) | Labiotermes labralis P1 segment gut microbial communities from Petit-Saut dam, French Guiana - Lab288 P1 (version 2) (version 2) | ecosystem: Host-associated > Arthropoda: Insects >... | reverse complement strand
GACCCCGTTCCAGACCCACTACTACTCAGAAAATCTGGTAGCGCCGGGGATCGAACCCGGGACCTCTGTATCTGTAGCCAGAAACTCTGACCACTAGACCACAGAGGCGGTCAATTAACCAACCTAATGCACAAATTCTTGTTTTATTATAAGTTTATTATATGCCTCTACATGTTTCGTGCACTATGTGCTCATCATTAGGAGATCAAAATTGTATTATACAGCATCTGGTATCTTCATACCTGTAGGTGGCCGTCCGGTGCACAGGTTGAGAGAAGACTGTGCACTAATATGAAGCTTCATTTGTTTTTAACGAACTTACGAAATTGTAACAAAGCAGTGAACTTTAAAGTGAACCCTCCTCGTTGTGCTGCGTACAATCAAACGGATAGTGAGAGTAAAGTCAAACACAACTTCTGGATATTCTATTGTTAAGGAGCTTCATTTTCATAGCTTATCCTAGGAACAACTGTGTGTTTCGGACTTTTTGCATATGTGTCATGTATGACGTGATATAGGTATGTGTCTGCACACAAACAACGTTTAGATCCTGGATTCTCCCTGCTAGAATGTCTACATAAAATGTTTAAAAAAAAAATCCAACTTCACTTGGCGACCACCATTATAGACGAAGAAATACCAACTCTACACAACATCTTGAGGAGTTCAATTACTACGACAACAAGCATGATTCAGTCACTTCGCCATTCACGAAATAACTTAGTGAAACATTATACTCGCTAATGTGATACCCCTCTCCAAAAATTACGCCGTTTAAATTTTTATAAATGTTGTAACTATAAATTTTACAACTATTTTAATTTTCAAAATAATTTATATTCAAACGAACATGAAATTTTATCGATGAAAACGAGATCTCCTTAGATAGTAAAGACTTAATACTGCATATTGTATAGCTGCCTCGAATAGGATAAATGATCAACCTGATGATGGCCTGGAAAAAAGCCGAAACGTTTAGTTGTTCCTAAGATACGCTTTGTGAACAAAGCTCCTTAGCAATAAAATCCACAAGTTGTGGTTCACTTTTCTCTACCCGTCTTTATGAAGCAGTAAGCAGTATGCTGCTGAATATTATATTCAGTTCCATTTTATTAAACCTTTAAAGACGAAGCGCAGACTAGTTTAAGACTCAGTTCGTACCGCACAGTAAACACTTTTCTTCTCGTTTTAGGTTCTTGTGACCGTGCATCACGGAACGTAGGGTGAAGAGAGATAAAACAACAAGATACAACTAATCCGATGTTTATTATCAAACTTCTATCTCAACATGTTTCGGGCGTCATTATGCCCATCATCAGGAGAACAAAACTGTGTATTACTGCATATGGTGTTCTGCACTAGTTGTGCTGGCTGTGGTTGTGTGGAGCTGGGTCGTAAACTGTGTGTACTGTGTGAAGGTTACTGTTCAAACAGGTCTTGTTCTCCTGATGATGGGCATAATGACGCCCGAAACATGTTGACATAGAAGTTTGATAATAAATATCGGATTATTTGCATCTTGTTGGTTTATCTCTCTTCACCCTACTTTCCTTCTCGGTTATAAAAACCGATCATTTTATGTTATATGGGGAAGAATTCGCTGTTTGTTCTGAGATATAAAACGAAACATATAAATACAGTGTGTGGAGGCAGAATGTAGAATTGCTGAATGTCAAACTGCTGGTACATCACGTAACCAGTAGGGTTTAAAAGATGAACTGCCTTACACGCAAACCAGTATGCAGTGCTATAGTGCTATCACAATGCTGTTTCTGATATACGTATGGTAATTCCTTCTAACACTACGTCCGTTGCTTCACAGCAAAACAGACTGTGTTAAAACTTCAAGTCGTCTGTTAGAAATGCACAATATAGTAATAATTTAACACGGGAGAAAGGACAACACACGTTACCTTGCTAAACAGTGAACAGAACGATTACGATGCCTGTTAGCAGCAATTGCACAGTCTGTTTTATCGTCTTCTGCCTAAAACTTTTAAGATCGACGATATGAAAAACTCTATTTTAAGTTATTCCTTCGTTTACGTATGAAACGCTGTTTGTCCCCCTAAGATAAATATATACAAGTAGAATTTAATTTATTTTCATTTTGCTGAATGCCTCTGGTATTACAAATAAGCACAATTTTATTACCACCCAAAGTACACGCATTTTATTACTTTTTGTCAAAACCCCACAATTATTCCATTGTACCATGAATTGAAAGATTTTAATATAATTAACGTGCAATAAAATTAGGGGAATTTTTTTAAAATTAATACCATGTATTAGATTTTCAAGAATGGCCCTCCTGTGTGTAGTTTCTTAGAAATCTTAATATACAATTTGTCCAATGCGCCAAACTTTTTGTCAGAAATGTGAAGCATGGACACTAGACACTGTAGATAATTAAACACTGTTTTCGTGAAGGAAGTTGTTAAAAGCTTTATATTACATTTCAACATAGTCCTGTCTGAGAATAGGATGGATAATAAACTTCCTTATTGACCTCTTTACGGGACAGCTAAGGTAAGTATTTCTGAGTGGCTACACATTACAAAGAAAGAAATTTTTCAGACGAAACCTCTTCTTAACAAACCTCTTTTTACCTTCATAACGGCATACTCAACACGACACTTTAAAATAATGCAAACAAAGGAGTGCAAATATTATTTTAGCTAACGACTAGCAACTGAATGTGAGAGAAAACAGAAACAGTGCGTATTCCTGTCGCTAACTGGCAAAACTTCGCTGAGTCACTCTTTAGTGACGAACTTCAAACATGATTAACTCTTTAAATAATACTCGTAAACGAATATAAATGAAGCTTTTCATTAATGTCTGTCTGTGTGTGTGTGTGTGTGTGTGTGTGTGTGGTAGGGTATGTAAATGTGATCCAGTAACATACAAGGCTGCGATTTTCTGTAAATTTTTGCAACCGTGTAGGTTTACAGAAAAGCTTGCTTATGATAGAAACTTCAAAGCAAAATTTTAAAACTGCGGTAAACAATTATGCCCAACTTATATTGCTATATCGTTACGCCAGAATTTTTGTTGAAACTTTAGGGGATTTGCAGTTAGAAGTCCTGAATTACTATTGCTGCTGGAGTAATAATTTTGGAATTTGTATGGAGTTCCTAAATGAGTGTCAGATCTGAAGAGTGGCCTCTTTTCGTTGAAATATGATTAAATATATGCTATTTTTGTCTTCATTTGGTCTGTAACATTTTCTGTACAGAAACGAGTGTTTCTGTTACCTCTAATTCGTGAAAATTGTCATGTAATTTTAAACGAGGTGTTGTTGTTTTTCTTCTTTTTTCTTCTTATTTTCTTCTTCTTCATCTTCTCTTTTGTCTTCATCGTTTTGCTGTTGTTGTTCATCATCATCATCATCATCATCATCAAGTTCTTCAACATCATAATCTTTTTTCCTTCCCCTCCGTCTCTTTCCTTTTCCTCGTATTCATCATCTTGTTGTTCTTCGTATTCATCGTATTTTTAGTCTCCTCCTTAAAAGCAGGGGTACAAAAGCTCGACGAAGAAACACAATCCCAGATGAAAGATACAGAAAACCACTACGTCATACAGTAAGCCACCACGAGCACCATTGTGTTGATATTGTTCTTTCTACATAAACGAAAGCAAGACTGAAATTATCATCGGGTGTTTACCCATGACCAAGCACTTTTTATTCAGCATTATTTGTGTAATAATACAGACTTGGTTGTGTAGGCAGTGCATTGACTTAGAAACGTTACATTAATATAATAAAATCTACAAACCGATTGCTAAAAAACACCATCAATAATAACCAGAGTTACAACAAGCTCACAGTGAAGTGAGATGCGGTGAGGGGCTATATGTAATGGCGATCATTGAAGTGTAACTAATACTGCAGGATGTGTAAGATTTTAGTCACTGTAACTGAAACCAAAACGTTTGGAATTCGTAAGCTTATAGGATTTTCGAGGAAGTAACGATTCCGAACGACTTGAAAATCTTATATGGCAATCAAAATCTCCTCTTCGTTTACAATACACGATTATAAAGGAAGGTGCCAGCGTAAATACAGATGATCGTTTGAAGTATTAACAGAATCGTTCTATGTAGATTCATACTTTAACCTTGGCCAGCACTTAGAGTGTTTCACAGTACCCTTTTATTAGATCGTGACCTCCCAATAAAGATCCATTACAAAGGAGATGTCAGCAAACAGTTTGGTCACGGTACAGTTTCTCAAATGTTAATTCACTATAATGTTAAATTGTTAATGTCTGAGTTTAGAATATAGCATGCAGTTTGTACACGTTGTGTTATATTGCTTTGTGGAAAGTAAACCTGGTTGTATTTAGTCATGAATATTAGAGAATATTAGGATATGGTAAACTTGATTAAAACGTTTTGTTTTCTGATGTTGGTATGATCACAGCGGTGTACATAATTGCCAAAATTCATTCATCTACAGGAACATACACAAAATATAAACACATACATACATATATACATACGTACATGTATACACAGATGCATACATACATACATACATACATACACACATACATACATACATACATACATACACACACACAATAAGACATGCAACGGACTCAAACGTGCATGTGTGCATATATATATATATATCTGAACCTCTATGTTTACAAACCCGTTATTAAAGCACTGAAAGCAATAATATTCGAAGTGAATTTCTTCATACATAGACAAACTAAATACTCGTAGCTTTGATTTGCATATAAGTTTAATAAATTTTTTGGAAGGAGCGGAAAGCGTATTCCTTCTCTTTAGTTATTACTACTTCCAAGAAGTAGTAAAACAAAGATATAAATATATACGTGTATTACGTGTCTTGTCATATAATTTTGTATAGCTTGTAGCGATCATATTCCAGTATCCAGTCTGTAGATTATACTATCTGTATCGCCAGCTTGCAGCATCGGGTCTTGTAACTGGCAGACTTCAAATTTGCGGTTTTCTGACTTTCCTCAGAATGGTGAAAAGCCTTTCTTAACTGCTTAGTGTTAGGGTTAAAGACATATATGGAGTACTCTGCAGGACGAAGACTCATACCGTAAATGCTTTGTTTAAATTTAAATTTTCGCTGTTATACTTAATTAGCTTTACTTCCCAGAACTCAACACTTATAAATACAAACCACTTAGCAGACTTATGATTTATGCCATGCGCTTTAGCAGTCATTGACAAATTGTCTACACTTTGGATCGAGGCACAGTGGAATGTCAAATGTAAGGACAAATTGTGGCCACACTCTCTTCATAATGTCTGTCTGTTTAAAGAGGAGTAGCTATTTGAAAAATATGTCATATACTGTTTTCCATTTCCTGAATAAATTTTTCAGGAAATATTTTTATTTCTTATATTTTTTTCTACAACTACAAAAAAGAGGGGTGAAAACTGGTTTAAAATTTCTGGGTTTGCTGCTCAGGAAGACAATGGATTTTTATTGAAATAATCGTGCGCAATACACAGATACACCGTGCAGAAGACAAGCACTACTTTTAGGGTTAATCTGTTCGGCGATATTTAGCTGAATGCATTACGGCTTTAAGAATCGGGTGGAGCGGTTAAACAACTACGGTTATAGATAAGATATAATCCATAGCAGCTGATATGACGTTCAAGTTATTAATACTCTGAAATACGATCATTAGCGTAAATCATTACGTTATTAGCAAAATTCTGAAAAGCGGAATTCCAGGAAGTAGTGTGACTCACAAAAATATAGAGTTGCAATAATACTATAAAATGTGCTATAGTGGAGTGTGCGACCGTCACAAGTACTGCGTGCCTATTTCTTGCACATTTAGCTCAGATGCTATAGCGACTCGCTACAGGCTGGACGGTCCGGAAATCGAATCCCGGTGTCGGAGGATATTTCGCCCCCGTCATGACGGATCCTGGGACCCACCCAGCTTCCTGTACAATATGTACCGTTTCTTTCCAGGGGTTAAAGTGGCCGGAAGTTGGCTTTGACCACCTACTCCATCCAGCGCCGCGGTTAAAGAAAAAGTATAGATATGCCTCTACTAACGCTGTGGGCCGTCGTGGCCTGTTATAGGGCGTAATTTATCCTTACCTTAAAAGAACTGACACTGGATACTGTTCGGAAAATTGACGATAAATCACAATTATTATAGGAAGATGGAAATTTATTTTACAAATAAATGATTCAGATTTTGCAAGAACTTAAGAATTAATGTGCACATCAGTAAGGCAATACCAGAAAAATCTAAACACCTATATTGATTAAAAACAATTGATTATTATTACGTTGTTTATATGTTCTGACGAAATTATTTTAGGAGTTTTTGAAAGGAAATTTTTGAGATGTATTTTTGGACCTACAAATGACAACGGAGAATGGAGAATAAAATACAACAATAAGTTATATACACTGTAAAATGAAAGTGATATAGTAACATATATTAAAATTAATCGAGTAAAATGGGCAGGACATGTTATTCGTATGGAGGAACAGAGCACTACAAGAACTGTTCCCGTTGCAGTGGTAGAAAAAAAAAGACAAAAAGGGGCAGACCGAAACTAAGATGGGAAGATGGTGTGACGGAAGATACCAGGAAGTTAAGGGGGAGAAATTGGAGGAATGCTGTAAAGAATAGGGACAGCTGGCAGAAGCTTCTGAAGAAGGCCTTGGCTCAAAAGGGGCTGTTGTGCCAATGATGATGATGATGTTGTTTATATGTTTAGGAGAAACAATTATGTTATTACAGATACGTACTTACTCGTATCTCAGACATTTATTTACAATTTCTTCACGTCTTCAGTGGTGTAATATTAATGACTAAAATATTTTTAAACCCCTTTATTAAATCGTAACACTACTTTTCGTATTGTTCACGCTTGTTTCGTCCTACCGCAGCTCTGTAACAACAGGGCAAGGAATTATTGTTATGTGCTGCGTGACGTTCCTGAAGAGCGCTGATCTCAACAATATAGAAGCTTGGTGTTATTTCTACATTTTACGATTTTAACCTAATTTATGTCAAACTGGATTAAGATTGAGATGAATTTGAATCGTATACTGTGGGAGAAAACTAGCAGCATTGTACATGAAGTGTAGAACATAAATTAAAATCAATGTGTATATCTTGCTGAATACAGCTAACTGTATTTGCGTCTGTTTTGCTTTTGCGAACTCCGGTATTTCCTTTAGTTTAGCAATTCCCATAGCTTTGAGACCCAAACTTTTGTAATTAAATGTCAACACAGCCTAACAGTGACAGACATTACGCTGCTACCCAAACATATGGCAATTTCTTAGTTTAAGCTGAAACAAAAGTAGTATAGAACTGCGAATCGTGCTAAGCGGAGAAAGTATGTCGACAGTTGTGTAAAGTGCGAGTGTTTTAAAACCAGAATGTATTGCTCTGCTTTACTTAAACAACAGAATATCTAAGAAGGAAGTAGTCCCTACATCTCTCCATTTCATTGTTTGGGTAAAGTGATTGCCACGAAATGTCCTGTGGACATGTCATTTAAAACATTTCCTGTATTATTAACAATCAGCAATAAAAACGCGATGGACACTTCAGGTTGAGAGGCCGGAGCTGGGTTGACGACCCTTTCGTCAGGATCCGGAAATAATATGTAGTACTATATGTTAGAAAAATGAATTGGTTTGACTAAAGGATATGTAGTATGCCTTCCGCAAATGTTTTTCAGCTGAGATATGATTGTTAAAATTAAGGAAATGTTGATGCTAGTCACATGAAGCAATCTTCAGAAGCATACCCGTGCGAATCCCATATATGTCGTAGTCGTGTGGATTTCGGTACACAGATAGTGTATTATGTGTGAAATGTCTGTGAATATACGAGAACTGGAAAGTGTACCAGAAGAGAATTTGGACCGAATTCGAGAAGTCTTGCTTATAAAAATGACGGAACTGTCCTTAGCAAAACAGTTGTGAGACAACGGGCTTTCACAGGGGGCATTGTAGGTTGTTGTCCGAACGTGTAATTACGATTGTTACATATTGCAGTTGTGACAAGCTCTAAGACAGATCTTAATGTCACGTGGTACGACTCCTTCGTGCGGAAGAATCCTCACATGGAAGACGGTGCATTTTAACCCCGTCTAATTTTCGGCGATGAAAGAGTGTTTCTTTTAAACGAAAAATGAAATCGATATTAAGTATGGACCTGAAACACAGGAAATCCTCATTCCACCGTAACGCGTCCTGTGAACGTAGTTTGTGCCATGATCCGAAGACAGATTTTTCTTTTTGGACAAATGGTAACTCGGATGGTAACCTGGATATTAAAGCAGTGTCGTTTCCCCAGGCTAGATGAAGACGCGGACAGCTACAGTTCCCAGGAATGTGTGCTGTGCCTTATTTTCATTGCCATGTCTGCCCTTATCTAAACTAAAATGTGCCACATCGCTTCAGTAGACGTGCTGTCGACGCTGAGCTGTCTTATTTGGTGTCCCAGTTGGCTTAGACCCACTTCTTGCGAATTCTTCCGACAGACCCAACTGAAACACGCCGTCGATGCATCATTCTGCCAAATGGTCTTTAGTAACGTATAGAGCATATCATTGCTGCTGTGGCGTCCACATAGAGGGGCATGTTGGAAAGATTCTGGGCTGAATTGGACTATCAAGCTTATGTGTGTCGTATGACACGTAGCTCTCGTGTTGAGGGTTTGTGTGGTAACGGGTCGTCAGGCTGAGGAATTTTCTAGAAATTGGTAACATATCATGCCATTTTAGGTTTAGTGGATGTTTATTACAAGCGTGTGGAAATGTTATTTTTTGTATTACTGTAGTACATACTTTTAAATTCATTCCGTAATTTAAAGTAATTAAGTTGATGTTAAAAGCTGCGATCAACTAGTGCTTGCCACAGTCCACTTGAGAATTCGTCGACTTTTCTCGCAATAGGTAAAGAGCTGACATAAAGGGGCATACATGTTTTAGATAAAAATTCGGATGTTACGAGATCAGTTGAGAGAACTATATGGAATATAGGCCTGATAAAATTTGAGTTTAAAAGCTAAGGTGTAGGAATGTGTAGGTTCAGTTTGTGGATTTTGTGAAAAAACGTAATCAAAATTGCAGTGTTACACGTTTGTGTATATTTCTTCAGCAGATAAGCAGCTTCCAGCTTCTCATGAAGGAATTATTCAGTAGAGTTACGTAACGTACCATGCTGTTTTCATCTACTAGGTCTTTTCTTTTGTCTCAACTGTGATTTCTCTGAACGAAAATATCTACAAAATAAGTTTTGGGATTCAAAGACTTGTGACTACGTGCTGACAGTATCTGAGGCACGTACTCGACGGATCACGCTCTCGCACTCCAGAGAAAAGGACATCATTCCCTATTCCCAGAGGAGATTTACTAAGGGGAACACAGAGGAGGTTTATACACATGGACGACTGCATCTAAGTCCAGATAAACAGACTGTTTACCAAGTCTACTACTGTTTCGCCAGAACAACATTAACGTATTTTTCCTCGACGACATATCTTTAAAATATAATTTTCATCTATTTTATGTTACTGAAGATATATGAATAATTTATTTTATTATTATCCTTACGAATATTTAGTAATATTCATTTATTATTCATAGGCGTAACTTAGTGTTTTGGGAGAGGAAAGCAATTAAATATGGCCCGAATGGAATACAGAAATTGGAACCTGCATGATATGTCGAAATTTGTCTGGGTAACCGCCCTTGGAACTTGGCGATGTGCAGTTCTCAGAGAGTGAGCTTCACAAAAACAGCCTACCTGATATCCGCAATTGCAACGTAATTTGAAACTTGAAGTAACTACGTAGCTATATTTAACGTGCTTTGCGACAAAACGCAACTGCTTAAATAAATGCATTTCTAAATGCCTTCCGTTCATTGGTTTCGCAGAAGCGATCTCCTTGGGAAAGAACACGTTGACTGCCACCCGCTTGTGTGATTTATATGTGAGCCGCAACGTCTATGACCTTTGTTACGAGTTCATCTCCTGCCTGAATGTTCTTCTAACATTCAAGGGTGTGGAGTCTGACAAACGGGTTTGCCAATCATGCGGAGGTATGTGGCCAATCCAAAAGTTCCCATAGCTGCAATTAAAATACACTGCGACATGGTTAGTGAAATGATATGGATCGGTATAGTGTTGCAATCTTCTTTTATCTGGCTTGGAAAGGAGGGTCTATCAAAAAGCTCTATTTCGTCCCGTAGAATATCTGCTGTTACACATTCCTCCAGAACAGTGGTCTAGTCAGTTGATCGCCTACAAGAGAGCATCACACATTCACCGAAAGCGATGATGGTAGTATTTGGAATGAAGCAGCATGAGCTGCAGGAGGATGTTACATGTGTGTTGTTACATTTCGTTAGTATATCTTTCGTAAAATGTTCCTCGCCAAAAACCAAATATGTTTCCCAATTATATGCTGTTTCAAAATCCAGAGATAGAAATTTTATCTAAGTAGTCTTATTCTTGAAAATCCTACAGACTTTGGCAGCGGTATTTATTCAGGCTTTCCTGGTGTAAGGTTCGCGTTGCCTTCATTTCCTGTGTGTGAATGTGGCGGGCAGTTCGAAGAACGCTGACTGACTGCGCTTGATCTTTCGCTTGCTGACGTAAAAGAACCCGACTTCTGTATGCATGCACCTGCATTGCCATCACAAAATCAATATACAAAATGAATTACTGCCTACTGTTCATTTGTGTACTATTTTTTTCGTCGTAGCTCGCGAAGCAGACCAGCCAGACGGGGAAAGAAACTTTTTCTCCATTACGACCGCAAATGGCACGGCGAGAGCGTGATCTCAGCACTCGTGATGCCATTCTGTTTGAGTAGGCTCTATGCAAGTAACTGTTTGGATTTCGGCCCGTGCTAGTATAACATTTTTTCAAAGTAAACCAATTAATAACATCTAAAATTTGGCAGACGTTTCGTGAGATATTGTCAGTAGTTTTAAATAATATATAATAATGAGTATTGTTCGTCATGAAAGGAAAACTCTACCATTCAAGCACAATATTGAACACAGAACAAGACGTGCTTTTAGAAACGATAAATTCAAGAAGTATTTGTCAGGTGCAACATTTCTTTAATTAAAATAGGCTTAACTGTACACATTCATGGGTTATTAAATAGGTCGTTAATCTCCTCAAGAGATTTATATGAAAAGTAATTTTTTTTAAGATATTGTTTGCTCATTGGTAATAAGGAGTTGGATTTAAAAGTGGGAGAGATAAATGAATAGTTGTTTAGCGTGTACAAATAATAGAGATTGAGGATTTGAAAAATAGAACCCTATATAAATGTAATGGAAGCACTAACGCAGATAAATAATTATATATCATACATGAACCTCTCAAACATCCTCCAAAACAAGCAGAAAGCCGCGGAAGACAGCATGGTAATTTCTCGCGACCCACACATCCACCTGTGGTGAACAGCTGGTATTAATGCCACTAGCTGAATTCTATTGTTTTGAGGCAATGTAAATATTAGGACATACAGAAGCTTCTACCATGTAAAGAAAATCTGTACTTCTTTTAGTGTTCGTCTGGTTTGTGATACCGCGTAGTCTTGTAGGTGGATACTAATTTTATAGAGGATTACGCTACCTCCACCTTCTTCAGGGTCGAAGTGAGTAGGATGAGGATGTGGTCCGATCTTATACGCACGTTTCAAGGGAATTCAGTCACTGTCAAAACCCAGAAGCCACAGTTTTAAGAATCACGCCAGAGGAAAGTCTGATAACTAATATGCCACTAGCACAGATATGACGGCTGAGATGGAAATTCCAAACAGCTTTAGAAATATCCGTGTGGCAGCTTCAGTGCCGGTTGACGTGTGCTAATCCCTGTCGTTATGCCGACAGCCCATGTTTCCAGTACTTCAACGTGTATGCCAAAGTCCTCCTTGATTTCACAGCAGATTTACTTTCACTAGTACAGTCTCGTATAGAAAATCGTTAACAATTTAAAGCATGAGATTGACGTAAATAGTTTATAAAAGTTCAGTCGTTCGTCATAGTAAACACATTGCTTTTCCATTAAAATACCAACCGGTTAATTCTGTTGGGATAAATAGCTGCTGTTTTTGGCAGAATCATCTGCGGGAAAATGTGGTGTTTTTGATGTTAAAGCTATTGGTACGGATAGTAACCACTGTGTTTTGAGGCGTTCAAGTGAACTGAATATTCCAAAGATATACAAAAGGCTATAGAATTCGTACACAGTGGGAAAATTTGCAATAGGGAAGGTTTCCTACGTATAATGAAACTTGTTCTTCACCTTAAATATCTGCATATTCTATGCTTATCGTTAGTGCACATGAGATATCTGTAGGTTTTATCTCTGTCACGGAATGTATAAAGCAAGAATGATTTGCCCGTTTTCGGTTTACATATAGACTCATACATACTGCCACAAAACTATTTTCACTGTAGTAAAGAAAAGCTAAAACTTTGCAGAAGCAAGTGTGAACATGGCAAAGTGTTTTCAATTTAGTGTACCGATACACAGAATATCTAAAATGTAATATATGGCATCTCCGTGACATAATAATAACCCATGTGTATACCTTCATCACGTATTTCAGCATTAATCAGCCGTCATCAGACTGTGATTATTTGTACAGAATCGAGAGCAGACAACACATACTGCATATGCAGATGTATGCACAGATATGCATACAATTCTAGGTTTTACATAAATAATCATTACAGAAATATGATAAATTTAAGCGGACATATGTAACCATCATTCGAAAATTTACACATATGTGTGTTATTGTTTGACGGGGAAAGGTAATTGTCACATTACGTAGGGCTGTTATATTAGGCATGCCGGGATACTGGCATAACATGAAGTTATTTTTATTGTATTGCTACAGCGATCTGCGACTTAAGCTTTGATGTTATTATGTATGAAGATAAGGCGGCAGAGGAAGTACATATATGTAAGCTAATGACAGAGAGTGGAAGACAGCCATGAAATATGTTTAACTTAAACTTCAAGTGATTCATATTTGTCCATATTTTACTTAAAAGATATAAAAATGTATCTTTCTTCAGCTCTTCTGAACTGTCATAAGTTTATAAAATTTACATATTAAAACATTAAAAACGCTTCGACATATTTCGATCCTAAGACCATCATCAGGGAGCTACACAGGGTGTCCCAAAAATTATGTTACAAACTTCTCCTGGATATTCCCCACCCCTAATTAAGCAAAAAAGTTCCGATCAACATTGGTCCAAAAGTGAACAGGTTCCGAGATATCCACTTACGTTCATGTGCGGGTATCCTTTGAGGTATTACATAAGATGTTCGAAGTGCTGACCAATTGCCGCAACACATCCGTTCAGACGTCGCATCATGGATTCCCTGACTCGTTCCAGCTAACCTGGTCGGTTCCTGATAGCACCAAATGTAGCTAAGAAGCGTTCCCATAACTCGTCAACGTTGGTAATGGGTGTGGAGTAAACTTCACTTTTAACGTGGCCCCCAAGGTAGAAATCGATAGGATTGAGATCCGGGGAACGAGGGGGCCACTCTAGTGGCCCGTTACGCCCGATTCACTTCCCAGGGAAATGCTCATTCAGGTACTGACGTGCTACGCGGCTGAAATGTGGTGGAGCCCCATCATGCATGAACCACATGCCTACTCGTAACTGCAAGGGAACATCATCAAGCACATCAGGCAACATGTCTTGCGTCAGTCGTTCCAAAAATCCCCGGTAAGTAGTCCCCGTCAACCGCTCTGGTAAACGGACTGGACCAATCAGCCGATCCCCAATGATACTAGCCCAAACATTTATTGAGAATGTG
>Ga0131853_10015671_pt1 | contig 13852 bp, 17 predicted proteins | sample TergutLab28metaG_FD_92764 | JGI IMG/M metagenome (GOLD analysis project Ga0131853, IMG submission 92764) | Labiotermes labralis P1 segment gut microbial communities from Petit-Saut dam, French Guiana - Lab288 P1 (version 2) (version 2) | ecosystem: Host-associated > Arthropoda: Insects >... | reverse complement strand
GTAATTCCTTATTATCGACATGCCCGTCGGCCAAATTTAGGCCATTCTCTGACAAGCCATGATTCGCCATTTTGTAGGGGCTCTTGAAACGGAACATCCCGACCGCCGGGCGCTGGCCACGCACAATTCCTTGACGACCGTCTCATTCTGGCGCCCAGCAAGAACTCGTAATCTATCACGACTTTCCTCCCACCAGCCATGTTAGATTAGGAATACTTGGATTCGGGCATGGAACCTAAATTCTGTACACAGCTGCGGCAGCATTGACTCCAGCAGCTACGAGGTATTTGGGCCCCGAATTCGTTAGTGAATAGCCGCTACACCTACCGATCTCTATTGTTGCAAGCATTGAAGAGCGAGATGAATTGATACGGTGTGTAGCCCCGATCCATGTAGAGGGCGAATAGACAACAGCACTTTCCGCAGACTTCAGTCGACGGGCATAGCAGCTGTCGCCTGTTATAGTTCCACGTACTACAGAATATCTGGATGCTCGGTACAAGGGGTAAGATGCCATATTAATCATAGTAGTAGGCACTTGAAGATTTGGGTCGGAAGTGCACGGCTAGCCAGTGTGAACCTCTCTCTGTGTGGGGAACGGCATTGTATATGAAGATTGAGTTTTGTGCCATAGAATGTGGGTGTAGAAAATCAGAAGGGAATTCGTCGAAAAAGGAGCTGACGTCACGAACCGTACACAGTATCTGCACAGTGTCCATTTTTTAAGTCGGTCGTGACGGTGCGCACAAAACGTATGAGGACTGAATTGTCGAATTCTAGATAAAGCAGGCACGTGATCACCTCGGGTAACGGTTTATCGAATTTCAATTCGATTCTGATATTGCCGTTTTCGGGGTGTGACGTATGACCCACCGACGCGTCCCTATCAGGTGTGAGGTCAAAACGTAACATGAAATAGCCGTTTATATACATATTGTGTGTTATCTGCAGTCCCGTGTTCGAGTGATGTATGCGGGACGCTTCGAACAGCGTCCTGTAGTTCATGACGGAAGTTTTGCTATGATCCATGCCCACAGATAGGCCCTTGTTAGGGAACTGTTTACCGTTCACAAAGAGCGAAAAATCGCTGATGTCTTAATGATTAAATTTTACGGATTGTTTCCAACAAACCGTTATAATTTGTGTTCTTAATCATGGTAAACAAGAGAGGTTTCAGGATGGGACACAGGACGGCGAAGTCTATAGACACGGATTTCGTTCCGGCAGAGAATGTGAACGTCTTCAGGTCGACACTCCTCAGGTTATACCGCGCAACACCCCCTTGTTAGGTGTCGCAGTGTGAGCCAACAACATGGCGGGGTTCGGCCTGACGCGCCTGACCATTAATTCGGCGCCCAAAAAATTGAAAACAATTTTTGAATCGACTCTCTTGTTCATCAGATAGAAGCTAGGTCGGTCCTTGTTCAACCTGATCTGCAACCTGACGGCACTCAGCAAGTATAGTGGCACGTTACATATTTCACTATGTAATCGACAAAATAGCTGTACTTCCCTCCTAGCGCGAAGTCTTTTCCATCGAGTGAGGAGTGCCGGGTTCACCGTGGCGGTCAGATTTTCAGCCGAGGGAACGCTGGGCTGCATGTCGCCCTATGTAAATACCAGTAGGCGTTTGATAGATTCTTGGCTGCCGCATCTGTGTCGTAGGTCATGAGAGTCTTGAGTTTTGAGCGATTATGTTAGTGATCACTCGCCTGCGTGATGATGAAACCATTAAGAATGACGTTACATTGACTGAATAGGAAGTGGAGGAAATTATTTCTCACGCCCGTCGCGTCCGTTAGTCCACATCCATTCCGGAGGCCGAGGTCAATTTACCTACGACATAGAATTGGATATCGAGATCAAGGTACGTATCGTTATCGGCGGGAATGAAAAAATCCGGATCATTTTGGTGGACGGGTTCGATGGGTTTATATGCGGCCTCTATGGTCTGTATAGGCCTGTGTTCAAAGATGTCAAACTTGCCACTAACGGACGGTATCTCCGCGGCGGCAGATATTTTGTTGTCGGCTGCTAAACATTGAGTGAAGTAAAACTAAGAAAAGGTGTCCCTTTTTATTATTTTTCTGGCACGCTTCATCTTTTGAGGCTTTGGCCCCCCGGGGTCTCTCTTCGTACCTGCCACAGCCTCCCTGGCGCGTTTGCGTCCACGATCTCTCAATTTGCTAAATAAATTTTGGGCCGAATCAGTCACGTGTTTAGACGCGATTTTGCCAGCACTCACGACAACAGTCGACTTGCGTGCCGCGATATCCGTCAAAATTTTGCCACCGGTACGCAACGTCTCGCGGCGCAAAGCTTTGGTCCCGCTCCACAGTAGTGGGCGGACCCAGCGGAAGAGACAGCTGAAAAAATTGCCGATCCCGTGCCCTCGCTGAAGGTAGAGCGGGGCGGAATAGACGGGACCGATCCCCGGGGTGGTAATTCCACGTCCAGCTTCATGTAGGTAGTATACTTCTAATGGATGCATCGCAGTAAATGTCCTATTCAACATGGCGACGCCCCGTTTCATACACTTACCACTTGTCATTTTCCGAAAATGAAGCAACACTTTTGTGGGCGTCGTGCTGTCCTCGAATGTGATGCCCAACCCCTCGGTTGTAAGGAACTCGATTCGAATGTCCTGAAATCTCCGATCCTCGACAGGCACATAATACACGTTTCTATATTCGTGCTGACATGTTCATGTTGATGGGAAGACGAGTGTCCGCAGGCTGCGAGCAGTGCTGTTGCCCACAAATTGCGGTGATATCAGATTACTGTATATTAGGGCGGTGGTTTCCTGCTCCACCACGATAGGTAAGGAACACGAAATTTCTCAAGGCCACACTTCCCAATTGGAGGTCGAACACAGGTCCACGGGCTGAGACAGTTTCGTCGTGAAATCGGCGTGCATGTTGTGTTTATAGAAGTCACGCGAGGCGTTGCTAAACAGAGTGACGAAAAGTGGCTTTGCGTTTCCATATTAGATGTTCTTCACGCTAGCTGCAGGCACCCAAAATTCCAAGTCCTGACTATAACATTGCCAGCGGACGAGACATTCGCGAATGTCAGTCTAACCCTACTGTTCTGTGTTTTATCTATATTATATGAGTACCGGTTACATTTTTCGTGCGTGGGTCAGATCCTCGCAATAAAACTGGCCGTCAATAGGCGTGCCATTTAAATCCTGTAACTCATAGTGGGCACATAGCGGCCTCCCGATTACTTTCGCGACCTTGAAAATCTCGGTGCTTAAATTCTGTTCGTCAACCTTGGTAAACCGCATTTTCTGTTTGCTGATGCGCAGCTGTTGCCCCACACGAAACGTCGCTTACGAGACGCGAACGCGCCCCTGAACCCCTACATTCTCTTACATATGGCAAGCACGTCTGAATCGGTGACTCGCGAGGGTGCCATGCCTGTCGTCCAGTGAAACGTGTCATTGTAGGTCTTGATAAATTTAGGCAGCACTTCGATATATCTGTACGCATTCTTAAGTGTAATTTATTTGTGGAGTCTATAGCGAATCGTGCGATGCACGCGTTCCACAATCGCACATTTCAGGTCGAGGTTTCGGCGCACCTGAAACTGAATGCCCCCGCCCTCGTTCCGTAACATGTCATGAAAATTTTTATTTAGAAATTCCTTGCACTTATCAGTGCGCACCCATATTGGGCGGCGCCGACTTGTGGAATATTTAGGGTCATCGAATATACCGCAACGCCAAGGCGACGACCGGTCCGCTCTTTGTCTTAATGGGGATCATATGTAGATATTTCGAGAATATATCTATTACCGAAATAATGTATCTATAATTACCATTAAATTTTGCGTAGATCTATACATACAACAGTTCGCATTACCAAACATCCATCATATTAATCACTGCATAGAGATTACGTGCAACACGCTTCCTCACCGGCCTATGAAGCGTATAGGCATCCTGTTAACCTAACCAGGCTTTGATGACGTCAAAAGACTTCATTTTGCTTCCGCAGAGTCGAGAAGGCTGACGGCCTGCGGGGTAATAATATAATTTTTAATACTTTTGCCACCAACGCCGTAACGAGGATTCAGCACGCTGTCTCTTCCGTTTCGCAAAGAGGGGGGCAATGATATCGCGAAATTCCTTTCCTCGCGTTATATTAATATTATCGCCAGGCTGATACCTATTCAAATGAGCATTATCATTAATTTCTTATATGTCTTTAAGTCCTCCTTGCCGATAAGTTGCGTATTCACATTCTTACGCGTCAATTGTTCCCACAGACCCTCCGTACCACTAAACACGTTCCCCTTTATTGTGACATTATCATCACTATCCTTAAACATTGGGGAATCACGATTCATTGGTTGCTCGCCATCCCTACGAATTCCATATTTTGTGTCGAGAAAACTTCTGGGACTAGCTACTGTTTAGACATTTCCCTTATCTTCCGTCTGTTCCTCCACCGTGACGTCGCCATCATCATATCCTTGTTTAGGGGTCTCGTATAATATCTCTCTAGATGTCGAAGGAAGTGGAGATGTGAGGCACGTCATCTTGAGAGGTGTTTTCGCCTCGAATTTAGGGACTATCAAGAGTTTTGCTAGATCAGGAACAGAATTTAGTGTTGCCGGTTGGGGCATTACTCGTATCAGGAAATCAGAGATATCCTTTTTGTGCGTCTTCCGTCTGATATCGGCCTCGCGCATCTTAATCAACTATTCATGTGGATGATGTTTTTACGTCTCCTTCTGATACGTTTCTTACGCTCGCGAGGCGAGATGCCACGTCGTTTGTCCCCCTTAAGGTAGTGATCGGCTGGGACGTGGTACATCTTAGGTAACATATATATCGTTGCTTAAAGATTAAGCTTGCGATCGTGGGCAGTATGGCGCCCAGTAGGGGCAGGAGAAATCCCGCACGCTGTACTATGAGTCGCTTCTTGCCAAAGAGTGATATGTGTCTATCAGCGACCTTGCGAAGCGCGGTCTTGTGTTTTTTTAAATTGCGCGTGTTACAACCAGATAATTTTATATTACTATTCAGAACATTCAACAAACATTCGCATATACAGTTCACGAAGTCCTTCTTAAAATTAGTTATGAGGGTTTTACGTAATCTCGGTTCCGCTGTCTTGAGCACGTGAAGGGCGTGTTAATTCGATCTCACAAGCTTCATCGCCTTTACCGGAGGAGACGACTGGAGGATATTCTAAAGAGTATATGTTGGTTTGAAACCGCAGCCCGTCACCCGTATCTTGTGCCAGATCTAATGTGAGGTAACCGTGGGGTCTGTGTGTCGCATCCACGTAGGCGTTCTATAACCCAAGACTATCTTAGGGATACACTTGATTGGCCTAGTACAAAAACTGCTTCTTATCTCCGACGTTTTTCAACGCGACCACATAATGGGCACTCAGTGAAATATCTCTACAGTAGCGTCCCTCATGAAACAGATATTGCGTAATCAAAATTATGCTCATATTGCTGTAAACAAGTCACACACTTGCTTAGAATAGACGTCGTTTAACAGATCTTCTAGAATCACGAGGCACTGTTTACCACCACCAACAACAAAGTTCTCCGATACGTCCACGTGATATGTGGTCTTTGAGGGCAAAAGCTGACGTTTCGGAACAGCAGTCTTCTCACTGTAACACCAGAATATACCGCCACCGAATTCGCTTTCGATGCACAGGGCGGCGAGTTTCTGCAGCAGACGTATACAAAATGACGTTTTCCTCTAACCGCTATGTTAGCTCATACATGAGAATTGATGCCTGAATTTATGGTCTTCACACATGGATGGTCAAGCCATTACACGACCACCTCACCTATTCACCCTCCGCTTTTTATACCCAAAGGACGGACGTATTGTCACCAAATCGCCGCCTCTTGAATAATAAAAGACTATATACCTTATCTTCGGTTGCGGTGACAATAGATACGGATCCACAACCCCCTTTCTCTTTCGTTTGATCTTCTTTTCTGTGTGTACATTCACCACGGTAGGTTCAACCCCCTTGTTCCCACTCAAAATCACGTCCTTGAAGACATCAAATTTTACCATTTTCGACGCGTTGTAATTGAGAGTTATGCCCCTTACTTTGCAGACGGTTTGACTGGACCAGGTCACAGTATCGACCAAACTGTATGGTTAATGCTTTGGTCCACTACACGGAAATTCAGATATCAATTGGGAGGAGCGGAACTCCGTAGTCATGTCGGACAATTTGTCCATTGTTTCAATCAGTTGGCGTTCACCCCTCGGCTGTATGTACATCACAGACTCCTAGTCACAATATATCGCGTTCTACCTCAGCGGTCAAGGTATCGGTACAAATTTATCCTAGGCCCAGCGGTAACCTAAACGGCAATTACCTCATTATTATGTCGCAGACTAGGCACGTCTTCCTCTGCACTACACTTCCACGTGATCCAGACAACGTCATCGCTGGAAAAAACGATGTTCATCACATCGATGTCAGGGGTGGACAAATATCCATACAGGTTCTTGGGCTTCGTTATTATTTTGGTCATTGTCCGTTCCTTCCTATCCGTCAATTTCCACCACATGGAGTCGAGACAGAGTTTGGCCAGACTCCGTTTGGCAGCATTATAGCTGATTGCTTCCTCATCTAGTCTTCAACATTCACTCTGCCAAAACGATTCCACATACCGACGCTCGTTTCGGTACTGTGGACCCAGCAGCGATAAACACTAGCCTCCGCTTTCAGTTTGAAAAATGTATTTATATAGTCCACAAATGTCCGCCGTCGCCAGTTTCGAGATTATATTTGGTGACCTGACACTCATACACCTTATATAATTCGAGTACATGGTACCCATTTTCAACGGCCAGTCTCACCTCGTCCAGTACCCACGTACCAGTGAGAGCACGATCCTCATGTAGGGTATGCCCACATTCCTCATTTGAGGAGGTGAGAACGCACGCTCAACAAAGACAAAATATGAGTTTATTATTACATCTGAAAGGGAGGATGGTGTGAAACAACTTCTCCGGAGAACGATCGAACATTTTATCAGGCCATCCATTCGTATGCACATATCTTTATCCTTACACGCATCCCCTACGTGAATGATCAGATGACCCACGAGAACTTGAAATACTTACATATTTAAGGGTGGAGGCTCATGATGTCAACATATTTTATGGTCTCTTTCTCTCGTGCCTTATGATGTAGACGCATGGCCTCAGTTCGACCCCCGTACAGAGCACCAGTCTGTTGTAGTATAGGATGCGCGATCAGTTTGGGCCTCCCTGCATCGTCAAATTTACTTTCCCATTGAACTTTTACCATGTATCCCTCGCGCGTTATCTGCTCCAGGCGCGAAATTGTCCTCTCATACCACTAAGTTAGCGTATCGCCATTTGAGTTGATGACGTCACGGAACAGCTGACACGTATGGCCGTCAAACTGGCACCCAAATAACTCGTAAACTGTATGGGTCTCAGGGTTCGTAACCGTCTACACTAAAGCAGGGCAATTCGGGCAGTTTGTACTCGCGGAGGTTACGACCGTGCATTATATTCACCCCGTCAATCTGCTCCATATGTATAATCAATATCAATGCCTTCTTACTATAGTTGTTATTGCAAGTGCACCCTCCACTCAGTATAGGTCCTATAGTATGGGGCTGCAGGAAACGTTTTCGCAGATACTTATTGCAAGCCGAAGCTATCGTAATTGTCGTGATAAATAGTTCTATTTTCCCTAGTTGCATAAATTCGGACCTAAAAATTCGACACGCTTGTCTTAGGACTGTTACGTAATCCTGACAGTAACTCTCCAGCACGCGCCTGTTGACGAAAATGGGCTCCTCAGATTTCTGGCTCTCGTACCACGCGAGAAACTCCCTCCTCTCTTCCTCGCCCATTTCATTCAAACCATAATACGAGACGTCGGGGACGGGTCCTGCGTAGTCTAGGTTTTCCTCAGTATTGAAATAATGAGTGTACGACGACTTGCAGGCCGTTAGGCCGAGCGCCTCGGGCAGCTTACGCAGAGGGCAGGATAGGAAGGACACGCTATCCAAAAACACCAGATGCTACATTTTCGTGCACATTATTTTCAGACCGTCAGTAATCAGTTCGGGTTTCCACTTTAATAGGATCGCCCTATTCAAGATGAAATGAAGGTCAAACGCTTTGGCATTATATGCTATGGCGACGACCTTATTGGTCCAGGAGCGTGGTTCGGTTAGATATGAAAGCAGTTCCCCCAAAGTGTATTCCCAGAACGAGTGTTCCTCTTACCGCTTCGCACGCAGTCTACTACGTCTTCGTCGTCTTCTCATCGCGAACAGAAATGTTGAACGCGGACGAAATTAGGCACGTGTAACTTTGCGTCGTCCGTGTACTCGGTGTTTTGTGTAGTTTGGAAATCATAAATGACGTACAGTACCTTCTCGCCCGCGGGTGCTAACGATCCTTCAGGAGTCTCATATGACAAATGTGACCCATTTCTTTGTTCGGCTTACAGTTGTCGCAGAAACGTTTATTACATTCGTGATTGTCGTGCGTCACGATCCATCCACATGTCGCACAGCACCGCTTTGGTACACATAATAATATTTTCGCTGAGGTTCTTTCCTTGTAGTTCGTGAAAAATGAGCACCTTCTGAAATGTCTGTTACATTCGGCGCAGGCTTAGCGATCTGGGAGAACGCGTACGGAGGGCTGGCCATGCAGTCGCTACACGTCTCGCAGCAGGGGTGCGTGACAGCCCTTGTAGATGCCTTGTAGCATGCTTTACACTTAGATTCTGGCTATTGCATCTGTAAGATTTATGATCACGTGATAGTGCTTTTCGACATCGTCATACAGTCGACCTTCCCTTCGAACATTATGTCTTCACAGCTCAGACCGTGATAGACAACTACCTTTCACTCCAAAATTTATTCCTGGAAACGTACTAATTAAGGAATACCAGCCCCGTTAGACAGATCGATCCCGGTTGCCTCGAGTAGGATTTGGACCACGTGACGTATTTTCCTGCCTTGGCGATACGCTTTGTATCGTTATCATTATCTACTTTTGGGATTGCTAATACAAAAGCGTGAGCTAAATATTTTTGATCCGCCCTCAATTCCACGATACATTATTTGAGATGCGCCACTACGGAGAGAGGTCTACGCCTTCGCTTGAGTACATGATTACCAAAACCAACGGGCATCTTGAAAGAATGCACGATTACGTCCAACGTGTCCAAAGCATTCAATCTAGAATTCGACTGGGAGGCTTTTTCACACACACTCCATATCACGTCTCCGGATAAATTGTCTTTCGTTCTGAAACTGATTCCTATGGGTTTGTCATTTTGGTTCACCTGATTCTGAATCGTTATCCCACCATATCGGTATCATCTACGTCACGAAACGCGTGCTCAAATAGATCGTTCACACTGACTAGAAAATCTGCTACAGGGTCACTATTATCGGACGGTGGTATTAAACGCACACTCATCTGCTTTCCTACAGTATTGTACCGCCTGTACTGTCTCGTATTCGTGTCCATTATCCGAAATCTGCTAGCCACGTTTTTTTTCTACAAAATATACACACCTATTTAGGATCGCCAAACCTTAAAAAAAAAATTCACTTATCTTGTTTGTAATCAGGCTACTTACAGTTCCCACCTTATGGTGTCAGTGACACTGTTGCTGCCATTTACAGGAGACCCTATTATTTCTGGCGGATGCTGGCGTCATTTTTTCGTTTATTCCAGGCATCCACCAGGGGTACATCCCCTCATAGCACGTATTCCACGAAACGTCCGTTCATCGTTGACGTAATTATTATTTTTACATATTTAGGTCATTGTTCTATTGCTGCTTTGGGGTGCACTCTGAAGGCTACTTATTTTCTTCTTCTTGCAGAGTAACACGTAAAAGATGGATCTCGCAAAGCTATTTGAAGAGGCAATTTGCAGCACTTCAGTCAATATCACCTCATTAGTAATAAATAGATTGTATCCAATTGTCCGCGCTAAGCGGATAAACAATAAATATGGGCCTACTCTCCTGCTGTCCATACTTGCTGGCGATTGATTCTTAATACTTTTCATAACTACCATATAAAACTTTTTTTGGCAGATTCACTTGAGACATCTCGGCTTACCGTTTGACGGGTCCGACAGTTTATTTCGGACTCACCAATTTTTTGTGAGTGTGGCGGTGCATACCGTATGGTTACCACATTTCACTCCCACGAGACTCGATCTTTTACGGCTTGTGTATCACTTATTACAAACATTCTGTGAATTAGATATCTGCTGTGCACATACAGGAAATTACCCTGCATATAGCGGGTGTACTCACTTCCTATTACTGAACTAAAAGTGTCAAAGGGGGACTTCACATAGCTAGAACAACCTCCACTCTTCCTGACAATATTTATATAAAAGCTGATACAATTTTAATCGGAAATTTTCAGTTCCGTCTGACCGAATGGCTGGAGTATGAAGCTTTCCCTGATTATTGCACCTACGAAATCACGTTGGAGGATGTGACGGTTCCCTTTTCAATTTCCATTGTAGATGGCTGTACATCTTTCGGATCAAAAACTAGCATTAATTTGACTCCTTTATTTGGGAATATATGTGTGGATTTGGCATCAAAATGTACGCTATAATATGCGTTCCTCTTGACACGCCTACAATCCTATACCTAAATCATCATAGGGCTGTTAGCGATGGTTGGAAATCAGATAACCTATGCGATGAGTGTTGGGCGGACTTTCGACTTATAATAGAGCCATTCGTTGTCAACTGTACCTCCGACCGCTCGTGTGGCTCTAATGTGTGCCTACGGCAGCCCCCGTCACTCAGAAATCTTACTTCCCACACCGTTTTCCATCTCGCTTTCAATTCATCATCTTTCACACTGACTGAAAAAACACTGCATCACCAGTATGTGTATACGTTGGAATCGAATGTCGTTCCCCACGATAGGCTAGTTCCTCTCTCTTTTTCCCACTTGATATGTTATTTTGTGAGGTCAAAACATATGAACTCAGTAAATGATTTCAAGAAGCCTGTGTAATCCCTTCAGAACGCTACTGGTCAACTGCGTACACAGAGCAGTATGCTAGTGTAGGGGAGGCTATTGCCATGTTGTGTGAAAAAAAGAAATTTGGTTGTGCGATTTCTGTACAAAGCCATAGTTCAAAACACGCAGCTGTTTGTTCTTTTAAGCTACAGCCAAAAGAAGCTATTACGTGATATTTTTCGGTCTTTCCGTTTCATGTGATGTACATTTTCTGTCTTTCATAACTTCATGATCGTTTCTTTCACTGACATAGGTGATATTATGTGGTCATTACATGTCTTTTTTTAATATGAGGTGCATCCAAAGACGTGATTTTTTATGTGATCACTACCTTATTGAGATTTAATTTGATGTATGTATTCGTATATATACATTATAAGATACCAATTATGTACTTCCTATCATTTACCCAGGGTTTAGGAGTACAATATGCCCCCTCGTAAATCCCCAATACACCATTCTCTTGTAGACAGCTAGCTTACCTTCGTCTGGAGCGCATTATTTGTATACTTCGGCTATCGTACGTCTTGTCTGCGCGCCTGTTGGAATGTGCTGACTTCCGCATCTTGCTGCCGTCGAGGGTTGTCCAAAATACTGATACTTCACTTGCTTTCGACGCCACGTCGAGGGTCAATGCGGATGGAGGCTCTGGAAAAGCTTAGTGGTCTACCAACAATAGGTCTCCTCCCTTTTCAGTCGCGGGGTAAATCATTAGCATAGGGGTTACTACAGGGGATACATGTTATCCGCCCATAAGGCGGCCGGGGCACACATCTCCAAGTTTCCACGGGGCTCATAAAAATTTATTTCACTCTTTTCCTGGCGTTGGTGTAGGGATGGCTACGGAGGGGCCGAACAGTAAGACTGAGTAGTGCCTAGACAGAAATTCAGACCTCCTTGCACGGGGCCCTGTGAACAACCTGAACGGCGGGTGCCAACCCGTTCGATACCTCGGAATCAATACTTAAGTCAATCTCCGATCGTTTTAGTATTATTATGCTAAAGAAAGAGAAGTGCCTGAACCGCACTTATGACCTTCCTGCACTGGGCCTGGGGGAACAAGCTGGACGGCGGCTGCCTTTCAATTCAATACCTCAGTTTCATACATAAGTCAAATCGGCGATCCTTTTTAATACTATTATGCTAAAGAAACAGTAGCGCTTGTGTCGCACTTCTGAACTTCCAGCACTAGACACTGGGGCCGAACTGGACGGCAACGACAACCGATTCTTTTTAATAATGCGCTAAAGAAAGGAAAGTGCCTAGACCTTACTTAGAACGTTCTTGCACTAGACCAGGGGAGCAGGATGGACGGCGACCGCACCTCGGTCACAAATACTCTAACGAGGATCATTTTTAGTATCATGCTCAAGAAAGAGTACTGATCTGGACCGCACTTGGGCCCTTCCTCAACTGGGCCCTGGGAACCAGGTTGTAAGGCGGCTGCCCCAACCCAACCGACAAAAAACTTGCGAAACGAAAAATAATTTTTATATTATGCTAAAGAATGAGTAGTGCCTAAACCGAAATTAGGACCTTACTCCGCGAGTCCCGGAGGAAGCGCGATACCAAGCTGAACGGCGGCTGTCACACATACCCCTCAATCAGGTTTAATATTGTGGGTTCAAGAACGAGTTGGACCAGGACCACATTTAGGTCCTTACTGCAGTACAATCTGAACTTACTTTCAGCGTAGGGGTGGCTACGGAGGGAGCGTTACACCAAATTGCTCGGGGCACAACTTGTACCACTCTTACACTAATTCACTTCCTTTCGACTTAGACCACTCAACCTCCAAACTCACACTCACCTTATTTTACATACTAAGGCCGCGGGCTACACTTCAACGGTTATTATTTTTACACTATTTGCAGGCACCCACGATTCTACCTCCTGAATGTAAAGTCGTCAGCGTACGAGGTATTCACGAATGCCTCGTCTAACCCTCTTGTCCAGTATTTTATCTATTTTAAAGGCGGTCTCGTCTGTTATGCGTACGGGGGTCAGTTCCTTGAGCTAAAACTGGCCGTCTAGACGCGTGCCGTTAAAATCCTCGAGCTAGTAGAGGGGTCGCGGCCGCCTCTCGATTACTTTCGCCACTCGAAATATCTCGGTGCTGAAATTCTGTTCGGCAGACTTGTCAAAACGCGTCTTCTCCTTTCTGATGCGCACCTCCTGCTCCAAGCGAAACGTCGCTTTCGCGACGCGAACACGCCCGTCTCTCCAGGCGTCCATCCGCCTCCATATCACCAGCACGTCCGAATCGGTGACTCGTAAGGACGCCACGCCTGTCGTCGAGGCTTCACAAATATAGAGATATCATCCATATATATGTAGGTATTTTTATATGTAAAATATTCGTACAGACTATCGCGAATCGTGTGATGAGCACGTCCCACGACCGCACATTTCAAGTCCGGGTTTCGATACACCTGAAACTTTACCCCCGCGCACTCGTATCGTAACATGTCCTGAAAATGTTTGTTAAGAAATTGCCTGTCCCTATCATTTCGATCCCATATGGGACGTCGCCGACTCGAATATTTCGGGTCATCGAATATGGACCGAAAGGCCGAGTCAACGGAAGGCCCGCTCTTTGTCTTCACGGTGTTCATATGTATAAACTTGGAGAATATATATACAGTCAGTAGTAAACCCCTGGGTTTCACAACAGCTGAGGGATTGTTTGACCAATTACAGAAATATCAGTTTGTAAGAAAGGAAATTCCTACATGTTTATTACTAATTGTTATCATTTTTATTAAACACATCTGAGTGTCAATATAACATAAGTG
>Ga0131853_10015670_pt1 | contig 13852 bp, 9 predicted proteins | sample TergutLab28metaG_FD_92764 | JGI IMG/M metagenome (GOLD analysis project Ga0131853, IMG submission 92764) | Labiotermes labralis P1 segment gut microbial communities from Petit-Saut dam, French Guiana - Lab288 P1 (version 2) (version 2) | ecosystem: Host-associated > Arthropoda: Insects >... | reverse complement strand
CCCTCTCCTCACCCATATGCGCCACATGCCCAGCCCATCTCATTCTTCTCGATTTTATCACCCGCACAATATTGGGTGAGGAGTACAAATCATTTAGCTCCTTGTTATGCAATCTCCTCCATTATCCCGTTACCTCGTCCCCCTTAGGTCAAAATATTCTCCTCAACACCATGTTCTCAAACACCATCAGCTTCCTTTCCTCCCGCAATGTCAGCGACCAAATCTGTCGTGAGTATTACACTGTTAATACCATATAACTTTACACATTATTTTACTGGTATTTACCATGTAGTGAGTCTTACATTTTTATAACCAAGATACATTATTCACAGGTTTAAAGGAGCTGAGAGAATCATTTAAAAACTTTCATGATGTACTTCAAAGGTTCCAGGTCATTATGTCAATAAACTTTCATTTTTCATTTCGCATGGTAAGATATTAAGACTCCCCCATCCCAAGACAACAAAGTATATCTATGTGAGTAAACACAATGAAAAGCAATAACACAATCTCTGTGCATAAAAAAATAACTGGGTATAAAATGAAACTCACTTATAGTTGTGGATGCAAGAGGGTTCAAAATGATTGTAGGTCAGAAACACACGATGAACTTTTTATGGACCAAAAAATGTGCTACAAAAATCACTGAAGAATTTCTAGAAGCAGTGTCCTATCATATCAGAAGTCATGGGAAACATCTCCATTGGTTGCTAGGGACACTTTCCTCAGCAGTAATCAGCACTAAAATTCTGTGTCATGAATAATTACATACTTCGTTCTTATTGATCCTGAAATCTGTTACCCCTCCATGTGTGTCATCTGCTTGTTCACGGTTAGGTACTTCGTCACATGCAGTAATGAAAACAATGCTTCTTTTATGAAACCAGAAAGTTAATCACTTCCTTCCCGTGGGACAGATTAAATTAATAAATTGGTTTAAGATAGGGCAGTGACAGGTTCTTGTGAATATGCCAAAGAATTTTGAAGTTTAAATGGAAGAAGAAATTTCTTCAGAAGCTATCAGATTCAAAAGAAGTAATCTGCCCCAGTAGTTATAATTAATAGCTTTGAACATCGTAGTTCTTACACAAAATTACTTCCATTGATGATGCTCTGAGAGACCAACAAGATGGGATGATAATGCTGAATCTAATCAAAAAGGATTAAGTTATGAGGATAGATGTCAAATGAACTATATCAGGCTAGTGTCCAATGATGTGTTACATTTTTAGCTTTGCTGAACTTTCATGTTCAGTTCCCCAAGAGCTGCTCATAGTTTGAGATTAGGTAAGTTCTTTGTGAACTAATTTCATCTATGAACGTTCATTGCTATGAAAAATATGTGGTATGTCTGTGTCCGTTCAGCACCATGTAAACTATCTACTGAATCTCACCAGCTTCAGAATCAAATGTTTTCACATACCAGTAAACTGCATAACATTTAACCACACATAGTATATGTTTATAATACAGTCAATTCTCAAGTTTATTCTGAAACTGACATTGACATTGAAATTAAAATATTGCTACAGAATTAATTTAAACTTCCAGTACAATGTACAGTAATCTTCTCAGATGCACTGATAACATACCTCTGTTCTTAGCTCCTCTCTCACTGCGAATCAGCACCTCATGGTCATCCTCCTCCCAAATCTCACCTTCAGCCATCGCAAGAGCAACCAGCAACAGCCCCGCCACAATTACTGCTATCCACTTCATTCTGGACACAACAAATGACGTTTGTTAATTAGTGTTTCTTGTCTTAAATATCAAAATCCTTTTGTACATAGCGTTTTTAGTTACAGCTGACAACAATTCGGAGTCCAAAAAGTACTTATAATGGACTTCACATATAATGATGACTGTCAGAAACACTGTAACATTTAATTATCCTAGCATCAAAAGACACTTTACTTATAAATAAGCCAGTCATCTTTTGCAGGCAGTCAAAACACATTCTGGATACTTTTCTGTGGTGGTACTTGCATGACTCATCCACTATCATTTTTATGGCATGACTCTTTCACGCCAGGCTCCCAGTCAGTAAAGTGGCTGACTACGGACTGAAGGACCAGGGTTCGAATTCCCACTGGCGCTGTTCTCTTCTCCAATACGTTCAATCTATCTCCCGGACCTACCAGTTTCCTATACAAGCTGTACCACATCTCTTTCTCGAGTGCGTCACTGAGCGTACACCTCCATCGGGTGCTGATGTTCAGAGCGTTACGTCACACACACTGTTCCAAACGTCTTTGGTGTTTATTCTTAAGCACAGTGATAGTTTCGCCTCACTTGTAGCCTACAGTGATAATGTCTGTAATATTCCGCGTTTCCGAGAGACTGTAATAATACTTCAAGACCAAATAATGAGCTGGAACTTATTCAGATTATAAGTCAGGGCTGCGTCAGAGTAAAAGGTGAACTTTCCCGTGCCCCTTATTCTTTACGCGGTGACAAGTTTGCAGCAGCTTCAGCTGGTCTTTCACGAAACACTGGAAAGCGCTAGCCTGATCACGCGACATATCTATTTACATTAAGATCGACAGGAACAGTATTCATTCAAGTCGTGACGTCCGTTCTAGTCAGCAGTTATACAACAATGTAAAAAAGCTAAAGTGATCCCGTTACAGGCCCGGTCTGGCCCAGAGGGTGGGTAGAGGTATAGCTCTATTCTTCCATGACCGCGGCACTGGAAGGGGGTGAGTGGTCAGCAGCACGTCCCGGCCGCACTTTACCCCCGGGAAAGACCCGGTACCCATTTTACAGGAGGCTGGGTGGGCCCCAGGGCCGGTCTGGACGGGCGGAAAATCTCGTCCCAACCGGGATTCGATCCCGGACCCTCCAGCCCGTAGCCAGTCGTTATACCGACTGAGCTACCCGGCCCACTATATAACAGTGTAAAAATGTAAAATCCAGAGCAAGGTTTGGGCAACATATCGCATCCGTTTCAATCAGTAGTTTATAGGAATATGCGTATTTAACTGTCAAGTCCGGATTTGGTACCTAAGAACAAGACGCCAGTTAAAATAAGCAGCGTGATGGTGATTTGGATGATGAAAATAATAATAATAATCATAATAATAATGTTACTGTTATTATAAAGACTAGAACATACAGAACTGTAATATTGTCTGTTGTTTTGTATGGGTGTGAAGTTTGGTATCTCACATTGCGGGAGGAACATAGACTAAGGGTGTTAGAGAAGAGGGTGCTGAGGAAGATATTGGGCCTCAGAAAGACGAGATAACAGGAGAATGGAGAACACAACGAGCAGCTTTATGTTCTATACTGCTCACCAAATATTAGTCGGGTGACCAAATGAAATGGGCGGGGGCATGTGGCACGTATGGGCGACAGGAGAGGTGCATACAGGGTTTTGGTGGGGAAACCTGAGGGAAAGAGACCACTTGAAAGACACATGCATAGATAGGAGGTTAATATTAAAAGGAATCTTCAAGATGTGGGACGGGAAGGCATGAACTAGATTGCTCTGGCTCAGGATAGAGACACGTGGCGGGCGCTTGTGAATGCGGTAATGAAACTTCGGGTTCCATAAAATTCGGGGAATTTCTCAGGAAGGACTCTGCTCCATGGAGTTATTAATATTAATGTTGCTGTAAAAACCAGAACCAGTTTTAAACAAATATCATAACAGGTATCATCATTAGCTGTATAAAACCAGCCCTCCAGACATAGACGGTACAGGACAACATGCCTCCTTTCCTAATGATAAGTTTTGTCCATGGAATTTATTTTTACTATTTGTTATCCCAGGCATGAGCCGAAAACGTTGATAACATCTAACTCCTCGTTAGTTTAAATTTCTGTCTACAGTTTTAAACTTTACAATACGCCGTAATCAACCCGGGTTCGAATCGCTAGCCGGGACTAGCCATCTGGATTCAGTTTTAATTGTTCACACTAATCCCTCCAGGCGACTAGAAGGTTCCTTAGGATATGACAGTTTTGCTGAACATCCCCTCCAAGTTATAATCACCCTACCACGTCCATTTCAATGCCATAAAATCCCAACAGCTGGGAAAAGTACCTAAATATTGGAAAGGCTCGTTACGTTTTTGTCGCTAACTGAAACCTATACTGCAAAACGGTGAAGTCAATGGAGCAGACCCATCGTGATACGGAATGTCGGCCGTGCCAGCCAGGGGAAAAAAAAACAATAACGGCTGTATGTAACAAAACTTCCGTACTGGAGGAAACAGCGCACCAATGAAGATAAAATGTGTTTAACCTGCCGAGTTTTGAAACGGGTTATCTTCGGGACACACTCTACATTAAATTTATGTGTAGAGATATATTACATTCATCTAGTTTCCAAATACGCATCATAATTACTCCACTGCCAAACCGCAGGGCATGCAACTCCCTTTTTAAAAGTCAGACATATTGAAGAAAGAAGTAGCACAAAGAAATTGGTGTGAGAAAAACCTAACAAAGTCACAGGGCCATGTGCCTGCCAGCAGTTAGGAGTTGGTGTTTGGAATATCGTAAATGACTGTAATGGGAGGAAAGGAAGTTTATTTACATTTTTCACACCATCCTGTAGCCAATCTTTCAGTACCAGGCCCTCTAGTCCTGTTCCCATCCTAAAGTAAACAGTGTGAATGAGATATTACTGTGGAAGTCGTTTGTAGAAGCATAATTCAAGGTTCCTATTTTTAGCCATCCTCTAACAGAAATGATTACTAGGGGTTATCTCCTGGGGATAAGTGCGGCCGGTGCGTATGGCTTTATGTGTCAACTGTCTAGAAATTCAGGTAGCCTCAACATCTTGGAGCCCATAGGGCCTGTCCAGGCCTGCACAGGGATTACTTTACATTTAACCTTACCTTTACTATTTTTAGCACAGGCTCCTCATTTTTATGGCGTGTTAATATCACCCAATGTGTACCACCTTTAATGACGTTTGAAGCATTAATGGATTTTTATGACACCTGATATTGACATCTCTATGACCTATTCGGACGCGGTAGTCTTCAGTGTCCTATCATCTACAAGAGGTTTCCCACATGGAGGATACACAAACGTATGATGTATTAGTAACACTAACACGAAAATACTGTTCAGAAATTTTCAGTCGTCGTATTCATTGGTTGCCTACATACGAAGCTTATACTACTTGTCACACAATACTGGCAGAGAAGTTGCCGTACGATCACGGCGCTCGGCTTAACCCTTTTAAGCCTACAGAGAAACAGTGCTATATGCAGATTGACAGAAGTTCAAAAGTTGGAATTTGACGGGGGAGAGGGGGGGGGGCGGTGGGAGGATTAACAAGAGGGACTACACTTATAACAAGGGGTGACAGAACGTTCATAGGCTGTGTCCATTCGCACCTTAGTAACGGTACACACGTTGGAGACTAGGTAAAGCGTTGAGAAGTAAAGGTAAAGAAGCCATGAATGCTAAGTTCAGCAATCGCTGTACTGAATCCAAATTTCTAATACAAACACTGGAGGGTAGGAAGTGCCGTATTGTGGTAGAATTTTGATGAAAACTTTGGGGAGAGACTGCAAAAAGGTGACTTCATTCTGGGAGTCCTGCTTGAGAAGAATCACCTCACAATTTGCTCTAGGGTAGGGAAAAAACCACGGAAACCCCCTAATCGAGCTGGCCGGTAATGTATTTAAATAAGTTTTCAATTTAATTTCCTACGCACAGAAAAAAAACTTCGTCTCGAGAATTCAGATATTCTGAGATTTACGCTGAGTAGCAGGGCTATTATTCCCGACATTTCCACGGAATATCGGGAATTAACAACGCCCATGCTCACCGCAACGACCCAGAACACCTGGATACTCAATACAGACGCTGTGCGAATCTCAAATCTCGCAAACTTCGTCTCCATTATGAGGACCAATGTGATAATGCTGTTGTGGCAACTACTGTTCCAATTCTTGAATGTTCTGATGGTAGTACATTGTATCTAGGATTGCTGCCATTCTGGACTTTGCCCATCGTCTCGTATTAAAAAAAAAGTTTCCACCAAACTTTCTCTTATTTTCTCAGCACGGAAAAATGGACCCAGCCCAGAATCCTGAGTGAAATTATCGCTGTTTGTTGTGAACATCATACAAAATCCTATATACACGCTGCGGATAAACTTCAACAGTTTTGAATATTAAAGGCCAGGTGGCACACATGATGATCACTGTGATACAAGGGGTCAGTCTTGCTGTACGTGCAGCATGACTTTTCGTCAGACGTGTGTGTTTAAAGACAAATTACGACATGAAAGCTCATTTGTTGAAGTCCTGGACATCTTGTCAGCAACGTACAGTAATCGTAACCTGAAATTTTACCTCTCCCACTGTTCACAGACTGTAAGCATTCACAGTGTGCAGGGTCTTTGTTTAAAATCTGATGTAGCCGCAGTGCTGTTCAAAATATCCTATTGTTATGAAACTCGAATATTCACTATCATATTCAGAAATACCGCCACTTCACCACATCCTCATCAAGATGAATCCACTACACAGTACATTCTTACATTTTAGCCGAGTTCTCTGATATTCATTTTCATGCTATTTAGGTCTATCAAGTAGTCTAATCCCTGGAAGTTTTCCGACTAAAATTCTATATGTATTTCGTATCGCATCTCACTATACTTGTCACCTTCATATTATTAGCCAGGCAATATTAGATACACATTATGTAGCTCTTCGCTTTCTCGCATTGTTTTCTCTTCTGCAGGACCAAACGTTTCAAAGATTTCATCCGAGCTGCCACTCCTGCGCAGCGTAATTTGACCACCTTCAACATTAATCAAGCGATTTTAAAGGAAGAAATATTTTACACATATTTTCTCTGTAGAATTTCATACATGAATATCTCAAAGTTGGTAGTTAAAGTGAAAATATTTTTCAATAAATGTATCCCATTCGTATTTTCTGAATTGAATTATTTAAAAATATATGTCATTTTTAGAACGCCAAACCTAGGTTCCTATTCTGTTATTTATGTATGTAGCTGACCTGATAAAGATAAACCATTGGAAAGATCGTGACAGTACTCAAGAAACTACCCTGCTGGTTGCCGTATGGCCATCCGGAGTGAGACATCGTTGTGTTAGGTACTGAAAATACTTTTATCCAACCACTGCGTGCGGCAAGAAGTACCCGTAAACTGATATGATGTTCGATCCAGAATAGTGGCGTCAGGTTACTTTTTGTGTGGTTTGTTAGGAAAACAAATATTCATTACGGAGTCTTCTTAGAAACGTAAATGTGGTCACACCATGGATACTTTCCTTTTATCATTTATGTGTAACACTGGCCCTAACGTTCTGTGTGATGGATTACGTAATTTTTACATTGGGCGCATTAATATAAAGTATATAGCAAATAGACAAGAAAGTTAATTTCTGAAGAAAAAAATTTTATAAACTTTTCGCCTTATGTTCCCTATTTTTCTGTGAATTTAACAGCAAGACGTGAGCGCCTATTACCTTCGCTATGTCCGCCCGTTCATGGTCATAAAAACTCTGCCCTGTACGAAAGAATACTAATGAAATTTTGCACTAAAGTAACAGCATTTTATTATATAACGCGAAACGAGTTTCATATCACAAAAAGGGGTAATTTAAGACACGTTTTCACACTTCCCTTACAAACCAAATAGTTTTCAAACACTGAAGGTTTATACCCAACTCTAATTCGAAATAACAGACTGTAGCTGTTTCTGATGCTCAACCCCTGAAATATCTCACTAGCAGACAGAACCGCATCGCAGTCACTGAGCACTGGAATTACACAAATAGAAGGAATAAAATTCAATACGATTTATGCTTAAGAAGCTTGGGCAGCTGGTCTCGCAGCTGGGCTCTGCTCCAAGTAATAACTTGTAAACGTCTTGATCTAGCGCAGATATACATTCTATGTGACAGTGACAGGGCAGTTTGCTCAGCTGACCCAGCTCTTATATGTACTTATATCAATTATCTGACTATCCACTTCAAAGCCAAGTTGTGGCTGTATGTGACGCTCACACTTCTTCTTGCTTGGGTTTACTTGTCTTTGACACATGGCTACCAGGCCAGTGACTCCTTGTTAGATTATTAAGATATGGGATAAAAATGTGATGATTATTTGACGCACTGATACAGAATATAAAAAAGTGTAAGACACTATATCGGAACAGTATTATTGCTACAGCTGTGTTAGGTAATTTTTAAGAACACGTAGCTTACACAGACAGTATTAATGTTTTAATTATGGCAAAGTGAAATGGATACACAGAAATTAAGGTAACCAAGTCATTTACAAAAGCACTTAAAAAGATGATGATAAAAAAATAAGACAACAAGCAGTAAGTCAAGGACTTATTTTAAACGATGGCAGAGATTTAACCGAAAATATTGTCTACCCTGAAAACTTTCATGCTTGAAAATTCATGTTTTCTGTGTATATTTGTGTGTGTTAGTCTAGGATTATTTAATTTCTTTTTTTTACATCCGAATCCGAATAGAGAGTCTTTTGCTACCCTTTATATGTCAGTACGCAATTTTGACGGGCGAGCACCCTGGTTCATATTACATACCAACAAAGCCTACCATATTTCCATGAAGGTCGTGTCGGGTTTCCAAGCACTGTGCACATGCATCAGCCAATATGCTTGGCAATATGTTCTTAGTTACCAAATGGATGTTCTGATGGAACACCCCTGAAGTAGATCTCTTTGTCTGCAGACCCCTACCTAAAAAAAAAAACATGGTCAGGAGATGGGCTCTTCCACTAATTAAAAAAGATAAATGAGGATCTTGTCTCGGCGGCATTTCTGTGAGGCGGTAACCTCAGCATCTGTTGCACCGTTTCTTGACATAGACCTAGTCCACAAGGACGGCTATTCCGTCTTAATGAATGCACCAGAAATGGGAGGCGAAAGTGGTGGTGGTGGTGATGGTGGTGGTGGTAGAGGTTGTGCTGGTGGTGGTGGTGGTGGTGGTGGTGGTGGTGGTGGTAGTAGTAGTAATAGTGGCATTGGTAGTAATAACAATACTGATGATGATGATGATGATGATAATAATAATAATAATAATAATAGCAATGATATTCAATACCGGACTGGACGCCATTACTTCGAGATCAATCTGGGCCTTCCCAGGCTCTTACGTACACAAGGGGCAGTGGCCGGGGAATTAAGCTGGCAACTCACATCCATCTAGTGGCAAGTTTAAGAATACGTAGAACTTTACCTCCACTACACCACACTTCTTCATGACGTTGTGTTTGAGTATAGTGACAATTTAACAAGGCAAGCTCATAAGTACCAGAAATTAATGACACCCGAAACTGTTTCTCTAATCATTTAACAACTATTTGCAACTTCAAATGCTACGCAGCATCGAAAGATAAGCCTAGAGTGTAAATGATAAAATGAAATGCTGTAGATAGAAGCTGTCATCTAATTAACGAAAGTGTCTAGCATTTGACTATAAGAGCTGAGTAAAACCTCGAAATCTTAAGTCGTTATTCCCAATATTCACACCAAGATTTTAATCCGAGGCCTCCTACATAAGGAGCAGAGAAGCTGATCATTCTAAAATCACTTTTGAAAGCAGAACATCAGCATACTGCAATAAGATGGGAAGGGCCCGTAAGAGCTCAGTCGGTATAGTTGCCATTCTCCATAACGCCCGTATCGGTTCTGAGGCCCATCTAGCCTCCTGTTCAATGGATAAAGGGACTTGTTCCCTTGGAGTAAAGTGGCCAGGGCCTGGAGCTAACAATGCAAATCCATCCAGTAGGGAAGTTACGAATGCATGGAGCTATGCATCCACTTCCCCACATAAATCATAGTGTAATAGTGAAAATGTACCTATGTCTTTACCACGCAATGAAGTTGGGAGATGTACCCGTAGGCTTTGGAGCTGTTACTGACTCGGGATTTTCAGTTCGTGAGTGCTAACCTTTAATTACTGCCAGCAAAACACTAATAAATGACAGTGCTTAAACTCTTACCTACTAACGTGGAGAATATGGTGAGCTCCTAATAATGCCAGCAGATGGCAGATGGGATTTAACTCGGCGTTTAAAGGGTTAAATACATTTTCACAGCTAAGATTTTTCAAGGGGGAGGGACGATGATAGGGGTGATGTATAGGATTGTTATACCCAGCAGGGAACAGGAAGGAATGTAAATTTTTATTAAAGTAATTCGGCACTTTTATTTTATGTTTAAAAGTTTTTAACTGTTATATTGCTCTGGTCTGCATGCAGGATATTGTATAGAATAACACCCTTGCCGTTGTTATGAAGCTAATGCAATATTTACAGCTATGTTTATAGCAAAGAATACAACATTATATACCAGATTTTATAAAAAAAAAAAATAGCAATGAACTGGCATAATTTTAACATTCATTGCAAAAAAATATTAACGGGGTGGAGGTGGAGAAGGGATTTGTTTGTGTCTAAGAGTGTCCATTAACCTGCATGCAAGTGACCTGCACTAGCCACACTTGCACTTAACATCCACCCTGTTAAAAGAACAGTTTCACCAGCACCCTTCCCTACCTGCAGCAAGTTCCCCCCACCCCATCCTCTTTTTTTTAACAACCTCAGCCTTGGAATTCCTCAGAAAACTTTCACTTAGTGCCTCAATGTGCGCCCCATACGCAGTTTACGGAACTGATAAAAGAAATACAGTCAAAAGTTCCTTACTTCCGAGATCCTACGTGTAAGCTGTCCTGTCTTTATGGAAACATTTTTTTATTTTCTGGAATTCTAAATGTAATTCTGTAATCTCTGCGTCCCCCCAGCCACGCCACTAGATCATGCTCGTTTGTCACGCTGTGGCTGGAATATGGACGTGCTCATAGTTCACGTGTATTGCTGTGTAGTAAAGCGTAGTAACAGTGAAGGATGAAGTTCCGAAGTCCAATATTAATACAGAATTACATTACAAAATAAAATAAAAATCTCCTTTCAAGGCAGTCAAACCGGAATCACTACTTTCTGTTGCTGTTCGCGCGGGTTAATGAGGAGGCCTATATTCGCTGACCATTAGCTCAAAGGTACAGTACGTAAACGTCTTCATATAAAGCGTCCGCTAAGTTGGTTCGATTTTTTCTTTTTATGTTTTGTTGACCGTGCATCGTGATATATCCTTACAATAAGAACCAACAGGATGCACTATTTGCGTTCAATTTATTTCAATAATTAACTTCTACATGTTTCGAGCAGGCTTACTGCTCATCATCAGAACGTACTACTCTGTATAAACAGCAACTGGTATATGTCATGCGTTTATGTTGACTGGCTGTTGGCAGGATCGGGATTTCATGAGAAACTTAACCAGCTTGACGCTTCTTCGTTAATTTCCTCAATATGAAATTTCATGAATATCCATTTATTGGTTTTCGAGTTCTTACATGCGAAGGGATGGACTCATTTTAACAAGAGCTCCGCATGGATGAACAGCACATAAAGAAATCCTAAGACAAATAACAACCGCGTACTCTAAAAGTGAAATAGAGCAATAATTTCAGACGAAACAATTATGGGCGAACAAAGAGGACTAGGGGTTAGTACACATCATTTGCTCTAGACTTTGATTAAGCGGAGATGCCTGGCTGATATGAATAGGGATCTAATATAGACTGGATTCATGTGGTTCAGGACAAGGTCCAACCATGGTCGAATAAATGTGATCGCTCCGGGCAGCAGATCCCCAGAGGTGGCAAAATGGGCGGCACAACACATATTCTAAATTAAAAAAACGATGTTATACGCTCAGCAATTTTAAAATTATCTAGTAAAATACACGGAAATTCAATAAATAACTGTGGTCTTTTAAAGTTCATATTTCTGTTGCAATTATCTGCCCCAGGTGTCCAAGAACGTACCTACGGCATTGGGTTCAGTGACGGTATCTACACCAGTTGAATTATTATTATTATTATTATTACTGTCAAGGACAACTGTACACTTCACATTGTTTCGGGGTTATCGGCAGTTAACATAGTGTCAGTGGTTTTTGAAGACAAGCCTCAAAACTTTAAACAACATCTCTACGAACGCTGGAACCTGGGCCCTGTTGAAGAAAACTATATATTCTTTACTGACGCCATTCTGCGGAATCACTGAGACGTGTTGTGTGAGCATTTCTTCTGGGGTAAGTTAAAGTAAACTTCTGAACGAAAATGTGTTTTACATTTTCTAATTAGAAACTGTGATGAGTGTTGTGCTGACATTTATTAATATTCTTCCTTCTCTCTTGACATTAACAAAGAAATTAAGAGAACGTTACATATAAAAACATCCTGAGGCTTTTGTTTGGGAGGAAGCAACAGGATTTGAAACATGTTAATAATTTCCGCTGCTTGGATAATTGTTTCTAACCCCTGTCACACAGAAATGCACGACTGTTTAGGTGTATTCCCTTACTGACAGTCTGGTTTCTTGCCTGAAGGTTCATTGGTCCATGGATGTGCACACGTGGTGGGGTGACCTGCTACATGTCCTTGAACTGTTGCGATTAACGTACCCACTACCTGTTTGTCTTCCTTAGTTTCAACAGCCCGACTTGAGGCAGAAGCAGGATAGTGAGCGGAACCAAAACAAATTTTTACCGTTCAATTATGACAGTTCATTGGACAAACTTCGACTTACCAATGCATATTTAAAATTCAAAATTTCGAATGTTCCATGTTTTAATCGAGTGAATATTGACCGCTTCACTCTTACGTCTGCTACGTAGTGTGTATGGTAGTTGTTTACCGACGTTTCGGTATAACCTATCGGGCCCATCTTGGCCCTTGAAGATAGGGCCGGTAGGCTGTTCCTAAAGGTCGACAAACTATCAATATACGGTGCGTAACAACCCAGAAGAGCGAATAACTCATCTACACCGCGGCGGAAGCCTAAAATCTCTACTGAATATTATTATCATTATTAGTCGATCAGTCCGTAAATTTATACGGGTGTGAAACACGATCTCTTATGTTAAGTTAAAAACATAGATTGGAGTGTCAGAGAACACTGTGTTGAGAAGACAATTTGGACGTAACGGCTACCAAGAAGTATGGCGTTGGCGAAAATGTGCAATGAGGAGCTTCAAAATTTGCACTGATTACCAAACAGTATTAGAGTAGTCAGGTCAACGAGAACGAGATGGGCGGGACATACAGCGAGCAGTGGAAGCTTCTTACAAAGTTTTACTCAAAAATGTGAATGGAAGAGGGCATTAAGGAAACGAAGACGTAGATGGGAAGATAATATCAAAGAGGGCCGTAAATGGATCAGATTGATCTTGCTCATTAAGTGGCGCACCCTTAAAAAGTGAGCACAGAATCAGAGACTGATTGCTAATACAGGTTTCGAAGACAGAGAGATAATGTACAGAGATCTAGACAATAAGGAACAGAAACACATGGTTAAGCTACAAATCTCATGGAATTTACAATAAGTAGTTCTGGTGAGAACTCACGACAGCCTTTCTTCACACACTTCAGTTTATGTGGTGCAGCTTTTCTAAATTAAACATAAAATTTAGTGACAAGTTTCTATGCTTAATTTTCACTAGCACAATTTCCAGCCGCATGAATAATGTGTCCGATATAAAAACACACGTTGTAGTCATTAAGTGGAAAGCTAAACACAGATTTCGCGCTGCCAGGAAGTTACTGTTAATCACTGTAAAAAATGACTTCAATATAACTTCCACATTTTTCGAAGATACTTCTCTACTACGTAATATTTGAGAATCCTATGCCAGTTGCCCCCGATGTCAAACTTCCGTACGTCTGCCGTTGTTAGAAGTAGAAGTGAAGTTGCACGGAAGTGAGGTAACCTCTAGTGGCTTGATGTACCCAACAAGCAGGACAGACAAAATT
>Ga0131853_10015669_pt1 | contig 13852 bp, 11 predicted proteins | sample TergutLab28metaG_FD_92764 | JGI IMG/M metagenome (GOLD analysis project Ga0131853, IMG submission 92764) | Labiotermes labralis P1 segment gut microbial communities from Petit-Saut dam, French Guiana - Lab288 P1 (version 2) (version 2) | ecosystem: Host-associated > Arthropoda: Insects >... | reverse complement strand
TGTGCGGTGTGTGCGGTGTGTGCGGTGTGTGCGGTGTGTGCGGTGTGTGCGGTGTGTACGGTGTGTGCGGTGTGTACGGTGTGTGCGGTGTGTACGGTGCCGCACGGCACCGTACACACGACCTACGCAGCGGCTCTCAAAACCACCACCCATCCAAAAACTCGGTGCAGAAAACCGTATGCTGCAACTCAACATCTAATGATCCTGATGTTGGGCGTATGTACCCGAAACATGTCGAGCTAAGAATACATCAACAAAACTACCTACTTGCATCAAGTTGGCATTTCACTTTATTTCATGAGGAAGATGTAAGGTCAAACAACCCTCATGTTTTGACTAACTTCAGGTCCGAAACGCACCCTTCCTGACAGTGTCCAGCTACAGCTTCCAAATACATTATGTATTCTTTTTAACATTTTCCTCTTGTTTGCTACATTAAAAGCATACAGCCTATCTATTTTGATGGAACTAACCTGATGTGTTGTGTTCTTAAATTCAAAACTTTAAGAAATCAATCTAACATAGCTGCCTTTGTTATTCAAAGCCATATTTTTCGTTGTAAATATCTAACAGCATCCGGCTAAAATACATAGTCATTAAGAGTAAGGTAAAAACACATCATGGCCACGCCTTTTGTGGGATCCCATAATTTTACATTTATTTTTATTTGACAGCTAGACGATAAATACATAATTATATCAATACATAATTGTATAATACATAATTATATCAATACATAATTGTATCAATACATAATTATATCAATACATAATTATAGCAATACAGGTGGACCCCCGTGTCCACTGGTAATACTTTCCAAGACCTACCGCGGTTACGTGAAACCGCGAATAATACCGAACGCTATATATAACGTGATATAACGTGATGCACGCGTAACGTACATAAATACGGTAGAGTTTAATTAATAAATTACGGACAGTAAGACATTATCAACATTAAATAAAGTAATAATGAAGTGTACTGTACAATATATAGTACATTTACAGTGTACTTGCTCTCTCTCTCTCGCACTTATGAAATTAAGGAATTCTGACGTTTTAGCCTAATCCTCAAGAGACAATAGAGCAATAAAGCAATACAGTACCTGCACTGTACAGTATTATGTACAGTTTCAAGGGATGGCAGAGCAATAAAAATCATGCTTTTCCATCAAAGCGCTGTATAAACAATGACAAAACGTGCTATTGTTACACATGTTACAATGAAAACCGTACGTACTGTACGTACCTGTACATAACCTGTAACAATAAAATTTTATTTGTTAAAAAATATCTTATTCTATTGAGGGTATTCACCGACTTCTTCATTCTTCTTGTTGCTATCTGAAAACAAACACTGCGATAACGCGGGGCGCGTTTGGGCTGTTGGATTTCAGCATGTTACGGCCCATTCTCGCTTGGCGCGCATTTTGAAACCTACGAACCGTTTATTTATCTAATTTTCCTTTTTTTTTTTTCAGGCCTCGGTAAAACCGCGGATATTGAATCCGCGGGTGACGGGGGTCCGTCTGCATTTTTAATTCCTTAAAAACATGTGAAGTGCATGTTCTATATGTGGTCGTTTCAAAATGTTCCAGGAATCACTTTATTTCAGAGATATAAAAAACATTACAATCATTTAAGCTACATTTACTACAATAAAGCCCATTGTGCCACTATACGCTTCTGCCAGCAACTGCAAATGTGTTGCCGACATTCATGGAAACCATTTTGTGAAAACTTTATCAGATCTTCTGTAGCATTCTTCGTGATAGCAGTAGCATCGCAAAGGCCTCGTCTCTTCAATGCCGGTATCAGTCGAGCGAACAGGTAAAAATCAGCTGGATCCAGACCAAGAGAGTCCTGCAGATACCCCACTGGTCTCAAATTGTTCTTCGTTAAGAAACCCTTAACCAAAACCGACCGGTATGCTGGAGCATTGTCGTGAAGTAGAAACCGATTGTTGGTTCTCCATTTTTCGCGGCGTTTCCTTCTGACCGCATCCCTAAGGCACTGAATGATGGCCGTGTCTATTTCTTTCTTCACACAAGCAATTCCTGTCAGTCATATCACCGAATTCCGGAACATTTTTGAGTCTCCTACGCATTTATGAACTTTGAAGTATAAAAACACAAAAAGTCCAGGCGTTGATCGTCATTGTATACTTCTTGATATTTCATACGTTTCGTTCCGAATTTTGGAAATTGCTATAGCAGGGTTGTATTTTCATTATTCTTAAAGCTTTTATTATGTTGGGTGTCTTTTTTCAACTTTTTCATTCTATAGAAGTAAAGTTATATATTACTGAATAAATATTTAGACTTAGGGGTTTTCGTCATCGTGTGTATGATATTGCAGTTCACACCTGTTCAAATCGCACCACAAAACATATATCTCTATGTTCTCTGGTGCAAGTTAAACAAGCATTTTTTGCCCGATAATGTTCGATATCTCAGCCGAAACACGTAGCTTTTGAATGATAAACGCAGATATGTTAGACTGAGTAATTTTACTCAAAAGCATGCCTTGTTGTTCGGTAACAAAAACAGAACGGCGATGACAGCAGTTTGGCAACATATCGGTCACTTACATAAAGCTTAAATTACAGGAAGCCGCTAACACAGTATTCTTTTTGTCTCAAACTGGGCGTCGCAAAAATCGAAGGGAGACAATCAGTGATATCCAACATAAACATTTTCGCAAGAAAGTTTCAAAGATATTGAGACTTTTTTTTCTGTTGTGGTTTCAAGTGCCCTCAAATAGCATAATTACACTTAAATATCTATGTGCAATAAACATAGCGTTTGTTAGATGTTACGCGAGTCTACAAGCCGATGAAAAATATTACAAACTCCTAACTGAACTAAAACTTATAGAATCCGGTTCACGGCAGATTCGAACAACAGCAAGGGTTGGGCTGTCTGACGTCAAGCGAAACTAACTTAGACGGACAAAACAATATATCTGTGTTTTTCTTCTTATGTAAGTACCGAAGCAGCAAAGGGGCACACGATGATGCAGTTGGTTGAGGCAATGCAGTAAAAGCCTGAAGGTCGTGGGTTAGATTCATGATGGCGTCAATGGAATTTTATATTGACATAATCCTTCCGGCCGCACTATGGTCATTAGGTTCAACTCAGCGTCCAAGAGGAATGAGTACCAGGAAAATCTCTTGGAGGTAAAGGCAGCCGGTGCGTAAGGCTGACAACCTTACCACCTTCATGTGCCTATTGTCTAGAAATGTGGGAACCTCACCGTCCTGGAACCCTATAGGCCTGTAATAGGCCTGCACTTTGCTTTCTTTACCTTTACTGAAGCAACAAATAAATTATCTTCGTAATAATGGATAACATTCATTCACTCTAACAATTGTAGTTACCAACAAATTTCAACTTTTACCACATCCGGGCAACTAAGGGATACGAGGCAAAATTCCTCGTAAATACGCGAAAATATACGCTTGTTACCTGCATGCCGATTGGTTTAGAGGCGATAAATGCTACAGACAGAGGAGACATCATCATAGGAACAAACTGGACGCCGCCACATTGCAGTAAGTCAATTCTAACATACATTTGAAGTAGGGAATTTCATTAAAGAAATTTGTGCCTATCGTTAAAGATACTAAATTTATTTTCATGGCACAAGTAAATAGGGAAAAATAGACGAAAAGTAATAAATAAAATTACAATTACATAAAGAATCAGTGCATGGCTTTTATCGGTGTATATGCTATTAAATTACATCAAATACATTCCACCTTCAAACAAAAAGTTGTTTTAACAGAACTTTGTCAATTTGGAGTTATGCCAAATATATTAATATCTTCTTTTGGAGTTCGTACATAAAAAATAACGTATTTCAGCCAACATAATTTTAGGGAGAATTTAGGCGATCCTAACATCGCATTTCAACAAAACAATCACTAGCCGTAAATGCTCAGTCGGTCGCCAAAGGCGACGAACTTTCAACATGTTCATGTTTCTGCAATCAACCCAAAGCTGATATGCAGCTCTGTAATTAAGTCTTCCCGGTTATGGGTTCCTATTGCAAACAACGGTGTTCCGATTTCCTTATTCTCCCTAGGAAAACGTCCTTTAAGTCAAATTACAACTTTGACATTCACAGGGCCGTGCGTGGTAATATTATTTCTATAGTAAAACCAACTAGATGCACCAATGTATCAAATTTATTTTATTTTGGACTCTACATTTTAAGGTGCTGTGCTACAAATCGGAAGGTCGCTGGTTCGATCCCAGCTGGTGTCAGTGGATTTTTCACTGACATAAAATCCTTCCGATCGCACTATGGCCCTGGAGTCGAATCAGCCTCTAACAGAAATGAGTACCAGGAGCATTTCCTGGGGGTAAAAAGCGGTCGGTGCGTAAGGCTGACAACCTTACCAACTTTCTGTGCCGTTGTTACGAAATCTGGGAAACTTAACTTCCTGGAACCCTCTGGGCCTGTCCAGACCTCTAATGGGATTGATTTACCTTTTTTACTCTACAAGTTTCGGAAGGTCTTTCCGTCCATCATCAGGAGTTCAAGACTGTACCTACAGCGACAGGCTAGCAAACAGACAGCAGTATCTATTTTACAGCTGTATGTACAGTATTGAACTCCTGAAGATGGAAGGAAAGACCGTCCGAAACATGTAGAGTGTCATTCCAAAATAAAATAAACTTTGATACACTGGTGCATCTGGTTGGATTTACTGCAGAAATCACTTTACAACCTCCATACGTTTCAACTCATTACATTCTTCAAAATGTTTCCTATTTGACCTTTTTCCCCTTATATACATACATACATACATATATTCCATAGATCCCTGAGGCTGTCACCAGACAATAGGATGTGGAACATGTCAAAACATACAAAAGCAAACAAGACATATAAAATTATTACAGTGTAAGAATTTACACATAAGTCAGCAATACATATCATCTGTACTTGCAAAAAATTCATCCACAGAGGAAAAGGAGTGTGTATATAAAAAGTGTTTTAGGGCTACTTTAAACTGTGGCTTTTAATTCCTATGGCTTGTAATAATTTGTGGCAGGTTGTGAAAAATTCTGACCAAAGAAAAGAATGCGTCTTTTTAAAAACAAGACAGTTTAGCAATTTGTCTATGTAGATAGTGTTAATTTCTTTTATCTGAAACATGGTTTCTATTTTTACAAAACCATATCTGACTGGCAAATGCACAAATTTGATTCGTATTCTGAGCCAGCCTTGTCATAGTGAAGTTATGGCAGAAGTTCCGTGTTGTGCACGAGACATGTGTATGTGGTGAGTGTGTAGCTTGGAAGGGATGTGGGATATGGGATTGCTAATGTTACATAGACACAAAGAGAAATGTCGGTCAGAAAATAAATTTTCCAGACACATATAATATTCTACCAGAGTGCAATGTGTGAGTTGCTGGTTCTTATTTGTGTCTGTAATATGAAATTTAATTGAGTGTCATCCAACTACACACGCGCACACACACACAAGCATAAACACAAACCCAAACGCGCACACGCACAAACACACACACACACACAAACACGCACAAACACTAACACACACACAAACAAACGCACAAACACAAACACGCACACAAACACAAACACACATGCACACACACGCAAACACAAACACACATGCACACACACGCAAACACAAACACACACATGCACAAACACAAACACACACACGCGCGCGCAAAACACAAACACACACATGCAGAAAAACACACACACGCACAAACAATCACAAACACACACACAAACACAAACTCACACGCACAAACACAAACACACACACGCACACAAACACAAAAACACACATGCACGAGCTCACACGCACGCTCACACACGCACTCACACACAAACACAATGACATACACACATAAACACTAACGCGCGCGCGCACGCACACACACACACATACACAAACCACACACACACAAACCCAAACACATCACCCACACACACAAACACACGCGCGCGCACAAACACAAACACACAAGCGCGCGCACGCACACAAACACAGAAACAAACAAGCGCGCGCACACACACACACAATCACAAACACAAACCCAAACGCGCACACGCACAAACACACACACAAACACAAACACACACGCGCACACACAAACGCAAACACACACGCGCACAAACACACGCACGCATGCACACGCACTCACGCGCGCGCGCGCACACGCCACACACACGCACAAACACAAATGAAAACACACACACACAAACATAAACACACGTACAAACACAAAAACACACGCACAAACACAAACACACACGCACAAACAAAACACGCACGCACGCACACAAACACACGCACGTAAACGAACGCACGCACGGGTACGCACGCACACACCCACAAAAACAAACACAAACAAACACACGCAGACAAACACACACGCACATGCACAAACACAAACACATACATGCACACATGTACACACACACATACAAACACACGCACACAAACACGCGCGCGCGCGCACGCACAAACACACTCAAACACACGCACACAAAGACACACACAAATACACACACACAAACACGCACGCGCGCGCGCGCGTACACACACACACTCAAAAAAACACGCGCGCGCGCGCACAAACACAAGCACACAAAGAAACACACACACACTCACACACATACACACAACACACACACACACACACACGCACACAGATCCCACCAAAACTAAGGCTTTTATCCGATCCTGAAACGATTTTTTTGCTCCCTTTTGATGCCAGACAATTTTTATGTTAACAGGCACCGCGGTCAAATTGTTTCCATATCACACACTTTTTTAAATTTGTGGCCACCAAGATGTGGCTTGAGCGAAGGAAACAAACGTTATGCGACGCATTCCCTCAATGTAATCACTTACTGCGTGCGCTCTTATTTATTGTGTTGTACTTCAAATAAACTTATTCTCCGACTGGTTTTCGCTTATTAATCAATCTAGTTGAGAAGGTTTCAATAACTCCTTCCCTACTTCCATGATCACGTTCTCCTCCTCCTCCTCCTCCTTCTCCTCCTTCTTCTTCTTCTTTTTCTGATCGTTCAGTCTTTTGATTGGTTGGCAGCTTTCCATCTGGAATTGTTGCAAGCCATTCCTTCCATTGCTCTATAACTGTCAGCTGCTCTGTTCCTGGCGACTTGTTTTAGGTATTGCAATCGAGGTCTTCCCACGACCTCTTTTCCGGATATTTCTCCTTCAAGGATAATTACTACAAACTCGTTATGCCTAATTGTATTCCATATCCCTGAGTGGCATCTATTTTGTAAAATTTTTAAAAGTAATCTTTCTTCTTTCGCCCTTTGAAAAACTTCATCATTCTTTATTCCATCTGTCTATTTTATTTTTAACATTCTTCTCCAGCACCATGGTCACTTTATGTTTCAAATCTCCTGACTACATATACACATGTATACATAAACTGCAATTACGTCTGTTCAAAATGTCACAGTCCCGAACGAGCCTGTGTATATCGCCAGTGAGTCCCGTATGAAGAAAGGAGCCACACCTTACTACAAGGAACACACACATACAAATTCCTTCGGATGCTGCCCACGCTAGCAATTATATGTTACAAAGAGTATATTAAAGCCTTTAAACTAATTGATTTTTTTTGGTGGTGGAATTGCCGAGAATGTCAAAATGCACTTCACTAAGTGAAATTTATTGCTTTTGTTTGTACTTCAATATAATACTTAAGTAGAATAAACAAAACACCTTACAAAGTATCACGTCATTCATTGCCTTATTTATCCATAAGGACCTTGAAGAACGCCGATGACAGTTGCCGCGAGGTCTAAGGCGTGGGCCTGCAGCCCCTTGCCTGTTGGGACTGCGGGTTCGAATCTGGTGGGGCTTGAATGCATGTCTTTTTTGTGAGTGTTTTGCCAGGCAGAGGTTTCTGCGTCGGGCTGATCACTCGTCCAGAGGAGTCCTAACGAGTGTGGTATGTTTGAGTGTAATTGTGAAGCCTCGACAATGAGGAGGTCGTGGCCGATTAGGAGTTGTTGCACCATGAAGAACATGGCTATTCCGACTAATATTAATGATCTCAAAGACGGGTTACGACATAGAGAACACATCTGTAATAAGAATTTACACACTGTGAAGAACAATATTGTTGTGGGCCGGGATAGCTAAGTCTGTAGAGCTACTCGCTACGGGCTTAACACTCCGGAGTTCGAATCCCAGTGGAAGCGACATTTCCCGCACTCGTCCAGACTGGTATTAGGGCCAATCCAACCTTCTATACAACGGGTACCGGGTCTTTTCCGGGGGTAAAGTGGCAGAGGCATGGCGATAACCACTCACTCCATCTAGCGCGTAGGTTAAAGAAAGAGTATAGTTACACGTCTACTCTTTGTCTGGGCCTTCATGGCCTTTCTAATGCGAAGTTTGTCTTTATCTATCACAGCAATATGTAGAGCTCATATACAAGACGGGCAATGTAAGTATAACGTAACACAGGCGCGTTCCTGCAACGATTGTTGCAGTGGAAAAGCAGTAAGTGTTACATATTGTGAGAGTGTGTGCGTCTAGCCTTAGGCATCCAGCATACAGTGCGCCTGTGCCATATTGCCACCTGTGCCATATTGCCACCTGTGCCATATGGCCACCTGTGCCATATGGTCACCTGTTCCATATGGCCACCTGTGCCATATGGTCACCTGTGCCATATTGCCACCTGTGCCATATGGCCACCTGTGCCATATGGTCACCTGTGGTCTGCCCCACTCTGCAATATTTTCCCACATTATCTCATAAACGACACAAGTTTCGGAAAACAGTCATCGAAACTAAAATGTGTGTTTTGTTTTTCTCTACAAATTTATCTGCAACACTTCTCACTCTAAGAAGAATTCAGTAAGATGTGATCAAAAATGTAAATTGGTCTTCATATAATGCACCAGTTGTTAGTGTCAGATTTTATTGAAACTTGAAATTTCTCGACAGATTTTCGAAAAAATAAATGCTCAAATAAACATTTTCATGAAAATCTGTCCATTCGGAACCGATATGTTGTACATATGCGAAATGAATGATTGTAATGAATGTAAGAGAGAGAGAGAGAGAGAGAGAGCAACGCCACCATAGCACAAATATAGGGAAAATGTGAAAGACTGCAATTATGATGGTGACTGTATATCAAGTCACTTCCGGTTCGGAACTTAGACAATTTCAGGCCGCTTGAATTTTGTGGGACACTTGCAGGACCACTCTGTTTGGAAAAGACAGATGAACTTGTTGGCCACAGCCCTCTATCTCTGCTGCAGTTCAGGCTGATGTTGCCATTATATCGAGGAGGAGGTTCCGAGGCTTGCGTCTGACGTCCATTCACCATCACGGAAGTTGCATTTTGAATTTACTGAGAGTCAAAAATAATTAGTAGCCTCCCCACTGGACACAGACGCTGTTCATTGCTGCTCCTGACTTGAATAACGACGCCACAGAAGGGGGTGTATTCTTGTCTGGGGTTTCAAGGACGGCCTGCTCATTGTGGACCTTACTGACGTCACATATGCTATCCTATCATTCGCCCACGCAAGGCACTGCTTGTGCGCATCGACGATGATTATTATTATTTCTACTAATATTATTTATTATATAGCAAAAGTCAACAACTTTTTCATATTTATCCCTGTGCCTTCGATTGTCGAATTCCTAATTACACAAAAGAAGAGACAAAAAGGATCACGCACTAAACAAAACAAAAATTCACACTTCTACATGTTATAGGGTTTGTATTTAAAATGTTCTTAGTTTTTGTAAGGCAAAAAAAGAAAATAAGAAACGAAAGTTTAGTAAACCAAAGGCTACAAAGAGATTCCCATAAGCCTTACCGTCGCGATATCATTGGTATCATTATCCACACACGCGTTTATCAAGAAATGAAAGCAGGGCATTTCAAGCGACGTGTTTTTTATTCCTTACGTCTAGTGCAGGAAACGTCGACAACTTTCCTCACCTTTGTCTTGTTTCATATGATAATCGGGACACACTTCATAGTTTCGCTAAAAAAAGTGGCAAACATTTCAGATAAATAATACCAGGGGGCAGGGGCCATCGTGCTGGTCAGCACTCGTTAAGAAAATCACAAACACAGAATGTCTGTTCAGTGTTTGCTTACTGCCAACAGCATGTATTGCACTGTGCTGTGTCTCACACTGCTGCCATTTGTCTCTTCAGTATTCTTTGGTAAGTGCCATAGTATCTAGCTTCTTGGCAGTCTCATGCCTGCAGCGTATTGCCCTGTCTTCCAAAGAATTATTCTACAAAGAATGTCAAATTTTGAAGTAAGCTTGCACTGAAGTAACACGTCACGTAGCCACAGTACATTGGCAGTGTGGTGGTTTCCTGCTCAGCAGTTCGTTACCTCGTCTCTGTACATAACCCGGCGCTGCTAGGTATTTGGCCTCACTCCTTTACTTAACACCTACGTGACTGTTATATTAGGATGGCGACATACTTGGAGATGGCTCTGGGCTTCATATTTAGAAGAAGTTGTCATAATATGTACAAGATTTATCTGGCTTCAAATTATGCAAGGTAAGTCGTGCTGAATTTATTTGAAAAATTGTACTCCCTTTGGTAACCTTCACGTCGAGTTGAGCACCTTTGGTCAAGTTAACTGGTTATTTTGTTTGTAGTCCAAATTCAAAATTTCCGACGCTTTGCTGGGTTAGAGTGAAAGTAAGACAAGGCAATAATATATATATATATATATATATATATATATATAACTTATGTTTATTGGACCATGCATCATCTTGATAGTTGAATAAAGAGAGACCAACTTGATGTCACTTGCTTTTTATTTCATTATTTAATGCTCAACATGTTTCGGATGTTAATACATCCATCCTCAGGAGCATGCGACTTATTTGTTGAGTTATTTCATGGGTTGTATTGCTCTGGTTCGACGTGTGTTGGTGTTACGTTGTGGTTTGTTTGGGGTGGTGTGGTATCCGGATGCAGGCTGAAGCACTTCAGACTTTGATTGACTGTTTAAATTTTGATGGTAACCTAAATTCGTAAACTTGTGTGCAAATTTCAAACTGTATAATTACTCCTAGCTTAATCCTATAACTAGGTAGTTTTAGTAAACTAGACTATATCAGTAGCAGTATAGTTAAATATTCTACTGAACGACCTAAATATAACTGCTGTATCAACAATTTTTTGAGTCCCCGGCTAGCAAATCGTATCGATATACTTTAGCGCAGACTAAAGCCGCTCGCAGGCACCAATCTTTCCGAAGGTCGTAACGTTATTAGTATTAAGTAAAAGGTAAAGGTAAAGTGATCCCTTTACAGGTCCGGCGTGATCCAGAGGGTGGGTAGAGGTATAGCTCTACTTTTCAATGACATCGGCACTAGAAGGGGGTGAGTGGTCAGCAGCACGCCCCGGCCGCACTTTACCCCCGGGAAAGACCCGGTACCCATTTTACAGGAGGCTGGGTGGGCCGCAGGGTCGGTCTGGACAGGCGGAAAATATCGTCCCCACCGGGATTCGATCCCGGACCGTCCAGCCCTTAGTCAACCGCCATATCGACTGAGCTACCGGGCCCACTATTAGTATTAAGAATTTGTCCATAATCCACTATCAAATCCAAAATTGGATGGTGGCAGCACTATTGGAACAGTGAGGACTTAAACAACGAGAGTATAAATGTCGAAGTCACACTGCCTATAATGTCTCCTTGGGCAGGGCGTAGCTCGATGTAGAACTGTAACAGGGAGGCACTAAAATACCAGTAAATAAAGAATTGCTTCACTTCTCGAGACAAAGCTTCGAATCAACTTGACGTATTTGTGTACTGTATTCTCGGCGCAGCCCAACAGAAATGCTGTCCCGATGGTGAATGCTACGATTTGGGCCCTCCATGGCAAACGCTGAGACGTCTCGCGCCGGCGCCCAGGTGTGTAGAAGACCCGGTTCAATATCTTCTGTCTAACAGGTACAGAAATAGTTCAAAGGTCAATTTCGTACTTTATTACGCTCTTTATTTGCATTTTAGCCTCACGGGTTTAGAGGATAAAATTTGTAAGTTTCAAAGAAATGTGAAGTAGTATCTATCTTAAGTTAACTAATGGTTAGTAATAAACTAGGGTTACTACATTTTCCATTATTTAGTACTGAAATGGTTTGCTTCGTAGAAAATCGGGTACTGGGAATACGAAAAGCCAACCATCATGCAGTAATACATTATTTACCCTCTCTCTGTCACTTTTGTCCAGTATAAATAATAACTGAGATCTTCAGTCTTCTGGGATGTTACGCAACGGTGCTTGGTAGTTTGATTACAGACGTTCTTCTATTGTTTATTGGACCGTGTATCATCTTGATAGTTGAATAAAGAGAGACCAACTTGATGTCACTTGCTTTTTTATTTCATTATTTAATGCTGAACATGTTTCGGATGTTAATACATCCATCCTCAGGAGCTTGCGACTTATTTTTTGAGTTATTTCATGGGTTGTATTGCTCTGGTTCGATGCGTGTTGTTGTTACTGTGTGGTTTGGCTGGGGTGGTGTGATATCCGGATACCACACCACACCAGCCAAACCTCAACGTAACACCAACAAGCATCGAACCAGAGCAATACAACCCATGAAATAACTCAAAAAATAAGTCGCAAGCTCCTGAGGATGGATGTATTAACATCCGAAACATGTTCAGCATTAAATAATGAAATAGAAAAGCAAGTGACATCAAGTTGGTCTCTCTTTATTCAACGTTCTTCTTCATTTTCATTTTTCACACGATCGGTCCAACTGATCTGCTCCATCTTCCTATAATACCGGATTTCAAAACTTTCCGGATATTTTTTATCTATTTTCCGAAGTGCCCAATTTCCGGCACCATCTACAGCTGTGCTCCAAATGTAGTTTCTTCCTTAAACCGAAGTGGAATTTGCTGGTGCAAAGAACCTTCTCCTGGTTGAATAACAATAAGCACTTCACTGGCGGCATGAGTGTGGACTAACAGTGCTATAGGAAACGGTGTTCTTTTTTCCTATTATTTGGTCTTATTTATATTGTTAGCAGCATTTGACCCCCAATTATAAATGTTCATTTGTCAGAGAAATCGAACAGCTTCGCCTACTTTACCAGAAATATTACAGCGAACTCTGCCTAAAATTTACATGGGAAAATAATTTTATAACAGTGCGGAATGCTTGAAGAGGATAATGGCTTAGGACGTACAGCATATTTAGACTAGCGGCTGATATATTAGGAAAACAACTATTCGGACCGAATACTTCTTAGCAGAGGAGATACAAAATAATGCCTAACACATATATTGTGTATATATAAATATAAATTCCATACACCAACAAATACACTATTTATTGAACTTGACAAAGTTCTAAAATTTACAATAAATATCATTTGACTTGCTCCTACATGTTTCGGTCTACGATCATCATCACGGAGCCTTCGCTAGAGCCTAGCTAAAGTTATATTTAGGTCAAAATTCGGTAAAAAAAATTACGTCGTTATACGTTATGCGGTGGTGTGGCAGCATGTCGTAGGTATGTTGTGTGTGTGTGTGCGCTGTGTTCAGTGCGACTGTATGGTGTGTGTGTGTGCGCTGTGTTCAGTGCGACTGTATGGTGCGTGTGCTGTGCGCTGTGTTCAGTGCGACTGTATGGTGCGTGTACTGTGCGCTGTGTTCAGTGCGACTGTATGGTGTGTGTGCTGTGCGCTGTGTTCAGTGCGACTGTATGGTGTGTGTGCTGTGCGCTGTGTTGTGTGCGACTGTATGGTGTGTGTGCTGTGCGCTGTGTTGTGTGCGACTGTATGGTGTGTGT
>Ga0131853_10015667_pt1 | contig 13854 bp, 7 predicted proteins | sample TergutLab28metaG_FD_92764 | JGI IMG/M metagenome (GOLD analysis project Ga0131853, IMG submission 92764) | Labiotermes labralis P1 segment gut microbial communities from Petit-Saut dam, French Guiana - Lab288 P1 (version 2) (version 2) | ecosystem: Host-associated > Arthropoda: Insects >... | reverse complement strand
GGTATTTATACTTATATTCCTGAGACAAACTATGTCCGTAGGGAATACAGTGTTGCAGCTATTCTGTTGTTACTATTCATGGTGCTTATATCGTTAGTTTCAGTGTTGAATCTATTGTACTTTCACATTAGTACTTTCCGAAGTATGTTTGCAGTGTCCAAAAAGGCTGCTTTCTGGATTTCCTTGACTTCATGTTTTCCTGGTTTGTTGCTCATGTATTTTCTGAATGACTTTGAAATAGTCTCAGTAGCCTCTATTTTATTATTATTATTAGTAGTAGTAGTAGTAATGGATCATGTCCAGTTTCGTATCTTATGATTTTCAGTAGCTCCTTCCAGGCAGACAAGCCGGCTGTCACTCTTCTCCGCATAGCGCCGCCCTCTTAAAGTAGGAACTTCATCCAAATTTTTCGCGCTCCACGATGGTATAAGACCATTCTGTTTACCTTAAAATTGATCAGTTAGAGATATATTGCAATATAAATAATTTTACAATGCCTACTCGTTGTATGGAGCCGAGTAGCTTAGTATTGTGATTAGGCTACGGGCTGGACAAATGAAGAATCCCTTTTCCATTCCCTGCAGCAGTAATTGTTCAACGAAGCGTCCACACCGGCTGTGGGATCCACCAAGCCGTCTACATTATGGTTGCAGGAATTCTTTTACTCAAGTGTAAAACGGCCGGATCGTGAAGTTTGAAGCTTGGAGAAGACTAGAGCTGTAACTGTAGTCCCTGTTTGCCTTTGTGGTGTGCACAATTTTACCTCAATTTCCCTGTGAGGTGTAAAGTTGACAAATTTCGTGTCCATCGTCTTTATGGAGACACAGAAACTGTTTACACAATATCCGACTCCATCATTCGGGTTATTTACACGTACGAAGTGCCCAGCTTCGGGCAACTGTGATCACGATAAGTGGCCTTCAGGTTCCACTAGAGTGAGTATAATTGCTCTCGAGGGTGCGTTGAGGAGCCCTATAGCTGCTCATCCCTGTACGTGCTTCGAGATATGCAACTTGCTGATGTATTAGGCTTACATAGATTGCTTGCATGCCAAACTCCTACGGTTGCTGCGTCATTGCTGTGAAATCTAGTTGACAGTTGGCACTTGCGGTACTACAAAGTACCAGAGTTACTCCACGAGATGCCTCACTCTCCCAGCAGCACTTTAGCTTATCCCTCCGAACTGCGCGAACTCCCGCGAGATTCCCCTCAACATTTAATACTGATGAAGGTTGAAAGGTAATTTTCGACATAGGATTTGTTTGAACATTATTAACATGATATTTTCCCGTCGAACGCGACAACTTATTTCTTTCCTTTATTCCAACGTAGCTACACATTTCGGGCCAAAAACGACCATCAACGTGCTACCAATACAACAATTTAAAGTAGAAATTGAAGCAAAATATTTTGCAAGCATATTCACTCTGTGGAACCCTATCAGTTCAGAAGACTTGGTGCAATATAAATAGTATACAATTGTAAAAATTGCTAAAATATAGTTATAGACTGGTCGGTGGTTGTTAGACGTAAATAGACCTTTTGTTTTTATAAATGTTATCGGCCCAACGGAATGTCCTCCATCTCCATTAAATTATGGTGGACAATATGCATTGCGAAACCGTAAGAAAAATTGCACCTAGAGCATATCATTTACGTAAGCTGGAATTCATTCATGTTTAGTCTAGTTCTTTTTATTTCAAGCAGCTATTTTTCAGAAGATGAAGTGATGAGCTGTGTATTATACACGGAAATTACAGGGCTCAAAGTGCAGCTAGGCAGTTCTACCCACGCCTAATGACTGACCAAATGACATACTTATTTCTACAAGTGAAAGATCGTAGGTCTAAGTAGGGAAAATTGTATCAAACGGGGTAATGTTTACTAATAGGAGGCGATATTCAAAGGAGGGCAGATGATTCCTTTTGACAAAGCGCGTTCAACAAAGGTCATTTTCTTTTAATATGTATTACGCTTATTGAGCAAGTACCGTCCGTTACACAATAGAATACAGTTGAACTGTACAGCGCAAGTAGAGCCCCTCAATACTCGCGGCGACGATCGGAGTAAAACTTATAGTTGCTGTCAAAAACACGAGAATCTCTAACTGCGTGGCCTTTCCATCGGTCGCCATTTGTTAGGTGTTTCCTTTCATAACAGTCCTAAAGACAATTTGTTTACAGCTCAAAGCACATAGAACACTACGGAAAATGACTACTATCTCACATTCTAAAACAAGCCTGCGCTACGTACCAGCATTTTAACTGGAACACAGCGGTTGCTGGTCACGTGCAAGGGAAGGTGGTCTTTCCCCCGCACCTACAACTATCAAGGTCAACTGCAAACTACTCTCACAGTAAATCTTATGTATATTGGACCGTGCATCATTGTGATAGCTGAAGAATAAAAGACCAACTTGATGTCACTTGCTATTAAGTTTTATTTCATTTCTTCTATGCTCAACATGTTTCGGACATTAATACACCCATCATCAGGAGCCTGCGACTTTTATATTGTATCACCACATTGGTCGTGTGTTCTTGTTTCGATTTGTGTTGGAGTTTTGGTGTTGTGGCTGGGTTGGGGTGGTAACCGTGTAGCAGGCTGAAGCACACACATCGAAACAAGAACACAAGATCAATGTGGTGATACAATAGAAAAGTCGCAGGCTCCTGATTATGGCTGTATTAATGTCCGAAACATGTTGAGCATAGAAGAAGTGAAATAAAACTTAATAACTAGTGACATCAAGTTGGTTTCTTATTCTTCAACTATCCGCAGTCAGTGTTAGCAGGTCGGTCTATCCGGGACAACTGAAGATTTACCACTGAGAAGAGTGCATCTGCAATGAATATTTGTGCGTCAAAGAAAGAATCGATTCAAGAATGGAAGAGATTTCATTTGAAACTGTTTTACTTTGACGGACGCAAGAAATTTATGGACTGCCGCCCCAAATGTAGTGAATGTTGTAAGGCAGGACAAAAAACAATTGCTTCTCAATGAGATGAGTTACAATGCCCACAGCAGTGGCCACTGGTTTTAGAAGTGCGCACACAATTAGCGTTGCTTCGAAGAAATTTCTTAATACCACGTCGTGCAAACACTTATTATTGATGGCATTCTGTAGCAACATAATGACTTTATCAGTTTAGAATTACTTGTTTGTGTAAAAATCATAGTAAGAAGGTTATGCCAGTGGGAAATATTACTGTCCAAAATTAATATGTATTAAATTCAATGTTAAAAAGTACCCATGATGATGCAGAATATATTCGCTTGAATTTGTCTCATTGACATCATCGACCAATTTTAATAATTTCTGAATTTTGTACGTTAGTGAATTCAGAAGGACAACAGCTAAACATCATTCACACGAAATAAATAAATACAAATAGTAATAACACCAACTAAGTGGTTAAGGTTTAGAATTGGTAATAAATGAATTTGTCAAGAGACCAACGGTTTTCACAACACAGAACTTTCAGGACCATTTTCACGAAAACCCTCCATTGGGTCAAGTTGTCACAAGGACCCAATTCCGGATTCTTGGACAGCTTCCTTTATGCATCCTGTAACCTATACCTATGTCGTCCTGCTGGAATTTTCTAGTAAAATCCTACACTTTCTACATGCTTGCTACATGTCTAATCCATCACACTTCGCTCACTTAGTACCATAGCGTCACAACCCGAAAATTACCCATTTGGATTTAATAGCACGATTGAGCTCCAAAATATAACTACATCCGACAATAACGGTATCTGTCGTGAAATGTTTCAACTAACATGTGTGCTGGTATTGTCGGATGTAGTCTTTACATTTTGAGCTCGGTCGTAGTATTAAATCCAAATGGGCAATTTTTGGTTTGTACCAATTTTGCTTTCCGCGAGTGATATTCCTGGACGTCGTTAACCTAATGATATTTTGGTAAAAAGGAGAAATTACGAAGCTTTCTGTTACGGATGTTAATTTACATGTCAGCATGTTACATTTTTTGTCATCGTAAAAATACCTCCCCCCCCCAAAAAAAAAAGAAACACGTTACACACGAGCAAATTTTCTTTAAAAATTAGGCAAAATGAGAACCTTGAACGATATTCGGAAAACGATTTGTGATACCACCGAAATATAAATTGGACAGACGTCAACTCCATAAAGTTAGTAAAGGTAAAGAAACCCGTAAATTTCCGATCATGCGTACGTGCACCTTGGATAAACAGCAACAGTAACAGTCAAGCATTCGTCCGTCACCAACACGGCTTCATTTCCCACAACATCTGCATCATCAGCAACGGCTTTGTGGGAGCCTCTGACCTAGCGAGACGTTTTACTACTTACATTGTGCGTTTGGAAATTCAGGCACAATTTAATCTTCTTTGAAATGTGACCGCATTTAGTCATAAAAGAGCTATTTTGACCTCTCGTTTCCCACAACATGCGTAAGCTACAAAAAATGATGTCCGATCGTCTATCGTGGGAAAAAGTTTTGAACTGAACCCGATTTGTCAGATGTCTGTAATTGCTTGTTTGGCTGTTGCCAGAATATTTACTGCTGAACTGTGCATATGACATAGTCGAATTACTTGATGGCTAGCTTTCTTTTGACACCATGTTGTTGTCACCGGAAGGACGTAACGAATTGGGCTGGCCTGCTATAGCCTGACACATTTTGTAAAGCATCTCAGGTTCTTGACGTTTACGATGAGGGGTATGTATATACACATATATTCTTTTAAGGCTCTGGTGAGGCTGCCACAAGTCTTAGAAAGCGAAATATGGTGTAGAGGTCAACATTATTCTAAGAAGAGAGAAAACGTTTTTTTTCTATTGCTTTACCACTTCGAATGTAGTAAATCAAAAAGTGAATGCTTCAACTGTGGACAACTTTCCAGCTATATCTATATATTTTTAAATGCTTGTGTAAGAGAAACTTTGCTTACTCTGACTTCCAAAAACATTAGCATTTCTGAATATCCATGGAATTTTGGGTTTAAATTTTTAAAATGGAAGTGATTAAAAATTATGGCAAACGGGGAAGCTGGTTGTTTCACTCTATGTGGAAGACAGATTGAAATTGAAGAATATTGATAACGTTTTGCATATTTTCCAATTATCGACATTTTCTAAAAAGTACACCTCCATCTTCAGGATAGATTGAGACAGGACATTTCTTCGGAACTCAAATCATACTACAAGGAAGCATATTCCAGAAGACAAAACGCCAACACGATGAGAATTTCAATGGACCGAGTCTATGAAAACATGATGCAGGAGAAAATATGTTTGATTTTAAGTGGGAGAAACGAGCAAGTATTTGTAGTGAGGAGATTCGTGGGTTGAGGGTGCAGTTGAATGTTCTAAGATTTTGTACTTTAATACTTCCTGTGACTGGACATCACTCTTACACAGACACACACACACACACACATGTATGTGTGTGTGTATATATATATATATACACCAACTTACGCGTCTTATACACCAGTATTAAAATGGAATACGATAATTTAATAATTTTATACAAAATTATATCTAAATTGTAATTATATTCGTATATATATTAATAGTGAAAATAGAAAGATAAAGGAGACCTAGTGGGATAAATAATTAAGAAAACTACTGGATAGAATAAGGCAAATTTATTCAATTTCGAATTCCTTAGTTTTTAATATTTAATTAGGAAAAAACATCTTTATCATTGCACCTTGCATTTCGTAGAGTCATTTAATTAGCACACCAACTGATGCACATATATAAAATTTCACATTAAAACACTTAAAATCGCTCCAACATGTTTCGATCCTAAGATCATCCTCAGGGAGCTATACTGTTCCTTGCTAAAGTCACATTTTTAAAAACATTCACTGATTACTTAAAATAATCAGTGATCTTATGATCGAAACATGTTGGAGCGATTTTAAGTGTTTTAATGTGAAATTTTATGTATGTGCATTAGTTGGTGTGCTAATTAAATAAATAGGACAAAACAGTTTTCAAGTTAATTTTTAATAACGTTACAAATGGCAGAATTCTCATGTAATCTTCGTGTGACGCGAATGATGATTGGGCGAAACGGGTATTATGTAATATATAACACTGCAGAAACAGTGGCTTAAGTTGGTGTGCTCCACACATGTATAATTCATTGCATCTTTTATGATAACATCATTAATGGAAATCACAAATCCACAAAGTTCTGGGCTGGATAACTGAAGAAAACAGACGGCGTACATTGCAGTTAAACTACAACTGTACCTGTGCACGTCATGACAGCATATAGGGGGGAGGAAGTATTAATATTACATTCATTCTTAATTTAATTATTAATCGTGGTAATAAGTGAGGCGAGTTGTCAGATTCTAGAGGCGGTCGGTTTGTTCCAGGGGAAATATTGCACGGCCCCAGTTGAGTAGAAGGCTTTTTGGGCGCTCAGACCCGATCTGGACTTTTGCGAGGATAGATTTCTTACCGCTTCCACAAATCTTTGGACGGCTAGCCGATAGCCAGTCACTATTCCTACTGCGTGGCAACATTAAAATCATTTTTAAGAACCGAATAATTTTAAATAGTCAAGTAACTTTAACTACACGACGATTATACAGCACCGCGAAATTAGTTTCTAAGTTTGATGGCTATTTATTGGCTTAGCAGGTAAACAGATGTCATTGGAATTTTTAATTCACATAAACCCTCCGATCGCACTATGGCTCTGGGTTCGAACCAACCTCTAACAGAAATGAGTACCGGGAGTATTTCCTGGGAGGAAAAAGCGGCCGGTGCGTAAGGCTGACAACCTTACCACCATCATGGGCCATAGTCACGTAATCTGGGAACCTTAAATTCCTGGAACCCTTTGGGCACCTCGGGGCTGTAATGGAACTGATTTACCTTTTTAGTAGGTAAACTGATGGTACGTGAGTCAAGCATTTAGTTGACTGGTTTGATGGTTGTTTATATTAACTGATTAGCAGAGGGTTATTTAGTTGAACGACCAACGGTAAAACAAACCCTCCCCCTTCCTCTGATAATGCAGTACCACATAAACATATTCGACGTCTCCAGGTTACTCAAATCCATCTTCCACATGTTGCAAGATCAATCAAAAAGCGTCCAGATTCCATAACAAATCCCACGCTAATACAACTATAATTCTAATAACACAGCTACAAACAACACTGTTAAATTAATCAAGCTTGTACACAAGTACTGTAAATATCCCGTGATATACCGTTTGGTGCAGCACGGGTTGTAAGCATTTATAGGAAATTTAAAAAAATGTTATTTAGTTAGTAGGCAAGGTGATTAATTCATGCGTTAATCATAAAATTTCCTACTTTGCCAAAGAGAAAGTTAGTTTTTGGCCACGTAGTTACTTGGCTTTTAAGTCATTAATCATAAAGGTGTAAGAAACCAAAGGTATGACACCTTACGTAATTACCTTGATATTATATTCTTTTAATTAGTCTCAGGCCTGTGCCGCCTTAGTTTCGCTCAAACAATCGCGTATCCTTTGAATCAGAAGTTAAGTGGGCTTTAGAAGCAGTCTTGGGGCTGTGAAGAAGGTAAGTCCTTGTCATATCCGGCAATCGAACCCTGAACACTCAGTCCGCCACGCCATGCCCTAGTTCCTATCCTCATTGTGATATTGTGTCTCCCAGTCAATAACCCAATTGTTTACTTATCCAGATGCTTCTTTAGCCGTTTATTTAATTACAAGGGTATTCAAATTCACGATATTTGCTCACGGTACATTGAGTAGGTACTACCACCTACCATGTGCAATTCAAGGCTATATATCCATCTGCCAGTACACTTTTATGAGACTGTCAACTACTCAAACAATAAATATTTATTGTCACAGAGAGCAATATAGGATGCAGGTCAGTTTCTACTTGACAACCACAGGTTTTTCTCCCAGCCGGGTAGCTCACTTACAGTTGAATTTCGTCTATATTGCCCCCTTCAGACTTGGTCAGTCCACTTGGATGGCTGCAATAAACCTGACGGCGAATAGCCTTCCAGAGTTTTATGGCCATCCCTGCTCAGTCACATAAATGCCCTAGCCAAGTCCTGTAAACAAGCAGTTCCAAGTACAGCAACTGACCACTAATATCCACCATCCATTTACATCCCTAGGTCAGCAAAACTTCCAAACCTAAACAGCTTACTATGTCACCAGCATGTTATATATCGCAGAACCCAGGCGATCCATTTCAATCTAATAAATATGTTTAATGTTTTCTTGTTTCCTAACTTCTTTATTTTATTCGCTCTTTACATCACCTATCTCGCCTTTCACAGATATTCATACAATTCCGGATTCACCCAGTAGGTTGGATGGACTGATAACACTTCTGGCTTGCATTCACGAGCTGCTGGAAAGTGTCGGGACAAGATTAAGTTACGTTTCTTTCCAATATATTATTCAGAATCAGACAATTTTTCGATATAATATAGCCCGAGTTTCCGATGTCCGTAATAACCTGCCAATAAACTTATCTTCCATACGCACAGCCTCGTACTGAAAAATCTCTGGCTATGTACAGGCTCCTTAGGTTATAAAAAGATGTAATGTGACTGTGCCAAAATACAATTAATTTTTCTCTCTATAGTCATCAATTAATTTAAACCCATAACAAAAATTTCGTTTCTCGGAATCCGTTCAGTCGTTATAGTGATTCGGTTAATGTGCGAGCAAGAAAATTGAGTAACCGATTTTCAGTTCGCAGCAGAAACAAGAGAGATTTCTTGTCTCCGGTGTCCAGTCGCAATGTATGGCACAGGATCTCACCCCCCCCCCCAAAAAAAAAAAATTCCGCGGAAATGGCGTCAGGGGTGTGAATATGAAAACTGAACCCTTTATCTGCTAACGTGGAGAATATGGTGAGCTCCGAATAAGGCTAGCAAAGGGCAGATGGGATTTAACTGGGTCTTTAAAGGGTTAATGTGCTATAAATATTAAGATTGTATATACCTGAAACTCCACTGTTTATAAAATTTAATAAAGAGATAATTTAAATAAACAGATGTGTTTAATACCTAAATACACTTCATGATTAAATATGGTAATATTCATGACATATTTTATGTTTTTGTCGCCCTGCATTGTGATACACTTAAGTAACATCAACCATTTTCATGCATTTATGTAAGCAGTTGAGCTGCTTACATAAATGCATGAAAGACATACCATACAAATCTACATGTAAAACTGTCTTCCTGGTGATGAGCCCATGAGGTTCGGAACAAGTACGTTTAGAGGACGCCAAAAATTAAATTAAAGCCTTAATATGAAAAAGTGTTTATTTCTTTGGTATACGTTATTTAGTTCAAGCAATAATTAATGTAAGGTCGTATTCAGGTCCTTCAAGATCATAATAAGATAAACATGAAAGTTATATATATATATATATTTATTTATTTATGTATTTATATATCGTTATTTATTTAAGGCCTTGTGCCAATTAAAAATGGTTGACTTAGAGTAGTGGTACGTGCACCACATTCAGAGAACCATAATATAGAACAGTGTTTCTCAAACGCCGGGCCGCGGCCCGGTACCGGGTCCTGACATCAATTATACCGGGCCGTGAGAGATTCTCCTGGAATTTGTCATTTTAGTTTTCCAAGCAATTTTCATGAATAAATGTTTTATAGTTGAAATATTATGAGGAGAAAAATATTCGTGAATGTGTCGAAAATCTCAGACCCAGATGTTGGCCTGAGGAAACTACAATATGCTACAAGATTTCATTAGCCCAGTGATTGATAACTGATTTAAATGTAATTTTATATTTGTCAACATGCCACACCGTATACGTAAGTGTACTAATACTCTTTACGATTATGCCATAATTAATTATTAATACTTATGTTAGTTTAATGTATGAACTTAAAAAAATGGAAAGGTATTTTTACGAGTAAATTTGTTGGGACCGGGCCCTCGTCTTATGAAGAAAGTATTTACCTGACCGCGTTCTCACAAAGGTTGAGAAACACTGATCTAGAATATTAAATGATATGTATTTGTAATGGAGAAGGAATTTTTTTTTTGTGAGGTAGAACTGCTTGTATTACTTGACATACCTACACATTACATAAAGCAAGATTTCAAAACTTAAGACTAGATAAATATTTTTCAAATTATGAGAATCGTCGCAAATATTTTGTTGTTTGTATAATGTTATTGCCCGTCTTATGAACATAAAATGTTTGGATCCAGTACAACCCGTTACGAAGTTTCATGGTTTCCGCACGTTGTGAAAATCTCCTATAGAGTAGCCGCTAACACATGCACACTTTTGGTCGTTAAAACTTGGAAAGTTATCTCTTAGAAGGCTGAGAAACATGAAGAATGGAAGGATTAAAATATATTTTATTGACTCCGGTTTTTACGACTTTCGAAGGAGTTGGCGCAAAACGGTGGACTTTGACAGGGCTCTTCGAAGATTAAATTATTATCCTACTATCTTTACATCTTATGCAAATTTTGTAACAACAACAACTGGGCTTTTTTTTTGACATTTTGCTGACCGTGCATCGCAGTATATTTATCTCAGTATTTATCCAACTTGATGCACAAAATTTGTTTCACAATAAGTTTTATTTCATGCCTCTACATGTTTCGAGTACATGTGCTCATCATCAGGAGGTTAAAATTGGTATCATCACACCTATAGGTGTGATGATACCAGAGGCTGTGTAATGCAATTTTAACCTCCTGATGATGAAACAAAAATTTTGTGCATCAAGTTGGTTAATTACTGAGATAAATAGGCTTGTGTGTTTCAGTTTGATTCCATCCTCATTATCTCATTAGCTAATAACAGAACGTAATACAATACAGTATAAAACACACGAGTAATTCCGTGGTTTTATTTTAGTGTACGTATCGCGCACCTTTCATTATTTTGTATTATGACCAATAAATGCAAAATTATCTCACAAAGTATGATAATTTGTGAGATAAATGTGCATTTGTTGGTCATAGTACAGAATAAAAAATTAGAAAACTAAAACCAAAACAAAATTTCGTGGCTTTAGTTACAGAGATCGTTAGGAATGTCTTCTAACACACGCTTACGTGTTGTTATAAAATTTGACCAAAATTTACAAGAGAAGTTAAATATTTAATAAATGTAATTATTGGAAGTTATAGGTTATGAGGTTATATATCACTTTTGGAAGTGTTCAACCCTTCATTTCTAGCAGTCTGTTAATTGACGCTTTATCTACTACACATGGTAGACTTTAGGGTAACGAAATTGTGAAATTACTGTATTTGATGAATTGAAAGATGTGTGCAAGGAAGTGTCATTGTCCTTTTTTAAATTATCGTCCCTTCATTTGTACTGAGGGACTCAGGAGGAACACGACATAACCATCAGAAGATCTAGTCACCCAGGTGAGACTATGGCTCAGTAGTACGCAGCAACTTTGGAGAGAGGATTTCTTGTCGAATCGAGAGAGGTGTTAATGGTGGTGTTACACAGAACAAACAGCATCAGTATTCATATAATTTATCGCCGTCTAACTCACCGCACCCATGACGCGAAACTGACAAATGAATGTCGTTCGTCTCCGTCGTTCCCCACAAGCGACGTCATCATCAACGGCATGACCCGCGGCCCCTCTGCCAGACCCGCCACAGTCGTATTGCGGCATTGAAATGTCTTCATGCATCCCACATCAGATCACAGATTAATCTTGTTGGTATAAGAGCAAACCGCGTCGTCCATCACAGACTGCAGCGAAATAGTTGGATATCATGGGAGGGACTTGTCTTATGTTCTCATCTGCTGTAGCAGCATCACACATGGCTAGCTCAAGGACCGATACAGCTAGAGGGAATATGCCTAAAAATCCAATAAAAATTATGACAGGTCCAATATATAAACATATAAGAACGAGACGTAATCCATTTTATTTAAAGGCCCTGAACGTACCGCGCAGTAAACAGTTGCCTCCTCGGTTATAAAAGCCGGTCGTTGAGGGCTGTGTAGGGAATGCTTCGATGTTTTTCCAGAAACACGTACGAAAGATATAAATATTCTGTGTGAGGAATGTAGAATTTTTCAATGTTTTAGACTAGTGGTACGTATAGTAACCGCTAGGCTTTAAAAAGTTAAAGACGGTTGCCACAGACAGTATATCCGATTACCACGCAGCTCTTGAGGTGCATATACAGAGTTTTTCAGCACGTTGCGCTTCGGTGACACGCATGCACATTAAGTGAAGTCATTATTTCAGTTGACACAACCAAGTTTTTTATTATGATATAATATTTTGTTGTACGTACGTAAGACATGTGAATTACAGAAACCTTGAATGCCATGTGGTGTGGTACAGAATGTAAATATTTGTTATTTCCTGTGGCGCTGCTACCAAACGTGGGCCAGGTCCTGCTCATTTGTGAGGTTTCTAGATCACATACAACGACGTACCACAGTCGGTGGGACTGCTCTGGACGGGTGATCAGCTTATCGTAATTACCTCCGCCTGACAACACACAACACTCTCAAGAGACAGACATCCATGACACTGATGGGATTCGACACCACAACCCTAGCAAACGAGCAACCGCAGACCCGCGTCTTACACCGCGTGGCCACTGGAATCGGCGATATACATATGTACCTTGTGAATATGTGTAATTCAGGGCTGAAATTTTGAGGGCAGTTTTCGAACATGTAGCACGCTGTTATAAGTTGACAAGAAGCAGTTGTGCCTTCTGATGAAGTGATTACGTGAGAGATACTTTAAATTTACATTTTTCACTCAATATACGAGTTGCAAAATGTGAACTCAGGAATATCTGTGCACATGGCTTTGTGGAATGGAAATATAATGTTATACGCAGGTGTCTTTTATCTTCAACTAAACCGTACTGTTCTCTTCGTTAAGCTACCTTTTGATTTCATTTTCATTTTACCCCCGCAATCCGCACAAAGTATTTGACCACTGGTCACGACCTCCTGTAAATAGTGAAAAAAAAAACAGGTTAATAGAACATGTCGTGACATTGAGTGATCAAGAAACAAGTCGTTCCCGAAAATAGTTTACATTTTACCCTGTACCATCTTAACTTTTTCATTCCAGTGCCTTTAGAATTTTTCGAGGTCATCGCGTTGTGCTTCCGAAAGGTTCAGGAATAAATGCTTTAATACTGGGACCAACACAACTTACTGTCTTTTATATTAATAACTGTCCAACGAGATGCAACACAAAGTGTCTATTTATTATTCTGCAAGTCCACTCTACATGTTTCGGGTGTCAACCACTACCATCATCTGGAGTACACAAAACTTTAACTACATCCTCTGGTATTGTGCAGCTACCTCCCTCCAAAGTGACCACTTGGCCACGTTGGAGGGAGGCAGCTGCACAGTAACGGAGGTTGTAGTTACAGTTTTGTGTACTCCTGATGATGGGTGTTGTTGACACCCGAAACATGTAGAGTGAACTTGCAGAATAATAAATAGACTGCTTTGTGTTTCATCTCTTTGGACAATTATTATTATAGATCAGCGATGCACGGAATCATAATCATAAATTACTGTCTTTTATTTAAGAACTACATGTTTCGGCTTTAACATACCATTACCAAGCTATCAATACAATATTTAAAATCAAGGTAATTACTGTAATACTTATGGATTCACCATCTATACGTGAAATTATTACTGTATGAAGTCCCAGACCTTTACAGTGTTTGTCGTTTCGTAGCTGCCAGTGTGAAACTGTAATATAGGCCATAATAAGAACTGTATTAGTGATATTTGAATAATGGTTGACCAACTAGATGACACTTGCTTTATTATATATTGCTCAACATGTTTCAGACGTTAATACGTC
>Ga0131853_10015666_pt1 | contig 13854 bp, 12 predicted proteins | sample TergutLab28metaG_FD_92764 | JGI IMG/M metagenome (GOLD analysis project Ga0131853, IMG submission 92764) | Labiotermes labralis P1 segment gut microbial communities from Petit-Saut dam, French Guiana - Lab288 P1 (version 2) (version 2) | ecosystem: Host-associated > Arthropoda: Insects >... | reverse complement strand
GATGAGGGGATACTCAATCAGCCACCAGACCATAAAAAATGTAATAAAAATAAGTAAACCTCCCGCGAACAGAGAGCGAGTTTTCCGCCGGATTAGCTGTGTTTTGGTCGAACGAACCTCTTGCAATTTCGCACCTAATCGATGTTCATCATAGTTATTTGTCATTCCAAAACCTCTTGTTATGTTCCTAATATAAATACCCTGTACCATCACCTACGGCAACAGTACAAGGTATTTTACCACAAATTCACTTTATTTTCAAAATTATCCTTCTCTTCCTTGGCAAACCGCTCCCGGTTGTCCGGATGCTTTCACATGCTATCACCAATATCCTATACCCGCCCCCACTTGCCTGAGATGAACATGCCTAGGATAATCACAATTCCGCCAATAAACGCAGAAAGCGAAAGCCTCTCATCTAACCAAAGAAAAGCGAGTAAGGTAGCCAAGAGAGGGATTAGATAGAGAAACATCGTTACATGAGCGGTGCTTCTTGCCTTTGAAATCGCATATGCCCAGAATAGATAGGCAATGGCAGCGGGGAAAAGCCCTAAGTATACGGGAATGAGGTTTACAATGAGTGGTACGCCCGGTATTTCCCGGATTAAGCCCGGTAAAAACACAAGCATGAATAGTGTCCCGAAAAACACGGAGAATGCAGTCACTTCCAGAGGGGTGTATTTCTCTGTAAGCCGGCGTTGTATAATGATGTATGCACTTGTAGAAATGCTTGCCCCCACAAGGAGTATCACACCGATATTCATCACAAAACCGCTCATTTGACTCGCCGTGATCAGGATCAGACCGCCAAGGCTCACAAGCATGCCAAGCCAGGAAAACAATTTGACTTTTTCCTTTAAAATGAAGATCGAAAGCAGTGTAGTAAACATCGGAGCAGAGGCAATCAAAAAACTGCTGACTCCGGACGGAACGGTATCTGTGCCGGTGATAAAGAGCCAAGCATAAAGGAAGATGCCCAAAAGTCCGCCAAGGGCAAACAGAGGAAGGTCTTTTCGCGCAGGGATCTTCACTCTTTTGACGACTGCGATAAGGAGCAGCGTCAGAGAAGCGACAAGAAAGCGAAAGAGCATGATGGATTCTGCCGAATAATAATCAAGCAGATATTTAACGGCGGGGAAGGCAGACGCCCATAAAAATGCAGTGATTAGTGCCCCGATTGCGGACCTTGCTGTTTGTTGGTTTCTTTCCATGATTCACCATAAGATATAAATTCGCTGTGCTGTTGCGTGCGCAACTGTCGGTGCGGGAAATGTTTATTGGGCGGTGTAGGTGTATTGGACGCACCCGTAGGGGTGACTTGTAGTCGCCCGTGCCCTTCTGCCCTGCGGACTGTAACCAGGGGCGACTACAAGTCGCCCCTACAAAGGGTATCGCATCTAAATATAAACTCGGGATAAATACGCAGATTGTGTCTAATTATAGCAAAGCATGGTATGCAAAGCAAGGATTTAGAAGAATAGAAGCAAACTCCTATTAGAATTCATGATTGACAAATATCTTTTACCGTGATATAATAAATTCAAATAATTAAAACGAGGTGTATTGATGTCGGTCAGTCGATAGGTAAGAAAGTACTCAAGTAACCAGCGGGATGTTCCTGCTTATTTTGTGTACCCCAATGCCTTTCGGAATGATCGAAGAAGTGTGTCCATAGCATCTCTTTTGTTCGTTTTGTTGCGTAGCGGGTAGCTGCGCTTTTTTACTGCCCTAAGGCCTTTGGGTTGTGAAAGGATAGATATCAATGAACAATCACTATTTTGCACTCGAATTTAATATCATTATAGACAAACTAAAAGAACATGCCCTGTCCCAAAATGCAAAAGACGCCCTCGATGCGCTATCCCCTTATCTGAATGAAGATATGTGTGTGCGTAAAATGGCGGAAACCACGTCTGCCAGAAAGCTGCTTGATTCAATCGGTGCACCGCCTCTGTCGATCATGGACAGCTTAGACGAAATCATTACACTGGCGGACGCAGGAAGTATGTTGGTTCCGGAACAGCTAGACAGTATTGCCAGATTTGCCCAGTCCTGCAAACGGATGGCGGCATACTTGTCTAAGGGAGAAGCCACGGGGGAAGCTGTTGCGGTGTACGGTCAAAGCATTGAGAGCTTGACAGATTTACAGGCGGAGATCGAACTATGCATCAATGGCGACAAGTTGCGTGATGATGCCAGTCCTGCCCTGCGGAATATACGCCGCAAGAAAGAGCGTGTGGAAGTCCAGATCAAAGAAAAGCTGGATCACATACTAAAGACCCGCAAGCAATACCTGTCGGACGGGTATGTCACAAGCCGTGGGGGTCGCTATGTCTTACCTGTGCAACGGAAATTCCAAGCGCAGTTTGGCGGAACAGTGGTTGAAGTTTCTGGAAAAGGCTCCACCGTGTTCATGGAGCCAACTGCCATAGAAAAGTATCAGGCAGAGTTAACCATGCTGGGCATCGAAGAAGACGCCGAAGAGCGGCGGATTCTGTATACCCTCACTGCCATGGTTGTAGAATATGCCCCTGTACTGCGCCGTAACATGGAAGCAATGGAGATTTTGGACGTCTTATTTGCAAAAGCCAAGTTGAGTGCCCAAATGAAGGCCGCTCCCGTGGAAATAGGTGGGGAACGAAGACTGGAGATCCGGAAAGGCCGTCATCCGCTATTGAGTGCCGAAGTCTGTGTCCCTCTGGATTTTGAGATGGACGAGGAGACAAGGGGCGTGATTATCACAGGCCCCAACACAGGCGGCAAAACCGTCGCAGTGAAAACGGTGGGACTACTCTCTCTGATGGCGCAATGCGGACTTCACGTCCCCTGTGAAGCAGGCAGCTATATTGCTATGCAAGATGGTTACTGGTGCGATATTGGAGACAGTCAGGACATGTCACAAAACTTGTCCACCTTTTCCGGACATATGACGAATATAATCAGCATTTTGGAGAGCGCCAGCCGTGACAGTCTGGTGCTGCTAGACGAGCTAGGAAGCGGTACGGATCCCGCAGAAGGTATGGGAATCGCCGTAGCGGTGTTGGAAGAGCTACGCCAGCGGGGCTGCATGTTCCTAGTTACAACCCACTATGCCCAGGTAAAGATCTATGCGGAACAATCAGAGGGCGTACAAAGTGCGCGGATGGCCTTTGACCGGGAAAATCTCCGCCCGCTCTATAAGCTGGAACTAGGCATGTCCGGAGAGAGTTGTGCGCTGCATATTGCACAGCGGTTGGGTCTGGCGCCCCATCTTTTGGAACGGGCTCATCATGAGGTTTACGGCGGAGAAAGGAAAGAGGATACATCGAAGCAGGCTGGAATGAAAGCGCCTAAAAGCCGCCTTGCGCGGACGCAGATTGAAAAGGAGGTTCCCGATCTTTCAGAGAAATTCAGCATGGGCGACAGCGTAACCGTCCTGCAAACAGGGGAAACGGGCATTGTATACCGACCTGCCAACGATCAGGGAGATGTGATTGTGCAGGTGAAGGGCGTGAAGAGAGCCATGAAGCACAATCGGATTAAGCTGAAGATATCCGCCTCAGAGCTGTATCCGCCGGACTACGATTTTTCCATTATCTTTGACACTGTAGAACATAGAAAAGCGCGTCATCAGATGGGGAGAAAGTATGATCCCACAATTAGCATCACCTACAGCGACGAAGAGTATGGAGAGTAAGAATCCTTAGCAAAGAGCATCCTCTCTTTTCCGTGCATGGAAAGAGAGGATGCGTGCTTTGAGGTGAATTATAATAACCTTAGGAGTTGATCAGAATGGATTGGATCGGAAGCCTAAACAAGGCAATTACCTATATGGAAGAGCATATAACAGAGGAAATTGACTATGTGCAAGTGGCAAAAATCGCCTCTTGTTCCTCTTATCACTTCCAGCGCATGTTTGCCTATATAGCCGGCGTACCTCTATCCGAATATATCAGACGCAGAAAAATGTCCCTTGCGGCGGTTGACTTGCAAAGTGGGGATGAAAAGATCATTGATATAGCCCTGAAATATGGCTATTCATCCCCGACTGCGTTTAATCGCGCTTTTCAAAGCATACATGGCCTTGCACCCTCACAGGTAAAAAAGGGAGATGCACTGCTAAAATCCTATCCAAAAATCAACTTCAAATTGATTGCAAAGGGAGTAGAAGAAATGGAGTTTAGAATTGAGAAACACGACGCGATTCGTGTTGTGGGTGTATCTACACCACTTGACAAAGATGTGGAAAAGGCTTATGAAGAAGGTGCTGCATTGTGGGCAAAGGTATTGTTTGAGGATATAGAAGAGGACTTAAACGGCTATAGCAACGGCAAAATATGCCGTGAACTGAACGCTGCCGGCAATGTTAAATATCCTGATGGCAGCCTACCCAAGTATAATGGCTTTTTCGGTATCGAAACAGAGCATAATAACGACGGCGAATACATGATAGCTGTTGCAAGCCCTATGCCTGAGAACGACAGCCTGAAAGAATATATCATTCCCGCGCATACATGGGCGATATTTTCAGGGAAACACTTTTTTGAAGATGAAGATAGTGCAGACTCCTTTATTCAATATGAAGAGCGCATCTATTCGGAATGGCTTCCTTCTTCCGGTTATGAAATAGCAGATAGCATAAGTGTGCAGTTTTTATTAGCCACAACGGATTTAGAAAATGCCCCTTTTGAAATATGGTTGCCTGTCAAGAAAAGAGATGACTAAATCGTGTCTGTACCTACCCTGTCTTTCGCCTGAAAGCACGCACGGAAAGGGCATAAAATACAAGTGTCAAGGCTACACACCAAATGACAGCAGTAAAGATGTCCCTTCCGCTCAGCATACCCATTGTAAGTCCTCTAACCGCTTCAATGATCGGTGTAAAAGGCTGGTGTGTAAAAAATATACGCAAGGGCAGTACAAGGTATTCAGGGTTTGCAAATCCACCGCTTAAAAAGGGGAGGAACTGAAGGGGCATAGCATATGAGCTTGTCCCTTCCGCGCTGTCTGCTATTAGGCCAATGAAAATAAAAAGCCATGTCAACGCAAGAGAAACCAAAAACATAATTCCAATAATCAAAACCCATTCAATTGCCCCTGCTTGGGGTCTAAATCCCACCAAGAAGGCCATAAAAATAGCTGCTGCTATCGCCATTGCACAACGTACCATAGAGGCGATCACATGACCAGTAAGTACAGACGGTTGAAACAATGGCATAGAGCGGAAGCGGTCGATGATGCCCCTTTGCATGTCCCCATTTATGCTAAATGCAGCATAGGCTGCGCTCGTGCTTAACGTGGCGATAAATACACTGGGTACTTGGGCGTTGATATAGGCCTGCATGTCGCTTGCCCCAGAACCTAGTATATATATGAACAAAAGAACAAACATCAAGGGTGTGATCGTATTGCCAACCATCGTTTCAGAATTTCTAAAAGTCATGCGCAAGCAACGCCCTGACATGCTTGTGATATCACTGATGGCTTTCCCCATTTTATACAGCCCTGCTTTCTTCCGTTATAAGCCCTAGAAAAACATCTTCTAAAGTGGGCAGTTTTTGCTCAAAGCTGAAAACTTGTGCATTGCCTGCTTTCAGGTGATTGAATAGATCTGTAATTTGATTGATGCCGCCCTCCACAGAAATAGAGAGACTTAGGGACTTTCGATCAATGCGAGGTTCATACTCTTTTACCAAATCCATTGCGTACTCCATATGTGAAATGTCTTTGAATATAAATTCGATCACACCTCTGGGTAGACGTTTTTTAAGTTCGCCTACTGTACCCTCGGCGGCGATAATGCCCTCATTTAAAATGGCAATATAATCCGCAAGGCGTTCCGCTTCTTCTAAGTATTGGGTAGTTAGAAAAATCGTAGTGCCGGAATCGGAAAGGGCTTTTATGGTGTCCCAAAGTGCCAATCTGCTTTGCGGGTCGAGGCCTGTTGTGGGTTCGTCTAAAAAGATCACAGAGGGGTTGCCAATTAGGCTCATCGCAATATCCAGCTTACGCCGCATACCACCGGAATAAGTAGACACCTTGCGGTCGGCGGCTTCTGTTAGTTCAAATCGTATTAATAAATCATCCACCAATTTTTTTCTGTTAGGCACATGGCGCAAAGCGCAGATCATGCTCAAATTTTCCCTGCCGCTTAGAATTTCATCTACGGCGGCATATTGCCCTGTGAGGCTGATTTTTTCACGAACCTTTTTTGCATGTTTTATATCAACACCGTCGATCTCCGCCTCTCCGTGATCTAGGGTAAGCAATGTGGAAAGGATTTTTACTGTGGTTGTTTTCCCTGCGCCGTTAGAACCTAGAAGGGCGAAAATGCCGCCCCTTTTAACGGTGAAATTAACACCTTTCAGCACAGGCAGACCTTTATAAGATTTTTTCAAGTTGCGTACTTTAATGATCATATCGTCCATAAAGCTGTATGCTCCTATACTTTTTTCACTGGCATCCAGAATTCAAATTTTACACATTCAGGTTCTTCACTTAAATAAACTTCTATGTCGGGGCCATTGTCATATTCATAGCCAGATGTGGGAAGCCATTCTGTAATCACACGGGTTCCTAATTCTTTGATTGCATCAGTATCTTTCCCTTCGCCGGAGAAGATTGCCCATGTATACGGCGGTACAATATATTCCTCCAGTGTATTGCCGATTTCTTTTGTACTTGATACGGCAGCAAAGTACCGCCATTCTTCCAAGGAATCGTCACATACCATGACGCCTAATAATCCCGAAGGCACCCCCTCCATCAAAGTGAGCAGCTTAGATGTTGTGCCATTTGTTGCGGATAATTGCCACATTTGAGAAACAAGCTGCTGATTGTAATCGCTGTAAAAGTCTTGATCAAGCGGCGAAGAAAAACCTACAATGCGGAAGGCTTCTTTCTTTTCAATGCGATAGTTCATGCCCTCTGCCCCCTTAACCGTGATTTTGAAACTGATCGGCGGATAAGATTTTACAGTTGCGCCATCTTTCTTGACGAGAGAGGGCGCGATACCATGCACACTCTGAAAGGCACGGTTGAACGCCGTTGGTGAGCTGTAACCATACTTGAGCGCAATATCAACTATTTTAGCTTCGTTCTGTTTCAGGTCTGCTACAGCCAAAGACATTCTTCTGCGCCGAATATATTCAGACAAGGGCATGCCAGTCATGCAAATAAAAATCCGCTGGAAGTGATAGGCGGAGGAACACGCAATTTGAGCTATTTTTGAAAAATCGAGTTCGTCTGTGATGTGTTCCTCAATGTAATTGATGGCGGCGTTCATTCTCGTAATCCAATCCATATAATCAACTCCTATAAATCAGTATAATTTGAGTGCCATGGGCATGTCCTCTCTTTTTATGCGAGAATGAGAGAGGTGCAATCAGTATACCAATATTTACTGGCTCCCACAAACTTAAGAAGTTCATATCTTAAGAAGTTCATATTTTGAACAGGACATACTGTTGTCCTGTTTTTTGTGGTATGATGGTGCTATGAACTCACCTACTTCTTACAAGGAAATATTCCAAGCGCCCACCACTGAGTGGTTTGAGCGCGCTTTGGGTACGCCTACCGATGTACAGCGGGAGGCTTGGCCTGCCATTGCCTCCGGCAAGCATGTGCTTGTCTCTGCACCTACCGGGACAGGCAAGACGCTGTCGGCCTTTTTGGTGTTCATTGACCAAATGATGGCAGAGGCGCGGGCAGGCACCTTAGAGCCGGGGTTACAGCTTATATATATCTCGCCACTAAAGTCCCTCGCCGGGGACATTCGTGAGAATTTATACCGCCCCTTAGATGGAATCGCCGGCGAGGATTCAAATCCGCTCACCGTTGCCCTGCGCACGGGAGACACCTCCCCGGCGGAGCGGCAGAAGATGGCGAAAAAACCGCCGCATATTTTGATTACCACCCCGGAGTCTTTGTACTTGCTGCTCACCTCCGTTTCAGGCCGAAATATGTTGAAGACTGCAAGGGCTGTGATTGCAGATGAGCTACACGCCATGATTGACAGCAAACGCGGTGCGCATTTTATGCTCTCCTTAGCACGACTGGACGCCTTATGCGGCCGCCCTTTGCAGCGCATAGGTCTCTCTGCCACCATCGAGCCCCTTTCCCTTGCGGCGAATTATTTATCGAACGGTGACACGCCTGTGGAGATCATAGCACCCGCCATGCACAAGGATTTTGAGATTCAAATCGCAAATCCCTTCCCCGGCGGGATCTTGCCGGAGGGTACCATCTGGCCAGAGATTGCACGGAAAGTGATAGAGGCTTGCCAGGGCAATCGAAGTGTTATCGCCTTCACCGAAGGGCGTCTGATGGCAGAGCAACTGGCCTATTACGTCAACCAAGTGGAGGGCGAAGACTTTGCCCGCACCCATCACGGCAGTGTGTCGAAAGAACAGCGTTTTGAGGTCGAATGTGACTTGCGAGCCGGGCGGCTGCGTCTACTCTGCGCAACCTCTTCCATGGAACTGGGTATTGACGTGGGTGAGATTGACCTGGTGTTACAAGTCGCCTGTCCCCGCTCCATTGCCAGTGTTATGCAGCGGCTGGGACGGGCGGGGCATAACCCCGGTCGGACAAGCCGCTTGATCATGTTCCCACGTATGGTGTCGGAAAACTTATATTGCGCTCTAACCGCCCAAGCGGCTCGCGAGGGCGGTATTGAACACGCCCGCCCACAGCGCCAGTGCCTTGATGTGTTAGCGCAGCACTTGGTGTCCATGGCGGTGCATGACACGTACACTGTGGATGAGGTCATGTCTCTCTTGCCCCGCGCATATCCCTTCCGTGCTGTGTCGCGTGAGGATGTATGTGCTATTTTGCGGATGCTGGCTGGCGATTATGAACACGAGCGGGATTTACCTGTGCGTCCGCGCCTTTACTATGATCGGATTCACGAGTGTGTGGAGGGCGACAATTACAGCCGGATGCTCGCCACTTCGGCGCCCGGCACCATCCCGGATACGGGTATGTACGCGGCGAAAACCGAGAGCGGCGTGAAAATCGGCGACTTAGATGAAGAGTTCGTCACCGAACAGCGGGTTGGGTTTAAGTTCCTGCTCGGCTCATTCGCGTGGCGGATCACGGCGGTGGATAAGGACACGGTCACTGTGGCTCAGTCCTCGCCGGAAGGTGCGCGGCCGGCATGGTGGCGGCACGGGGGGCAGGGGCGCGACACACAGACCGGCCTAATCTTCGGACGGCAGATGCGGCAACTCACTGAGGCAGCACAAGCCGGAGATCTGCTGCCCAAACTGGAAGCCTTAGGCCTCGAAGAACCCGCCGCCCGTGACACCACGGACTTTATTGAGCGACAAATGGAGGCCACGGGGATTTTGCCTGATGATCGCAGCTTAATTGCAGAGCACTTCTGCGATGAGGTGGGACTTCATCAGGTAATGATCCATTCCATTTACGGACGCCGTGTAAACGCGCCATTAGCCATCCTTCTGACACTCACAGCAAAACATCTGACCGGCATGGATGTGGACGCCTATGACGATGATGATGGCATTTTACTCATGGCTCGGGGCGAAGGCGCCCTACCGGAGAGCTTGCTCCAAGCGATCCGGCCTGAAACAGCGCAGTCTATTTTAGAAGCGGCCCTGCCGGGCACACCGCTGTTTAACGCCAGCTTCCGCCACAACGCCGGGCGGGCGCTGATGATGGGTGTGCGCAAAAATACACGGAATCCCCTTTGGATCCAGCGGGTGCGAGCCAGTGAGATGATGGACGGCGCCGTCCGCTATCCAGATCATCCGCTGATCCGTGAGACGAAGCGGGAGTGCTTAGAAGACACTTGGGACTTACCGGGACTGGAACGCTTGCTTACAGACATACAGTCCGGCACGGTGCAGATACGAGAGCTGTATCTGGAGGAACCCTCGCCCATGTCCCTGCCGCTGCGTAGGCAAGCGGAAGTGGAATTGGTGTATGCTTACACCCCAACCACGGAAAATGTCCTTACCGCCACGGCAGAGGCCGCCCAAGGCGCCATGAGTGAGGCGATCAAACCGAATACGGCTCAGCTTGTGCGAGTTTCTGAGCGGCAGAAACTACCTGAGGATACGCGAGGTTTGCACACGACGCTCATGATTGAGGGAGACCTGATTGCCGGAGAATTGCCTGTACCCTTGGAGTGGTTTGAGACCTTGGCTGAGGAGGGGCGATGCCTTTACATTGAGCCTGGGCTATGGATTGCGGCGGAGCATGAAGCTGTCTATCAGAAAGCCTTAGAAGAGGGCGAGGCAGAGGCGCGCCAAAATGTGGTGCGGCGCGCCCTGCGCTATCGCGGTGCGATGGACGACATCGAGCTTGCCGAGCGCTATTTCTGGTCCCGCGTAGAGGTGCAAGCTGTGTTGGAAGCCCTCCGCGAACAAGGCAGTGTCATCCTTGACGCAGGCATGTACTACCATGCCGAGCTCTATGAGCGTGCCCGCCGCGCCACCATCACAGAGCGGCGGCAGGTGCAGACAGTACCGGCCTCTCATTACGCCGCTTTTATGGCGGGGCGCATGCGGACACTTGCACCGCCCAGTGAGCAATTGAAACAGGCCGTCCTAAGCCTGACAGACCGCCCGGTACCTGCTGGCTTTTGGGAAGCGAGCCTGCTCCCTGCCAGAGTGAACGCCTACCATCCGGAGCTTCTTGACAAATTACTGGCAGGGGGCGAGGTGTTTTGGCATTTGAGCGAGGGAGGCCTTTGTTTCCACGCCTACGCGGACGTGGATTGGGGCGCGGATATCGATGCGCTTTTGGCTCAGACCGAATTGAACCCAGACGAGCAATTGGTAATGGAGACCTTGCGCCGGCGTGGAGCCTCTTTCCTCTCTGTCTTATCCATGGAGCAGCAGACCCAAGGGTCTTTGCAAGATGCGCTGTTTTCACTGATGGAAAAAGGCCTCATCTGTGCAGACAGCTTCACGCCTGTGCGCACATGGCTTGCACAGGATAAGGACAAAAAGGCTACCATCCGCCGCCGAGTTGCGGCGCGGGTGGCGACCATGAGCTCAGGTCGCTGGGATATTCGGCGGTCACTGAAGCCCCAGAGCATAGAAGAGCGGCTTGATCGCGCCTTTGAGAAAGTCGGTCTGCTTTGCCGCGAAACCGCTGTCTCCCTCTTGGGTATTCCTTGGGCGACGGCGCTGGAGGCATTGCGTGTTTGGGAATACACCGGTCGCGCACGGCGGGGTTATTTCGTGGAAGGCCTATCCGGCGCGCAATATATCCGCACTGAGGCCTATGCTGCCACAATCCACGGGTTAGAACATCCCCCGGACGAGATTCTCTGGCTGGCGGCGCCGGATCCGAACCAAGTTTGGGGCAAAATGATTGCCCACGAACCGGAGCGGCAGTTCACCATCGTCCCCGGCACTGTGGTGGCCCTCAAACGCGGTGTGCCGATTGCCGTATTTGAGCGGCAGGGACATACCTTGCGGGTGTTCGATGAGGCCACACTCCCCGAAGCGCTGACTGCTTTCACGGTAGCTTTCAGCAAACGAACAATCTTCCCGGCCCTAAAGCGCTTGACTGTCAAACAATACCCCGAAGCTACAGCAAAGGTCTTAGCCGCTGCCGGGTTCAGACAAGAGATGTTAGACTACGTGCTTTACCAATAAAACGAAAATATGATTTAGGAGCTTTGTGAAATGGCAAAAGCAAAATATCAGCTTGATGATTTCCTAGCACTCGTAGACGATAATGATAAAGACTTTATCCTCGCAATTCATGAAATGCTCTCGCAAGAGGGATATAAACTCAAGATACAAGACACAAAAACATATGGGCTGCACATTTCATACTCCCAGCCCAAAATAAAGCTTGTGAAGGGCATTATCGCATATGTTCTGATTCAGAATGGAAAACTCATGATCCGCATCAACGCCGACCACTACACGAAATATCTGAACATTTTGCATCGTCTGCCCGAACATATGTTAAGCCAGATGGACAAGGCGGACGATTGTATGAAGATAATTGACCCACGAAAGTGTTGGCAAGGATGCATGGGATATAATTTTCAGATTGGGGAGAAACACTATCAAAAATGCCTCATTAATTGCTTTTTGCTCCGTGTAGACGCTGAAAGCTTTCCCTTTCTGCTTGAACTAATTAGAAGTGAACTCAGAGAGAGGCAAGGGGTATGATGGTACAGATAAAAATCAGAAAGGTTGTTGAAAAATGAATCAAGAGGTACTTACAAGAGCCGATGGCATAAACTGGCTGACCTTTAATACGGCTACTGACAGACCATATAAGGAGCGAATCAGTAAAAATAAAAAAGCCTGTGTATCTATCAATTCCAGCGCATACACAATCAACCTTGTTGGTACAGCAGAAGCATTAACCGACCCTAAAACGAAAAAAGAAAATTGGCTTCCGCTTATGAACGATATGCCGCATTGGAGCGGACCAGATGACCCGAATTTATTGATTATACGTTTTACAACGGAACGCTACACTATAACGTTCGCAGATGATGGTAGTTATATAGCAGGTAGCTTATAAAATAAGCAATTTCCCTAGGCGCAGAGCCAAGCCACAACAGAATAAGCCGGATCTCGAGCAACACACAAAAGCTCCCAGACTGTAAGGTCTGGGAGCTTTTGCATCATGATTTCATAGGTTTACTTTCCATGGAAATCTCTCAATGCTTTGCAATCACAAGTGCGAAGCAGACCCATAGAAAAAGCATAAACTAAATGTAAAGACTAGAGAGGAGAACAAAAATGCAAGCAATTATATTGCTATATGTGGGCGGAGGTATGTTCTACTTTGAAGATAACAATTTTTCACCAGAGCAAAAGAAGGCGTTAGATGCCCTTGCACTTTGTATTTCTGAGGAATAGCCCCGAAACAAAAATACGCCAAGAAGATCAAATTTATTCTTGGTTTGTTGATGTAGCAAGGGAAAAACTAGGGATTGCTCTAAAAGAGGTCAAGATTTCATTCGCTATTAGTCAATGTGTGCTACAATATCTGCAAGCACTCCCGGAAAATCAATAACATCTCCAGCCGTACTCCCTATTCTTAAAATTACAATGTGATTTGCAGGCGATATATATAAAATTTGTCCGAATCTACCCATCGCCCAAAAATCTACTCCCCCAGAAACGGACGGTCTTGAATACCACATATACCCATAGCCAATATTCAAGCCTTCAAGAAATGTGCCTACATACTCGTCTTCATTTATAGGGAAATCAACGACTGTAGACGCTTGTATCCACTCCGGGCTTATGATTTGCTGGTCGTTCCAATAGCCATCATTCAAAAGCATACTGCCAATTCTGATAAAGTCAATCAAGCGGAAATTGAATCCGCTTTCCATTTTTTCAAACTGTGTTCGATTGCTATCCAAACTCCAAGAAGCGTCGTAGTTTGCTCCGATTGGTTGCCAGAAGGATTGTTCAAAATATTCAGCTACAGAGAAACCCGTACTTCGTTCCAATATGATACCTAGTAGCAGAGGGTTATAATTGTTGTAATGAAATCTCCCATCGTGTCGGTCGGTTACTCTGCGATGATTTAGAGCCAATTGCCGTAAATCAGGTATCCAGTATGTGTATGCGTCATGCCGAAACCAGAGAAAGCATGTTTCTTCATGATAAATGCCAGAGCGCATAAGCAGTAAATCTCTTATGGTAATATGTTCCATATCCGTATCTCTAAATTCATAAATAAAATCTGCAATAGATTGATAGTGACTTTTAATATAGCCATCGTCAATCGCACTGCCGATTGTCAATGGCGGGATGAAAATGTACGAATATGGCGCTTAAATTTTGTACAGAAGCGGCGCAGTTAGTTGGGGTTGTTTTCAAATAAAGTGTTGGTCAAAATAGCCTTTTGTTTCATGAACTC
>Ga0131853_10015664_pt1 | contig 13855 bp, 11 predicted proteins | sample TergutLab28metaG_FD_92764 | JGI IMG/M metagenome (GOLD analysis project Ga0131853, IMG submission 92764) | Labiotermes labralis P1 segment gut microbial communities from Petit-Saut dam, French Guiana - Lab288 P1 (version 2) (version 2) | ecosystem: Host-associated > Arthropoda: Insects >... | reverse complement strand
TTGGAGGGCCTTTGGAATATCGGGGGGGGGGGGGTGTTGAACCCCCCCCCCGGGTCCGCCCTTCCCATAAAAAAAACTGAATCAGGCACAAAAATTTTAAATTGCGTTTTTCGGGGTTTCCACAACAATTTTCTCCCCCCATGGCGGCCCGGGGGGGGGGGTTCCACCCCCCCCCCCCCCCGATATTCCAAAGGCCCTCCAAAATCGTGCCAAATCCAACCTGATTGTGAAAACTGTTAAATTTCGCTGAATTTAGGGCGCCAACACCCCAAGATGTTTGGAAAAAAGGAAATAAAATTCTAAAACTACCTAGCTTCGCAATTGTTGTACATTAGCAATGACAAATAGATTGGTTGTCATCATAAATAGTCTTAAAGTACCAAAAATTCAGATTTTACATTAAATGAAATTTATAGTACGAAATTACAGCTGTCTACAGAACCCCTCACTAGGGGGCTACTGCCCCCAGATCCCTGTCCCTTGTCCCCAACTGACTTTGAACCCCCCCCCCCGAACAAAATTCCTGAGTACGCCACTGTCTATCGGTACTGTAGACACTGCCGTCCATGAAGAACAAATTTACAGCAAAGAACGTGCAAGGCAAGTAGCTAGATGTCTGAGGGAAACGCATAATAACCGGTGTTTACAGATTGCTCTTTCAAATCTCCACCGGTTTCATGAAGAAGGAAACGGTTCCTGGATTGCATAGTGAGAGGCGACGAGACATTGGTGCACCATTCCACTCCTCAAACACAATAAGGCGGAATGCAGCGGACACACTCAAATTCTCCGGCAGTAAAAAAATTCAGTGTGTGTCAATCTGATGGAAAATTCATGGCAACTTTATTCTGGGATGCAGAAGGAATCATCCGCGTTGAATACGATCCTCGGCCTTTGTTACCCGGATGCGTGAACGAAACGCGAACACCTACTGCGAGAACTGCGTGAAGCCACTCGCAGATCAGACCCGGACAGCCGTCGCAAGGTGGACTTGTCATTTACGAGAAACGCGAGTCCACACACCGCACGTCGGACACAGTTGTTGCAGTTGTTTTCAACGGAACTTCTAATCAACTCCGGCCTGTTATAGACTACCACTTGTTTCGGTAGCTGATTCCACAACAATGAGGAAGTGGAAATGGCTATTCGTGAATGGTGGCGAATGCAAGAGCAAGGAGTTTGAACACCCGACAAGCTGGGACCAGTGCATCAGTGTGCTTGGAGATTATGTTTAAAAACCCGAGTGGAATAAATTAGCTAAAATTAAAGTGGCAATGGCGTCTCATTTGATTTTTATCGCCTATGAAACCTTAGTTGGTGAACACCCCTCGTTCATAACCTAACAAGCAACGCGTCTTTGCCTACTACTAATCCATGGCTCTATAGTCCTTGTAGGACCTTGGCCTCCTTGACGACCATCTTCTAGTCGTCTCTTCTGTGTGCATGTATCCTTCAGTTTGTGACACCCACCCTCCTCAGGTCCTCCCTCACGTCGTCCATCCACCTTAATCTTGGTCTTACTACACTCCTACTTCCTTCCGGAGTGTTCTGATAGAACCTCTTTATCACTCTTTCCTCACTAATCCTCTCCACATATCCCGGCCATCTCAAACTTCCTTTTTTTATTTCTGTTACTATGTTCAATTCTCCATATAATTGCCTCACTACTTCATTTGTTCTGCTCCTCCAGTATCCTGCTACACATATTGGACCAAATATTTTTCTCAGCACCTTCCCTTCCCAAATACGCAAATTTTTCTCATCATTTGCCGTTAAACACCATGCTTCTGAGCCATAAAGCACCACTGGCGTCTTTGCCTACGTATGTAAATTACGTTTGTAATTTGTTATCTATAGGCCTGTAAGTATGCAGCCATGTCTCTTCAGCAGAACGCAGGACAAAATCACATCATAAAGAGAGCTAACAAATCATTTGAAAATATGTTACAGTCTGGCAATGACACTAACCAACCGAAATGATAAGCAGGTAAAGGTAAAGCAGTCCCGTTACAGGCCTGGAGTGGCCCAGAGGGTTCCAGGAAGGTAAGGTTCCCAGATTTCATGACAACGGCACAGGATGGTGGTAGGGTTGTCAGCCTTATGCACCGGCTGCCTTTACCCCCCGGAAATGCTCCTGGTACTCATTTCTGTTAGAGGCTGGGTCGACCCCTTGGCCATATTGCGATCGGACGGATTTTATGTCAATGAAAAATGACACCAGCTGGGATCGAACCAGCGACCTTCCGATTTGTAGCACAGGACCTTAACCACTGTGCCACCGTGGTCCCAACCGAAATGATATGCATGAAGAAATTAAGAACAGATTAAATTTGGGAAATGCTGGCTGCCAAACATTTCATAATCTTCTGCCCTGCCGTCTGCTATACACAAACATAACGAATAAAGTATACTGAATTGCACTTTGTTCTTTTGTGTCGGTGGAACACCGTTTCTCAGAAATGGAAATCACAGGCTGTGTAAGTTCGAGAATTTGGGCCTAAAGAAGGAAAGGCTGAAGGCTACAGTAAACTGCATAATTAGAAGCTTCGTAATTTGTACTCCCTAACAGATGTTATTATGGTAAACAAATCAAGGAGCATGAGATGGGCGAGGCGAGTGGCATGTATGGGGAGAAGAGAAATGCATACAGCATTTTGGTGGGTAAACCTGAATGAAAGAGACCAACTGGAAAGACCTACCTATAGATGAATATATTACAATTATTTAAATTTAATAATCGTCCAACAAGATGCGATTGGATTCAGTTTATTATATTTCTGTAGGCAGCTCTACATGTTTCGGTTGTTGACACTCATCATCAGGAGCTCGTACAACCGTAATTACAGCTTCTGGCACTGGTCAACCGCGTCTACTACCATCCGCTCTCGTTGTCGAGTTCCAACTCAACAACGAGGGCGGATGATAGTAGATCCGGTTAATCAATACCAGAAGCTGTAATTACAGTTGTACGAGCTCCTGATGATGGTTGTCAATACCCGAAACATGTAGAGCTGCCTGCATAAATATAATAAACTGAATACAGTCGCGTCTTGTTGGACAATTATTATATTTGATTCACAATGCACGGACCAATGAATATAAAATTAAAATTATTCTTCAAGAAATTCGATGGAAGGTGCCAGCTGGGCTCGTCTCGCTTACAGTAAGAACACTGGCGGGCTCTTGTTACCATGGTAATGAGCCTTCGATTTGCATGACATGTTGGGCACTTACTGACTAGCTGAAGATTATTTGTTGACAACAACTATGCTTCATGGAGTAGGTTACTTAGTCTGTTTAGGGAAATACAATGAAAATTCTTCACTTTTGTCTCCTCACTAAGAACTTCCTGAACGCACTGCATCGGAGCCTCAATAGAACCCAGGGGTACTCTGCAGGCTGTGGTGAAGACACCCACCGTCCCTGCAGAGAAATGAATCCCGGCACTGTTCCTTCCACCCACTACGGACTTTCATATAAAGTGAATACATCACTCAGGATTTGTGTTATTATAGTTATAATACTAAATACCATCAAACTCCAGCCATCGACATCACCGCAGCACCAACTGCGGACAGACACCATCTGCTCATAAGACTATGCAAAATACAGGGCGTTTCATAATGTTCTCCGTGATTACACACATTTATAACAAGAAAACCAAAGGACCTACCTTAATGGAATTGTTCACAGCCACAAAAACTGAAGAAGTTTTTTTGGGGGGACAACTAGAGATGTTCATTCACCACGGGTGACACGCCACACATCGACACGATATTCAAGTTCTTGCCACACATGCGCCAACATGGGTGCTTTCTGCTTGCACAGACACCCAGTTTCAGTAAACTGTTTATACCACGCACGAATGGTCTTGTCTGTAGGCGGGTCCTTTGCGTTCTTTGCACGAAATGCACGTTGCACAGTAACCACAGACTTAACTCGTGTGATATTCCAACACACAAAACGAATTCTCCCCCGGAGCGGCCATTTTCTCACTACATACACTCGCATCGCCTAGTGGCAGAAATGTGAACTGCGATGAAAAAAACAACTTATTGGGAAAAAAAAATTTTTGAGTTGTTCCTTCCATCTGTACAGGTTTCGTAAATACGTGTCCTACGGTTTTCCTATAATAAATTTTTGTAATCCCGGAGTACGCTATGAAACGCCCTGTATTTGAAGCACTTAACAAGTTATAATCAGAATGTCATACTGTACATAAAAACGTGTTTTGTTTTTCTCGAAAACCTTCGTTTCAAACATATTTCGCTCCAAAAAATCCTTTGCGAGTTACGTTCCAGTTCAGCACGGAAATGAACATTAAAGCTTCAAGCAAATTGTGTTATTATTGCCCAAATTTAACCCCCCCCCACCCCCCCACCCCCCGGTCCAATATAAAATCCGTTCAGGTGTACTGGAATAGTTACATGTGGAAAGACATACAGAAAGGTTGAATCCAATGCCCGTATTTTTGCAAATAATTTTCCGAGCTCGCCACATACCATTCGGGCACTTCAGAATCATACCTGCCGAAAGAAGCTCTATTCTACGACTCAACTTTGCTTCAGTCATGGTTTTAGAGCCCTAACAGCCTGAATACGGTGGCAACACGTCCCTTAGACACGTCCGTGCCTATTTGCGAGTCGATACAGCTAACATCAACACTGCCGCGAGGACCTAAAAATCTCGCAACCCTGGGTTTCGTACCAAAACGCTTCTTCGCCAATTCAATTGGACTGCTTTCAAGGGTAAAAAAAAACTACTCTCCGTTCACAAATCTCAGTTTGTCATATATATATATACACACACACACACATATATATTCAACTGTTTCCTTCCATCCTTGCCATGTATAATAATACAGCATCAGCCCACTCGATTTGATCCCGACCGTGAATCTGGCAGACTTTCATGTTTTCAACGAATTCCATTAACAATCCGCTACAAAAACAGCACCACAGACTGTCATATCATACCTCGTCATTTATCACCTTCTCCTCTAATATGTATAAGATACAGTAACTTAAAATTAACCGTAAACGTGGAGCAGAAAACTACGGAGAAACACTTTCTTTGTAACATGCGCACAGTTTGAATGGGTGTCGAAGCAACGAACGAAGCCAGGGTTTATAGGAAGCAGAACCTGCATACAAAATGCGGCATGTCAATATGTGGCATAAGTTTCTAACAGACGCAACGCGATGGTGGGGGGGGGGGGGGCAGAGATTGTCAAAAGTGTTCAAGTAATCTCATAACAGGAATATTCATTAAGGTCAGGGATACGAAGGAACGTACTTTTCCAACAAAGACCGATTAGTTAATTGGTATGCATTTTCATGTTGTCCATAAAAAGAAGACGTACACAGGAAACCGGATTTGCTACTCCGTATATTTCAAATAAACGGATTTTATTCAAATTTGATGCGAACTTATTGCATTGCAGACCATCCCAGGATGGCATGTTTTAATTCCCTACCATCGACAATAACAACACAGTGACAGCGCAAACTTCTGGGGTGGGAGAAACATCGGCGACATTAGTGAAATCAAGTAAACATTGCACCGCGACACGAAAGTCCAAAATACCAGAACGATAAGTAAACATGAAGGCTCTGCGTACTCCGGTACGAATTGACCGTTTCCTACCTTGTTTAGTAACACGTTAACAGCAAATGTTATTTGCGTACGGGTGACTTTTCTGGAAATCGAATCCTTAAAGCGAATTCATTTGTTACAGGTCAGCCCGGAAGGGGCGTCCGAGTCTTCCGCTTGATTACAAAAGCAGAATAAAATTCTTCGTGGGGACGAAACATGTGACTCAGTATGGAGTACTGGGAAGGACACTGACGTGACTTATGTGACACAGGAGAGCGGGAAACAATCAGGGTAAGAGTCATCTAAGATTATATCTAAGATGACTCGCCGTAACACAATACATGAAACAACATATTCAGATTTGTTGGTCACCTCGTCTTCGAAGACGAAAATACAAGAACACAATGAAAATATCTTGTATTATAAAATGTAAAACAGTGAACACAGAGTCGCTCCTGCAATTTAGCACTTTACATAAAGACACACCAGTCCATATATTCTACATTTACTACAGATTTCTACATCAATTACTGAATATTACGAGTAATAAAAACCCAACCAGATGCAACAGTATGCAGTCTGATTTATTTTACTGCAAAATCACTCTACATGTTTCGGGTGTCACAGCACCCATCATCAGGAGTACTAAAAACTGTAACCGCAGCCTCCGGTACAGGTCGTAATAGCGGTACAGCTACTTCCCTCCAACGTGGCCAGGTCGGGACTGGTTTGTGCACAAACTAGTTCCAACTTGGCCAAGTTGGAAGTAGCTGAACCGATACAAGCCAGTCCCGACATGGCCACGTTGGTGCACAAACCAGTCCCGACCTGGCCAAGTTGGAGGGAAGTAGCTGTACCGCTATTATGACCTGCACCGGAGGCTGCGGTTACAGTTTTTAGTACTCCTGATGACGGGTGCGGTGGACATCCGAAACATGTACTGTGATTTTGCAGTAAAATAAATCAGACTGCATACTGTTGCATCTGGTTGGATTTTTATAAATACTGAATTATGATGCACGGAACCATGAGCTTAAAACTAATTACGGAAGTTTCACGAACGGTAATTGCTGCACTAGGAGACATTTTAATAAAAATATGTGTTACGAACAAATGATGGATCGGATCCACAGAAATGTCCGCTCATTAACGGCCCCTTCCTGGCCCACATGAAATATTTATGATTTACTTAATTACGCTGTCGATATCCCACGCTACATAGAATCCAAATCTATTAAACTGTTACAGTAGGCCATTAAATATTGTGGACTATACAAAACTGCACTGTTCATGCTTTATGAACATGACACCTGAAAGTCATATAAATCTTCACATCGAAATCCTTTTCAAAATTACTTGAGTTAGCATAGTTTCATAGATTCCTCTGTTCTTGAATGCATGCAGCACGTAATTTAACCAATTTGTAGCACACAGTTATCTCCTTTATGAATTACTTATGTGTGCAATATTTGAGGTTCTCACAGCAGTTCTGATGAAGACTGAAAACCCAATTTTCTTTTATCGTTGTACCGTGCATTTTGATATCTATAAAGTTCATACACCAACAAATGCACTATTTATTAAACTTGACAAAGTTTTAAAATTTACATTAAAAATCATTTTGGCTTCCTCCTACATGTTTCGGCCTACGACCATCATCAGGAAGCCTTCACTAGAGCCTAGCTAAAGTTATATTTAGGTTAAGATTCGTTAAAAAACTACGTCATATGTTATGCAGTGGTGTGGCAGCATGTCATAGGTATGGTGTGTGTACTGTTCGCTGTGTTGAGTGCGACTCAACACAGCGAACGGTACACACACCATACCTATGACATGCTGCCACACCACCACATAACATATAACGACATAGTTTTTACCGAATTCTAACATAAATATAACTTTAGCTAGGGTCTAGTGAAGGCTCCCTGATGATGGTCGTAGGCTGAAACATGTAGGAGGAAGCCAAAGTGATATTTAATGTAAATTTTAAAACTCTGTCAAGTTTAATAAAGAGTGCATTTGTTGGTGTATGAACTTTATACCTAATTTTCTGTTTACATAATATGACATACGGTGGGCTATACACACATTTTGGTGGCCAGGAAAGTGCAGTCTGTGTAGCAACTCGCTATGGTCTGGGCTATTCAGGGTTCAAACACCCATAAGGGTGAAGTCTTCCATAGCCGTCCAGACCACCCCGAGGCCCACCCAGTCTCCTGTACAATGGGTGGGTACCAGAATCTTTCTCAAGGGTAAAGAGGCCAGTGCGTGGCGTTGACCACCCATCCCCATCTAGTGCCAAGGATGATAGAGCTCTACTTCCACTCCCCCCTCCCCATGCCATCATGGCACATTACAAGGCAAACTTCAATTATCAACACATTTAGTGTGTGTCATTCCCTTGCTGTGTCCCCACGTCCATACAATTACAACCCACATGACCCTTCAGTTTTTATACGTGCATAGTCATGTCAAAGCTGAAGACTGGAAGAAACATTCTGCAAATAAAATAAAATTTTAATTCTGCTGGTAAAGTAACATGTTAACATTATAACCAATCATACAAGTGGGACTATACTTGTCTACGCTATGTCACTACTGAACTGTTTCTGAATTCACACCAATATCATACCTGTCTGAAATCTGTTAAACAGTCATGTTCATTATTCATCAGTAATTCAAATACAAGTCTGATGACACAAATTTTATCACCACATACTGACTGTGACTTGGGCAAAAATTACAGGAATCACACTTTCTCTTTTGCAAACAGAATCACCTAAACATGATGCAGTGTTGTTTCATGTCAAAAAATCAGGTCAGGTAAGCACCAGCATCAGTAAACACGTTATGTCTTGATAAACAAATCCAGTCAGGAAGAGAGGCACTTGCTGAGAAGAGTTAAAAATATAATTCTCCGCTCCACTTTTCCTGTGCAAAGTTGTTTTACAGGTAATAAACTACAGTAACAGAATCTGAAGCAAAAATCGCAGAATAAAGCAGTAGAAATCACTTCACAAATGAAATCAACTCTGTAATTACAGTCTGAATACTGCTATGTGTTTCACATACATAACAGACTTGGGTCAATTTTGTACTATATACAAAGGTCTGTCCAGTCACAGGGAAGATCCAGAACACAAAAATATATTAAAAAATTTGCTTCTTAAGTGTTATCCTTTATCCAAATGCACTGCACAAACATCAGAGTGATGAAGGAGAATGATGGGTTACCCAAGAACACTAATATAGAGCTTGCAGTGGTTACAACATCAAATGCATGTGGATTAAATGATTTGAAAAAAATCACTGATTCCCCTGTATGCAAAAGATGCCACATTCCTTAATTAGTAGCGTCAATCAGTTCACACAAATCTTCTTGTATGTCATCCATGTTACTAACAGTCTGCTATTGTAGCCGTTTTATCTACCAGTAGGCACAACATGAAAGCATATGAAGGAATGGAGATATAGCTCCATGCATTCTTAACCTCCACACAAGATGGACATTAAGTGGTCAGCTTCACACTCCTGACATTTTAGTGTCTGTGAAAAATCACCAGCACCCATTGAATAAGACACTAGATGATTGTGTGATTGTAATATTTATTTGTATTCATATGTGTGTGTGTGTGTGTGTGTGTGTGTAACAGTGCCAGTTATGACAAAATTACATGTCAGAAGGGTCAAGGAACAGACATGTAAGGGTTATGACCACTTTGAGCATTCTGAAAGGAGAGTGAGACAGAAATAAACAGAAAGATAGCAACAGAAAGTGACACACACAACAAAGAGGGAGAGAATCACACATACACATAAAACTAGTGCCAAAGGTACATGAAATGAATCACACTGAGTCATGGTATCAAGCATAACCTCAAAATAAGCACCCTCATTGATGGTACAGCCCAACTGTTTCTTAAATACAGAGGTGCTGACACAAATTACAGGACATATTGCACACTGCAAGACAGACAGATGGCCTCATTCTGCTCTGATGCTGTAACTAGAGCATAGTACAATTCTAGGTAGGTGTAAGGGTTGCAGGCAATGCAGGTGTCTACACAGTGCCAAGCAGGTCACGCAATACCCAACATGTTCCAAACCTTACTTGAACCCCACAGCAATTACAAAGGGTTCCACCAATGTTTCATACAGATCATTCCTCACATTTATTAGGACTTCAACACACAACACATCAGAGACACTGAATTTTAATGTTGGTATCACATTATTCTCAGAACAGTAATGAGAAATTAAGGTAACAATGAGGACTTAAATCCTCGCTGATGCACTAGGATTCTTCTCCTAACCGTCACACAAAGAATGCCTCTGGAGCCACCAGGGAGTCGAAGGAAACATTTTGACTACAGCAAAATCTTCTGAAGCATAATACAACCACCCTCTAATGTCAAGATTAAGAATGCATGGAACACAACAGAACAGCCATGTCTCCTACACTCCTTAATAATTTATTTCTTGTTTACAGACACACTTCTATCATCCACAGCAAAGTGACAGTAATTTTTCTCTCATTACCTCATTCAAAACAGCTCTGGTAACCATACAGGCCCCTAGGAATAGTGAATGCACACACAAAAATAAGGAAAACATGAGGCCAACCACTCACATCTAGTACATGGATAACAATAATGCATGTGGCCCTACAACAAAGTTTCTTGAAACGTTTCTCAGCCACAGTGCCAACTTTACCCTAATTATTTATCTGTGGTTAATTTAACACAGCTGTCAGTAACTGCATAACAGTGAACAACTGGGCTATCATGAATTGTGAAATGGGTGGGATTTAAAGGAAGCAGGCATGGTCCAATTTAAGGTACTAACCTGACATTGGCCAGGACTGAAGAAGTTTACAAAACTCCCAGTGTTCTGGGTAGATTTGAACCAGACACTATCCCAATATTTTAATGGGAAGGCATAAGAAAAAACATGAAAAATTTCATACAGAAGAGTTGGTGTTCCAGCTGATATCTAAACCAGGCACCTCCCAAGTACATGCCAGTTTTATTGCTTGAATGACTTTAAAACTCTAGAAATGGGTCTACATTCACAAATACTGAGACTTCTTCTGTGTGTCTGCTATGAATCATTTATTAACATAATTGGTATTTGAGGATAAATGCATTTACCCACAATTCCCCATGCGAAACATATTTTAATTTTGTGCACAATTACAAGGCAATCACCCATTTTTTTGACAATGAATAAAAAAATCAATCATCTGATAATGGGGTAAATAAGCTAACTTGGGTGTGATAGTGTAGACAATTCAGCAGCAAGCTCACAGATATTCCAAAATATAAGGGGATGAAGCATTTATGTATTTTGTATCAGTTTTCAGGTGATTATAGATATTCTTTGCAAGAAAACCTCTACATGCCCCTACATATTTTTGCCACACCAATAGCAGCACAGGGACTGCAAATGACTGACCCAATGTCAGTATGCTGTTCCTACAGCATTCAGAATTAACATGTGGGTTAACCAGTTACAAAGTACAGGCAGAAAACAAATGAACAAGACAACAAAAATAACAACAACAACTGAAAGGAACTCTGATAGTTAAAAATCAGTATCCATGATGATGCCATGGAGATGAGAGGGAAAGTAGATATTTCTGACACTATAGGTGCTACTAACTAGGTTAATGAGCCATCCTGTCAGATAGTTACCTGGCCCACCCACCATCATAGTCTGTGCCAAACCTCATTTATTCACTCCATTTACACAAGTCTTGATTTATATTACATAGTGACAATTCATTAGCAATGTAGCACATAGGGGTCTCCTTTTACAAATAATACCTAGCTCAAGTGCTACACAAAATTTTATGTGCATTTACAGCAAACAAACAAACAAAAAACAGTTAGAGTTAGGTGAGTTGACCAAAGGAGATACTTACTTACTTACTTACTCCATGGTGCAGAGTCCTTCTTCAGAAGCTAACTGGTTTGCAGCTAGTCAAGAAATTCCCCGCATTTCACTGAACCCGAAGGTTCATTACCACACTCACAAGCGTCCGCCACCTGTCTCTATCCTTGGCCAGCCCAATCCAGTCCATATACCCACATCCCACCTCCTGGAGATCCATCCTAATATTATCCACCCATCTACACCTAGGTCTTAAATTTTCAACAACAAAAAATGCTTATCCCTAATTCAACTTGTCAGAAAAAGATAATACTTCTCTCCAGTGCCAATGGGTTCAAGCAGTAATGCTTCTAACTAGTATCTGGGAGGTATCTGGTACAAACCTGAGCCAACACAGATTATCCCAATTGATGTCTTCCATGGTTTTCTTCAGTCCATCCACGTCACTGCCCTAATACCCTAAGTTAAAACCTGACCACTGCCTTCTAAATACCTTCCAATTCTTCATTCACTACCAACCAGTCATTTAGTACTAGATAGTCTGAATTATTGAAGGTGTTGTTAAATGGGTGAATGGGTCACCTACCCTGACGAAGCAGGCAGCACATTCCAATGGAGTGTCAGCGGACTTCTACCAGACTACACAATATCACATCCCAGCAATCCTCATAAAACTCTAAATGACACAAGTTTCAATGACTGCTACACACAGTAAATATTTACGGCAGTGATTCAGTCTGATTGCTGGGTAAATGGAAAGGCCAACAGACAGAACACATTTTTTGATTGTAGTCTTTCTCTCTTATCAAACCATATAGTCACCAGTACTTTTTGAAAGAACTGGCTGCTTCCACCTTTCACCTTGAAGACAGAATTAGCAGACTCCTCCAAACCACTTTTACCCACTTACCAGATAGCATGGTGTGTCACAACCCTGAAATCCACAAACTACTTCTTCACCACCATGACATCCTCAAATCTTACACAGAACAGACATGGCACCATGGAAAGTTGGATTATATTGCATTGGGATGCATTCATTATTCAGTCTTTGTATATCACTGTGTGTTTAAAATCAATTTAAAACCCAACATTTTGTGGACAGGACTGGTCCCCATGCTCAGGAGAAAGAATAATGCAAAAGACCTACTCCATATGGCCTGAGGAAGCAGACCAATTCTGTCCGCAAAGTGTTGTGTTAATTTTACTTTAAATGGAGGACAATGGAAAAAGTCCAAATAGTATATAATTCTAAATGTAATCCACCATCCTATGAATCCTACAGAATTGGACAGTACTGGTTTTAGGATAAGGTTCTGTCTGAAAATACTGCACAACAAGAACAAAATACATATTATTTCTTAATATTCCTTTTATTACGACTGTCAAATATCTGTGTTTTAAAATTACAATTGATTATTACCAGCACCACCAAGCAGTAAACTATCTGGTGATTCATAGCTACTATCACAGCAAGACAGGAATGCATTACACAAACCCAAGGTACCAAATCTGAAGCAACTTGTCCACTAAGAGGAGCGATGTTCAAACAACTGCCTTACTTTGTCTTGAACGTTAGCAAACGGCTCTTGACAAATGTCAGTAAGTACTGCAGCAACCTTTTCTTCACTCAAAGCCCAATACTCAGATTCAGCTGTGAATGGACATGACAAGAACGGACCAATCATACAAATGTCACTGAATTCTAAAAGTGGATTTTTTCATTGTCATGTGATATCATTAACAATGATTTTCACTAGATAAAATCGGCAATGACTGCAAAAATAATGTGTGAAGTAGGAAGCAGGCTGGCTTGTCAGTAATTCTGAAATAGACTACCTTGACTTAATAGCCATTAAATTTGAAAAAGCAAGTAAAATTCCTTCTTCTTCCTTTGCCAAAAATAATTCCACAAGAAAAAAATCCTCATAACTTACATTTAACTCCATACCTTCCTTCAACCCATAATCAGACTTCAGATATTTTTCATAGTTAGTCTTAATAAAGCATCTTCTCATTTACCAAATATTAATCTTTCCTATTAACAAAGTCCTCCCTAGCATACATGGACAGTGACTGCACAGACATTCATGACAGGAGAGGGTTGTCACACTAAGTGCCACTGCCATAACTTACTTACTTACTTACTCCATGGTGCAGAGTCCTTCTTGAGAAGCTAACTGGTTTACAGCTAGTTAAGAAATTCCCCGCATTTCACAGAACCGAAGGTTCATTACCGCACTCACAAGCGTCCGCCACCTGTCTCTATCCTGGGCCAGCCCAATCCAGTCCATATACCCACATCCCACCTCCTGGAGATCCATCCTAATATTATCCACCGATCTACGCCTAGGTCTCCCCAGTGGTC
>Ga0131853_10015663_pt1 | contig 13855 bp, 11 predicted proteins | sample TergutLab28metaG_FD_92764 | JGI IMG/M metagenome (GOLD analysis project Ga0131853, IMG submission 92764) | Labiotermes labralis P1 segment gut microbial communities from Petit-Saut dam, French Guiana - Lab288 P1 (version 2) (version 2) | ecosystem: Host-associated > Arthropoda: Insects >... | reverse complement strand
GTAAACGGTGTAGTTCAAAGCGAATGGGGCCGTGGTTCTGTATCAGGTTTTGCATGGGGCGTACATGCTGATGTTTCCCGCGAGCGCGCAATAGAAATTGTACGCTTTATGGACTTCTGGTTCTCTGAACCTGGTGCATTGCTTGTATCTTATGGCGTTGAAGGTTATTCTTTCGAGTTTGTAAATGGCGTACCAGAATTCCTTCCTCACGCATTTGATCATGAAGGTGGTATCCCCAACTTCTTGCGCACACTTGGCATCCAAGAATTCCCCAAATGGCCAGCAGACATTATGTTTGAAGTTGGTAACTTCTTCCCATCAGTACAAGAAGGATACCTGGATCATATAAACAATGTAGCAACCTTTGACCCCTTCCCACCACTTGCATATCTTCCTCATGAAACTGCTGCAATCAATGCCATTGACTGGAGTTTTACTGAAGAATTCCGCCATGGCGCACTACTTGGCACAATTGATGTAGCTGCTATGTGGGATGCTTATATAGACCAAGCCCACCATGAAGGTGTGTTTGATGCTATGGCAGCAAAACAAGACGCATTTGACAGGTTCATGGCAACTCAATAAATAATATTGTAAAGATCAATTAAGGGGCTGTCTCACAAAGAGTGAATCATTAAAGCCCGTCATCCCGCGCTTGATGCGGGATCCCATTCATATTGATAAGCTAAAGGTGTTTTAGTTAATCAAAAGATAATGAGATCCCGGCTCAAGGCCGGGATGACGAGGCTAAGGTGTTACATTCTTAGTGAGACAGCCCTTTTTTAACAAAAACCTGGAGGTTTACATGAGTATAATAAATGATTTCCCTGGTTGTTCATGGATTGGTGTCCCTGCTGATTTGTACAAAGATAAAACATGGGATGGCCGCCTCAAGGCACAGGTAGCATATTTCCGCCGCGAATTTACCTTGCATGATAAGGGAGCCACCCTAACCATGCGCGTAAGCGCTGCTTCCCGTTACCGCTTATATGTAAATGGGGTTTCACTGCTTTCAGGCCCTTGTAAGGGGGATAGATTCCGCCATTATTACGAAACTATTGATGTCAGCAAGTATATAAAGTGGGGGCACAATATTATTTCAGTTAAGGTAGTTGCCTATCCCCCATATGACGCAATGGGTGCCGAATACGGGGATGGTATTGGCCCAGAGTGCGAATTTGGTACTGCTGCAGGGCCTTGCCTATTAGTTGGCGGCGAAGTGCTAAGCATTGATGGGAAAAAAATGGCCAGTGTAGGTACAGGTGAAACACCATGGACAGTCTGCCTTGACGATGCAATACAATACAAAACCCCTAAGCTGTCTTACTGGATAGGCGGCATGGAGCATGTAGATGGTGCAAAAATACCCAAGGGCTGGATAGACGCACCAAAGCCAGATGGGGTATGGACCCTGGCTGATGTACGCTGGCCGGTTTACCCCAATGGTACCGGGGGGATTTTCCCATTCCACTTACAGCCAAGGCCTATACCGCTAATGTATGAAACCCCGGTGGAGTTTACTAAGGAAATGCCCCTACGCCCAGCCGATATACCAGCATTTACCTTTATGGGCGGGCCGGTTACTATTCCGCCACACACAACCATGGCAGTGGAGCTGGATGCTGGGGTTTTAACAACTGCTTATGTAGAGCTGCCTGTAAGCGGTGGCAGTGACGCTGAAATCCTTATACGTTATGCAGAATGCTATACCGGTGAAACACTAACAGATAAAGGTGACAGGGCTGACTGTGTCAACTTCCGGCTTGATGGTCACCAAGATATTTACTACCCGTCGGGGACTGCAGAATTATATTCCCCACTATGGTTTAGGACATTCCGCTTTGTGCGTGTTGAAGTAAAAACTGGGGAGCATGCTGTGACCCTTGAAAAGCCAAAAATCACAGAAACAGGATACCCATTAGAGCAAAAATCAACCTTTGTTTCCCCTGACGCAAATTTGAACAAGTTATGGGAAATAAGCGCCCGCACCCTCCAGCGCTGTATGCACGAGACATATGAAGACTGCCCATATTATGAACAATTGCAGTACATCATGGACACACGCCTCCAGATACTTTTCACATATGCCCTAAGCGGCGATACCCGCATGGCCCTTCGCACAATTGATGATTATCACGCATCTATCTTGCCAGAGGGGATTTTGCAATCCCGCTATCCATGCCAGGTAACCCAGGTTATACCTGTTTTTGCGCTGCACTGGATTTTCATGCTTGAAGATTATTATCAGCAAACTGGGGACGCTTCCATACCCCGCCGTTACCGGGCAACTGTGGACAATGTCCTTGACTGGTATGGGCGGCACATTGGCCCCATGGGGCTGGTTGGACAAACCGATTATTGGCAGTTTACCGACTGGGTAGAGGCATGGGAAAATAGGCATGGCATGTCTTTCGCAAGCAGCGTTGGCCCTTCAACCAGCAATAACTTGACCTATGTACTGGCATTGCGCACCGCTGCCAGGATAAACCGCCTAACCGGCCGCAATGATGCCGCAGCCGAATATGATACCAATGCGGAAACAATCCTTGCAAATATACAAAAATACTGCTGGAATGATGATGTAAAGCTATACAGCGAAGGCCCTGGCGTGGACGAATATGGCCAGCATGCCCAAGTATTGGCTGTATTGACCGGCCTTGCCAAAGACCCAAAAGCATTAATGAGTAAGACTTTGGAAGATGACAGTTTATTGCAGTGCTCATTCCCATGGATGTTTTATTTCATACGCGCATTGGAAGAAGCAGGAATGTATGACAGGACAAGTATATTTTTCGACCGGCTAACTGGCTTTGTAAAACTTAACGCTACAACTGTGCCTGAGCGGCACTTCACTGTACGAAGCGAATGTCACGCTTGGGGGGCATTCCCACTTTACGAGTTCCCCCATACTTTTCTTGGGGTGCGGCCTGCTGCCCCTGGGTGGCGTGAAATTATTATCCGGCCATATTGCGGGCTTACACCTAGTTGCAGTGGTACTGTCACAACACCTGTGGGTGATGTACAAGTAAGCTGGGAACGGATAGATACTACAATCAAGCTTTCTGGTTGCGCCCCAAAAGGTATACCATGTACTGTTGAAATAAACGGAAAACGTGAATATTTGCCAAATGGCGGTGAGTTTTCGTATTAGAGACTTTATTTTTATACTCATTATTAGGCTAATAGCAGCCAGTCTTTTCAAATTAGAATGACGTGGTGTGGAGAGGAAACAATGAAGACGATAATAATAAACGCGAATGTTATAACAGATGGCAAGATTTTAAAGAACCATGCAGTGCATATTGAAAACGGGCAAATAATCCTTGTAACGCCAGATAACTTAACCGGAGCTAACGCCAAAATCATAGACGCACAAGGGGACTATTTATCCGCCGGGCTAATAGACCTACACATCCACGGCGGCATGAATCATGACTTCATGGACGCCACCCCAGAAGCAATAGAAGGCATTGCCACATACCACATGAAACATGGTGTAACATCCATGCTGGCCACAACAGCCCCAGCAGAAGATTCTGAAACCTTCGCATTCCTGGAAACCTTCACAAAACACGCAAACAGTGACCCGCGATACCTTGGTGTGCACCTGGAAGGGCCATATTTAAACCCAGCCCAATGCGGCGCAATAAATCCAAACCATATACACGCCCTTTCCCCCAGCCACTATGAAGCCTTACTTAATTATGACTGTGTTAAGCGCGTCACTGCCGCACCAGAACTGGAGGGGGGGCTTGCTTTTGGTACGCTATTGCGGGAAAAAGGAATATTGGCCAGTATGGGCCATACAGAAGCGGACTACGACATGGCCCTGCAAGCATTGGAATATGGCTACAACTCAGTTACGCATCTATATTCCTGTACAGTTGGCTTACACCGCAAAAACGCATACCGCCATGGCGGGTTAATTGAGGCAGCCTTGCTGCATGACAGTATTACTGCGGAAATAATCGCGGACAACCGTCACCTGCCAGCAAGTTTGTTAAAATTAATATACAAATGCAAGGGGAAGTACGGGATAATCCTGACTTCGGACGCCATGCGCGGGGCAGGCCTTGCAGATGGGCAAATCACAAAAGCAGGCAGTCTGGCCCGGGGCCAGGATGTCATTATAGAAGACGGTGTGGCCAAAATGCTTGACAGGCAGGCCTTTGCAGGCAGTGTAGCTTCTGGTGACCGGCTAATACGCACAATGGTGCATGAAGCGGGGGTTCCACTACCGGAGGCAATAATGATGATGACAATAAACCCGGCCCGCCTAATAGGACTGTCGGATTCAATCGGGGATGTACGGGAAAATATGGCCGCTGACTTGATTGTGTTTGACAGCGATATAAACATTAAAAAGGTAATGGTAAAAGGCACATTACAGCACGAGGTGGAAAATGCCAGCAAAACTTAAGCGTATACGCCCAGAAGATGTGGGGATAAGCCCGGCAGTCTTGTTGAATTACCTGAAGGCCCTGGAGCAAACCGGCTTTGTAGCCCACCATATCATGATTTTAAGACATGGAAAGGTAGCCTTCGAGGTTCACTTTAGTCCCTTCCGCCCAGATATTAGGCACATGTTATGCTCATGCAGTAAAAGTGTCACAGCGGCAGCAATCGGCTTTGCTATTGACGATGGGCTTATTTCTATAGATGACCGTATTGTGGACATCTTCCCAGAAAAATTGGAAGGACAGCCCCACCCTTTTATCCAGGCTATGACTATACGCCACCTTTTGATGATGTCCACTGTCTATGATGATGAAAGGATCAAAATCACAACAGATGACTGGACTCGTGACTTCCTTAATGGTGAACCTTTACATTATCCTGGCACAGTATTTGGTTATGACTCCACAGGTACACATGTCCTGTGCGAAATAGTACAGAAACTAACCAAGATGACAGTGCACGAATACCTAACCCCAAGGCTTTTTGAACCCCTTGGTATAGACAAGGATGAAGTAAGCTGGGAACTTAACCCCATGGGGATAAACCATGGCGGCGGCGGTGCATGCTTCACCCCTGAGGCAATTGCAAAGTTTGGGCTTTTACATTTAAATGATGGGAAATGGGAAGGTAAACAGGTATTGCCAAAAGAATGGGCAAAGGAAATTGCCGCGCCCCGCGTAAGTTGTGTGTCCTGCGACGGCACCTTCAAAGGCCAGTATGGCTATAAATTTTGGAGGGTACAGGATAATGGTTTTGCATGCTTAGGCCTTGCCGGGCAGTCAATTGTCATGCACCCAGATAAGGATATAGTATTCGTGGGCGCAGCCAACGGGTTCCAGACAGACTATCACTACTTTCATATGAACTATTTTTGGCTGCTGGTATACCCCCATATTGTTGACGGGCCCTTACCTTACGAAGAAAAGGCCTATGAATGCTTGCAAGAATATGTAGCAAATGCAGAGGTTTTTCTGCCTGGGGCAAATACTATAAACGACTATAACCATGCCACGATGCATAATTGTAGTTATGATGGCTGTTTCATGCCTGTGGAAAAAAACAAACTTGGCTGTGAGGGGTTCACATTTGAGTTTGGCGAAGACTGTGGAAAATTGACTTTAAAACTTAAAACACGGGAAATTTCTATCCCTTTTGGATATGCCAAGCATATACCAGGGCCAATTGGCCTACAGGACTATGCAAAGCAGACAGGAGACGAATATCCAAATGAATGTGCTGCAGCAGGTAACTGGGTAGATTCGCGTACATTTATAATACAAAGCCATGTAATAGACACATTGCAATACTTCTTAATCACCTGCCACTTTGGCGAAAAAGCCACCGTACTTGAAATAAAGCCATATGGTGTTTATTCTTATGATGTTTTTCCAATATCACTAACGAGTATGAAGTATACCGATTCCAATTAGAAACCTGCCTAAAACTTGCGAGGATTTTGTCGCAAGCCAAGGAGGTGCTGACGACGCGGGCCAAGAAGGCCCGCTAGGAAGTGCCGACGCAGGATTGCGGCAAAAGACCGCAAGATTTAGGTAGGTTTCTAATTGGTATCGGTATTTGGAGGATTATATGAAACTTGCCGAAGCACTAATAGAAAGAGCCGAACTGCAAAAAGAAAATGTACAGCTGCTAAACCGCATAAGCGGTAATACCATGGTACAAGAAGGGGATTCCCCAGCAGAAGACCCGGTGGAACTAATAGCAAAATATGAGGAAAATATGGCGCGTTTTTTAGAATTGGTGCAAAAAATCAATGTAACCAATAGCAAAACACCATTCAACGATAGTATGAGCATTGCCGACGCAATAGCGCATAAAGACAACCTAGGCGCAAAGCACCGCGCTTATACCAATATTTATGCAGCAGCGACAATAAATATCAACAGATACAGCAACAATGAAATCAAATTTGTACGCTGCCTTGATATAAAAGAAGTGCAAAAGCAAGTAGACAAACTGGCCAAGGAATATAGAGAAATTGACACAAAGCTGCAAGGTCTTAACTGGACAACAATTTTGTTATAAAGTATTTCATCAGAAGGTAGAAAGACAAAAGACGCGGTACAACCCTATGAGCGGGAATTGCTCATCCTCCTTTTACAGGGGTTGGGACTGGGCCCCTTTTATTAAATGTCACAGTCACAATGTCACATGGGTATTGTTTTCTAATGTGTATTGTAATCACCAGTGCCAATTTTGTCTTTCGAGGGTGGGAATGGGGATTTCTGATGGATATGATTTATAATAGTTGCCGAACCGCAAAAATGGGGGTTTTACTGCGGCTTTGATACATGATTATACCAAAAGCCGGGTTATCTCATTAACTAGACAACCTCGTTTTGATTTATATCCCTATTTCATCTTCAATAATCTTTCCCCATTGCCATAAGCAATTTTATTCAACACATCACTAGGCAAATCCAACTGTTGCACAAACCGTATATGCTCCAATTGGTGGTGGTTGGTTGGTAGTTTGCCCCAAGCATCATCTGTTCCATATATAATCCGGTCTGCCCATTTTATGAAAATCTGACGCAGATAAGCTTTATCGGCAGGGTAGAAAATATCCCATTCTTTCAATTGGCAGCCAATGGTTGTATCTACATATAAATTGGGGTACCCGCTAAACAAAGCATCTAACCTCTCCCACCCTATGTGTAGTTGGTGCGCCCCTACAAAGTTTACATTGGGGTTGCGCTCTAGGCAGCGTAGAAATACTTGCAGCAGCTCTTCATTGCCATAGGTTACGCCATTTTCCCAGCCTTCCTTCCAGTAGGTATTGCGGCCGCCGCCTGTGTATGGGCTGGGTGGCAGGCGTTGGGTCACATGCCATATTACGGGCATTTCACATTCGGCCATTGCCTGGAAAGTGGCTTGCCATTTACTGCCCAGCCACAGGTCTGGATTTGCGGCATCCTGTATCACTGGTGCATTGTGGATTTTGGCCCCTTTTGCGCCGGCTTTTTTTGCCGCGTAAATAATCCCAGGGTCTGGGTTGGTATAGTGGGGCCATACTGCCCAGGTATACTTTCCATCTGCTACCATTTCCTTGGTTGCAGCACCAATTTCATCATAGCCTAGGGAATCTGTAGTATCCCCATCCCACTGCGGGCTGTGTACATGCAGAAGCAGCATACCGCCTTTTACATTGTGGCGGCTTGCTTCTTCTATGTCTGGCTGCATAAGTTTTAGCAGATTATCCCCTGCTTCGGGTTTTGCGTGCAGGTGAAAATCAAACCAATAATCAGCAATTGGTTTAAAGTGCATCCCCCAGCCAGATGCAAAACCATTTTCCGAAACATGCCTTTCGTGTACATCTGGTGAATGAGGGCAAACTGATTCACAATCTGGTGTATAGCGTATTTTCTCCATGAGAATACCTCCTTATTAGTATAAAGCAAAAAGGGGATTTTTACTGTTGTGGCTTTGATGCATGATTATAGGCATGTATCAAAGCCACAGTAAAAACCCCGCAATTTTACACGTATTCGTATTAGTTAGTTGCAAGCACCTCTGTCCATGCCCGCTCAAAAGTTTCTTTAAAGTCACCTAAATCAGCAAATGCTTCTAATCTGTAAAATACATCATCTGGCGGCCAATATATTTTGCAATCACGCATATAATCCGGCAGCATTTCAAAAGTAGTTGCGTTGGTGGTGGAGTACATTACATACCTGGTATTAAGGTAAGCAATATCTGGCCTGGTCATGAAATTGATAAACATCTCTGCTTCCCGCTGGCGGGTAGTTGTTGATGGTATAACCATAGAATCCAGGAAAATTTGTGTGCCTTCTATTGGGACAATAAAATTAAGGTCTGGGTTATCTTGCCTGGCCCATACGGCATCACCAGAAAATACTGTTGCAAGTGCCCCGTCACCAGCAATCATCATACCCTTTATTGCATCCCCCAAGAATGCGCGCACCAGTGGCCGCTGCTCTATAAGCCGGTCACGGGCTGCGTTTATTTCATCTATGTTTGTAGAGTTGAGAGAAAACCCTAGCATTCTAAGGGCCGCACCCATGGTATCACGGCTGGCGTAGTACATAAATATTTGGTTTCTATAGGCTGGGTTCCACAATATTTCCCAGGAATATACAGGCTCGTCCACCATTGTAGTGTTGTACATTATGCCAAAAGTCCCCCACATATATGGTACAGAATACAGGTTATTTGGGTCAAAGGGCATATACCAAAAACGGTCATCTATATGCTCCCGGTTGGGGATATTGTCCCAGTTAAGCTGGGCCAGCATATCCTGGTTAATCATACGCTCAATCATATAATCCGAAGGAAACAGCACATCAAAACCCGCACCACCGTCTGTACGTACCCGCTGGTACATTTCCTCGTTGGTTGCATAGGTTTCGTAACGTACTGTTATGCCGGTCTCTTCCCTAAACATGCGCAATACTTCCATGTCTATAAACTCGCCCCAGTTAAAAACATTGATGAAAGACGCCAGCGGCGGTTCATCTGTACCTAATTGGGTTGTTGGTTCATTTTCGGAACAACCTGTTAGTAAAAACAAACCAGCTACTACTGCTAAAAAAATACATACTCGCTTCATATCGAAGCACCTCCTTAAAATGTTTATTCCGCATTCTTACGTGCCAGGTGCTGGTCTCTTTTATGAATCAAAAACAGCAGCACCATAATCACAATAAAAATCAATGTTGAAAGGGCGTTTATGCGCGGGTTTACCCCACGCCTTGCCATTGAAAAAATTTGGATAGACAAGTTGGTAACACCAGAACCTGTGGTAAAGAAACTAACCATAAAATCATCTACCGAAAGGGTAAATGCAAGCAATGCCCCAGTAACTACCCCCGGCCATATCTCAGGCAAAATTACCTTCATAAAAGCCCCAAAAGGGGTAGAGCCAAGGTCTAGCGCGGCTTCGTACAGGTTGCCGTCCATCTGCTTCAGCTTTGGTATAACCGATAATATTACATAGGGTACATTGAATGTAATATGGGAAAGTAAAAGTGTGCCAAACCCCAAATTACCTGCCCCAACAAGGCGGATAACAAAAATAAACAACATCCTAAGGCTTAGCCCGGTAACAATATCCGGCATCATAACCGGCAACTGGGTAACACTCATGATTACAGCCTTAGACTTCCGCCCAAGCTTAGAAATCCCCACAGCCGCTGCCGCGCCTATAGATGTAGCAGCCAATGTTGAAAATACAGCAATAAGTAAAGTATTTCTTATAGCCCGCATAATCTGGTCATCCCGGAACAATTGCACATACCAATCCAATGTAAACCCAGCCCAATGTGACTGGATGCGGGAGTCATTAAAGGAAAAAACAATCAGCACCAAAATAGGGGCATATAAAAAGAAAATAATCAATCCAAGATATAATTTCTTAGCTATCATACAAGTGCCCCCCCTTCATTGGCGTCTTCTTTGTCTACCCGTGACAAAATAAGCCCAGACACCAGCATAAGCCCTATCATAATAATGGCAACGGCAGAACCAAAATTCCAATTTCCTACCCGTAAAAACTGCTGCTCTACCAAATTGCCAAGCAGGAAGTACTGCCCGCCGCCTAACAGGTTGGGGATGATAAATGTTGCTGCCGCTGGCATGAATACCATGGTAATACCGCTTACAACCCCAGGCATACTAAGGGGGAAAACAACCCTAAACAACACATTTGGGGAGTTGGCTCCCAAATCCTGGGCGGCCTCTACCACCCGTGGGTCCATTTTCTTAAGAGCGGTATAAATAGGCAGCACCATAAAAGGCAAAAAGTTATAAACCATACCCAGAAGCACCGCTGCGTCTGTAAAAAGTATATCTATAATAGGCAGTCCAAGCCGCGCAAGAAAGGTGTTGAGTATCCCATTAGGGGACAAAATGGCAAGCCATGCATAGGTACGCACCAGGAAATTCATCCACATAGGTGCAATAAATAAAAACAGTAGTACGGATTTGTCGTTAAAGCCTTTGCCAGCCATTATATAAGCCACAGGGTAACCTAAAATAAATGTGATTACTGTGGTTTGCAAGGCCATATTAAGGCTGCGAAAGGCTACATTTACATATAGGCGGCTAAAAAATGCCTGCCCAGGGTAAGATGCTTCAAAAAACATGCGGAAATGGCCCATGGTAAGGTAAGTGTTGCCTGCGGCATCTGTGGAGGTGATGCTATAGTACCCTACCAATAAAAGAGGCAATGCTATAAAAACAGTAAGCCAAAGCCCATATGGGTATGCAAAAAGATGCTTAAGGTTTAAGCCCAATTTTTTTAAATTGTTTGATTTAAAAGTCCCCATCATAATTTATACCTCGGCTACTTCTTCATTACATGAATCAAGTCCGGCTTAATAGAAAGGCCTACATTTGTCCCAACAGGGGACAATACAGTGCTGTGGACCTTCCACGGGAAGCCATTGGCTTCGACTCGCATTTCATAGTGTACGCCTTTAAATGTTACATTTGTGACATTGCCGGTAAGGGGGCTGTCTGTTTCTGGCACGATAATAATATCTTCTGGCCGTACTACAATATCCACTTTTTCGTCAACTTCAAAACCTGCATCCACACAGTCAAAAGTGCATCCACCAAAGTTTACTTTACGGTCTTCTGGCATTGTGCCTGGCAGGATATTGCTTTCGCCTATAAAATTTGCAACAAAAGCGCTCTTCGGCTCGTTGTAAATATCCTCTGGGGTGCCTATTTGCAATATTTGGCCTTCGTTCATTACGGCTATAGTGTCCGACATTGTTAGGGCTTCTTCTTGGTCATGGGTTACGTATACAAAGGTAATGCCCAATTGCTGCTGCATATTTTTAAGCTCTACCTGCATTTCTTTGCGCAGCTTTAGGTCAAGAGCCCCAAGGGGTTCATCCAAAAGCAGTACTGCTGGCTCGCACACAAGGGCACGGGCAATTGCTACCCGCTGCTGCTGTCCGCCAGATAGAGAGGTAACAGACCTTTTTTCAAACCCTTCAAGGTTTACAAGCTTTAAAATGTTTTGCACTTTTTCATTTATGACAGGGCGGGAGATTTTTTTGATTTTAAGCCCAAATGCGATATTTTCCGCAACATTCATATTGGGAAAGAGGGCATATTTTTGAAAGACTGTATTTAGCTGACGCTTATGCGGGGGGGTTTTTAAAATGGATTCACCATTAAAAAGCAAATCGCCACTGGTGGGCTGCTCAAAACCACCAATAATACGCAGGGTAGTAGTTTTCCCACAGCCGCTTGGGCCCAGTAGCGTCAGAAATTCGTTTTGATTAATGTACAAATTAATATGGTCAAGCACTTGCTGCTTGCCAAAGGTTTTTGCAATGCTTACAAGCTCAATAAGGCGGGGCATTTTACCACTCTCCTTTTAAAATGATTAAGACCTTGGGGCGCTGCCCCAAACCCCGCAAGCTTTTTGAAAAAAGCTTGACCAAAAACTTTATTATTAAAACCGTGGGGCTTTGCCCCATACCCCTTACTTAAAAGCTTGGGGGGGTGCTTATCCATAGTATGTTTGCATTATGGTTTGTATGGTTTTCTATATGGTATGGCTTGGTAGCGCTGTAGTATATGCTGTCACCTTTTTTTATTTTCCATTTTTGATTGCCGTGGTGCAGGGTTGCTGCACCAGATAGTACATAGCCAAATACTTCGCCGGCGTGGGGGGCGTAAACCTGGGTGCTCCCGCCGGGGTTTAAGGTAATCAGTATCGGTTCCATTTCGTTTTTTTGGGCATTTGGGATTATCCATGTAATCTTGTTACCCAAGTCTTCGTCTATAGAGTCATAGGCATCTTCCTGGCTATAGCGCACTTGTTCCGGTGTTGTTTCTTTAAAAAACTCTTCTGGGGTGGTGCAAAGGCATTCTAATATATCTACCAAAGTTGCTATAGATGGTGATGATTGGTCTCTTTCTACCTGGGATATAAAACCCTTTGAAAGGTCACAGCGGATTGCAAGTTCTTCTTGGGTAAGGTTGGTTCGGAGTCTAAGCTGCTTCAGCTTTTCACCGATTTTCATGGGGGGCCTCTTTCTTGGAGAGATTAGTTGTGGTAGCAAGTATACTAAACATTTAATATAGGACTGCTAAACCAGGCGTATTAAAGCATAAATGATTTGTGGTGTCAAATATTTTTTTACAATTTTTCTATATATCATCTTGTCTCAAAACACAAATGCGTGTAGAATTATGTCATTAGCACGTTTTGACAAGTTTCTCATTGTCTGCCGTGCACAAAAAAGGAGGGAACCCACATGAGGTTCACAAGAAAGCTGTTGGCAATTTTTGTTGTGCTGATGCTTGCGTTTTCAACAATGCCTGTCATTGTAACCGCAAGCGATGAAATCACTGTAACAATTGACGGTGTTCCAGTAGATTTTGAGGGCCAGGGGCCAATACTTACCGGCGGCAGGACATTGGTACCTGTACGCGGTGTGTTCGAAGTATTGGGCTTTTATCCAACCTGGAACCGCTCTACACGTACAGCCACACTTACCCGGGACGACTATGTAGTAGTGCTGACCATAGGCAGCTACACATTCACCACCAATGGTGAGGAGTTCGAACTTGATGTACCAGCCCAGCTTATTGGTGGCAGAACCTTGTTGCCATTGCGCGCTGTGCTGGAAAGTGTTGGCTATAGTGATATGAGATGGGTCTCCTCTACCCGGACTGTTGTGATACGTACCGGGATAGATGAACCTGTACCATCACCAACCCCCGCGGCAACGGCTACCCCAACGCCAAGCCCTACACCTGCACCTGACGGGGAGCAGACATTGATTGGTGCCTGGGGGTATGGCCCATTCCCTGTTCTTATTTTTAGAGAAGATGGAAGCGGGTTTTTAGGTGATATTGAAATAGGGTGGACAGCGGAAAATGGCATACTTGGGTTATGTAACACCCCCGATTTATGCCGCGATAACTGTCCCGCACCAGGTGAATGGTACTATTCATTTGATGGTGATATGTTGATATTAGAGAGCCTTACCTTACCAGACGCTGATATGGAGCTAGCAAGGGTTCATTTCCAAGCACCAATACAACCAGTAGCATCGCGCCCCCTTGTTGGCTCTTGGTCTTTTTTGGGCCTTCCCTCTATGGAGCTAAGGCCTGACAATACCGGTTTCTTAGTGCTTACTGAAACCGAGATTAACTGGACTTCAAGCAATGGACGCTTAGAGATATGTGTTTCGCCAAATCTTTGCAAAGGTAATTGCATTGGACCCGATGTATATTATTATACAATTACAGGGGACCAGTTAAGGCTAGAGTTTCGCTCTTCTCCTGGAACGACAACGATATATGATACCGATTCCAAATAAAAACATGACAAATCCAAAGAAAACGAGTAGAATCACCGCGGTGATAAAAATGTATAAGATAAAAGCATCGG
>Ga0131853_10015662_pt1 | contig 13856 bp, 10 predicted proteins | sample TergutLab28metaG_FD_92764 | JGI IMG/M metagenome (GOLD analysis project Ga0131853, IMG submission 92764) | Labiotermes labralis P1 segment gut microbial communities from Petit-Saut dam, French Guiana - Lab288 P1 (version 2) (version 2) | ecosystem: Host-associated > Arthropoda: Insects >... | reverse complement strand
TCTCGCGCTACTCGCCACAGCGGGGTTGCTGAGCGCATGCGCCGTGACGCCTACGGGGCCGAGCGTGATGGCCCTGCCTGGCACAGGCAAGACCTTCGACCAGTTCCGCGTCGACGACGCGAATTGCCGCCAGTTCGCCTTCCAGCAGGTGGGCGGCGTCACCGCGAACCAGGCAGCAACCGGCGCGGGCGTGGGCAGCGCCGTAGTCGGTACGGCGCTCGGCGCGGCCGCGGGTGCCGCATTTGGCGGCGGCCAGGGCGCGGCCATTGGCGCGGGCGCAGGCCTGCTCGCGGGCAGCGCGGTGGGCATGGGCAACGCACAGGGTTCCGCGTGGGACGTGCAGCGCCGCTACGACTATGCTTATCTGCAATGCATGTACGCCACCGGCAACCGCATACCGGCGCCCGGCAACATGACGATGTCGCAGCCGCAGCAGTTCCAGGCGCCACAGCAGCAGTTCCAGACAGCGCCGCAACCGCGCTACTTGCCGCCGCCTCCGCCGGGGTCGGCACCTCCGCCGCCGAGCGGATATTGAAGCGGATCTCGACCGCATAAAGAAGAACGCGAGGCTGGCGCATCTGCGCCAGCCTCGCATTTTGCTTTGGATTCCGAATAACCTGAATCAGTGCGCGTCGTCGAATTCGAGCGCCTTGCCGTTCCACACCACGCGGCGCATTTCGCCCGATTGCGGGTCGATGAGCGTCATCTGCTGCGCGGCGTGGACAGGATCGGGCTTCGCGTCGCCATCCGACCCGGACCTCGATTCGAGCAGCGGCTGCAACACCGGTGCGAGCGACTTCAGCAGTTGCACGGACAGCGCACTCGTGAACGTATAGCGCGCCGCGTACGGTTCATGCACCCATGCCGTGAGCGTGCCGTAGAAGCGGTTGCCGATCACGAACACGAAGGTCGCGCTCCGGTTCACCTTGCGCGATTCGATGAGCCGCGCGCCCGGGGCGTACACGTTGAAGCGCTGGTCGCCGGTACCGGTCTTGCCGTACACGGGCAGCGTCTTGCCGTCGGGGAGCGTCATGCCGTCGGCGAGGCGCTTGGCCGTGCCGCCCTCCACCACCGACGTCAGCAACTCGCGCACCACTTGCGAGATTTCCGGCGAAATCAGCGCTTGCGGCGGCGTGGTCGCGTGAACGAAGTGCGTCTCGTAAGGCGTGCCGCGCGCGAAGTCGAGCGACTCGAAGCTATGCGTCGGCAGCTTTTCGCCATTGCTCGAAATCAGGCCGATGAGTTGCGCGAGCGCCGCGGGCCGATCGCCCGAAGCACCGATCGCCGCGCCATACGACGGCGTGATGCTGTCGAACGGATAACCGACCGCGCGCCAGGACTTGCCGATCGCCTCATACGCGCGCAGCTCGATCATGTGGCGAATGCGACGGTTCTGGGTCGCGTGATACTTCGTCTTGAAGAGCCAGCTGTAGGTGTAAAGGCGCGTGTCGCGGCTCTCCTGCTGAACCTGCGCGAGCGTCGCATCCGGGTGCAGGCGCAAGTAATTCAGCAGCCACAGTTCGAGCGGATGAATGCCCGCAATATAACCGCGGTCGTTGAGATTGAATTTGTCGATGGCGTACTTGTCGTAGTAGTGCGCGAGGTCTTCGTCATCGAGCCACTGGAACTTCGTGTTCTTCAGTTGCGCGCGCATCTGTGCATCGAACCACGGCAGTTTGCCGTCGGGCTTCACGCTGCGCAGCACGGTCGCAATGCGCGCCGGGCCCTTGCGCGTGTGCTGCAGCAAGATCGCCAGCGCTTCGTCATTGCTCTTGCCCGCGTAGCGCGAGTAGAAGCGCTTCATGTAAACCTGGCTCTCACCATCGGCGAACTGCGTGAGAAAACGCGTGCGCACGACAGGATCGTCGAGCCATTGTGCGGGCGGCCCGGAAGTCTGGATCATCTCGTAGTGAACGATGTCGCGCATGAGCCGCACGAACACCAGATTCACCGAATGCTGGAACGCGCGGTGCACGGTGAGAATCTGCGCGTTGTCGCTCGACTCGAAATTGTTGAAGCTCTGCGCGCCGCCGCCGGTGTAGAACGTCTCGCCCGGGCTGGCCGAGTACTTGCGCTCAACGGCCGCTTCCAGCATGGAATGCAGCGAGCGGTCGGAGGTCTTCGAGAGATAGTCGATCGCCCAGCGCGTGAGCGCGTCGCTCGGATCGACTTGCGGCAGCATCGCGCGCAACGACTTCGCGTCATCGGCCGCGTACCGCGCGTGCAGCGCGCTCACGATCTGCAGATACGTCACGAGCGTGCGCAGCTTCGCCGTCGACCCCAGATTCAGGCGCGCGCCGGAATTGATGTCGAACGGCTGGTTCACGCTGTCCGTTTGCACGCGCACGAGGTTCTCGCCGCTGCTGCGCTCGAACAGCGTGAAGCTATACGCGATCTTCGAAGGATCGTCGGAGGGGCGTAGCATCTCGAAGCCGACCAGACCCGCCTGCCGCGCGCCGTCCTTCGTCGCAGCATCGGCAAGGCGGTCGCTCACGGCCTGCTGCACGCTGTCGACGAGCGTGGCCGTGGCGGTGAGATCGAGGCGGTCGAGGTCGTAAAGCGTCGTCAGCCCCAGTGCCTGCATGAGCTGGGTGCGCAGCGTCAGCACCGCCTTGCGCTCCACGAATGAAACCGGCGCGCGCTGCGATGGCTTCGAGCGATCGAGCGTCAGCTGCGTGGCGAGCGCTGCGTCGCGCAGCGCCGGCGTAATCACGCCGCCGGCGCCAAGCAGGCGGATATAGCTGTCGGTCAGCTTCGCGAGCGCGTCGTTGTTCTTTTGCAGGAAGTACGAGGGCGCGCGCTGGGCGATCAGCAGCGAGAGCACCTGGCGGAACGCCAGCGCCTGCGCGTCGAGCGTCTCGGGCGTCAGCGGCGCGCGCAGGATGCGATTGACGTCGCGGAAGTCGCGCCCATACCAGGCGGCGAGGCCGTCGCCGAGGCCGTTGACTTCGCCCACACCCGGCTTGGCGGAGAGCGGCACCGAATTCAGGTAGTGCACGAGAATCTGCTGGCGCGCGGGCATGGTCTGCGGGCCGTCCAGATAAGCGCGCAGTGACGCGGACGCGATCTGGCGCAGCTTCTCCGGCGGCGTGGAGGTGCGGCCGCCCGTCGAGTGCCGGAACTTCTCGATCTGCGTGGCGAGCGTGCTGCCGCCCGGCGTTTGCTGATGCTGGTTCACGAGGCGCGCACCCTGATCGACGAGCGCGCGGCTAAAGCGCCCCCAGTCGATGGCCGGGTTGCGGTTCGGCTGGTCCTGGGCCAGCAGGTATTTGTCTTCGATGAAAAGCAGCGAGTCGCGCACCACGGCCGGCACCGCATCGAAATTCTCGTACGCGCGCTGCGGATAACGCGTATGGAAGAGCGTCGCACCCGTCGCGTCGCGCAACACGATGCCGGCCTGATCCTTTTCCTCGAACGGCAGGAAAAGCCCCTGGTCGGCGACGGCGATCATGCGATCTGAATCGCGCGCCTGCGCGGCGATCGCGAAACCGCGTTCCGCAAGCCGGTTCTCGAAGGTCGGCAATTGCGCATAGCCGAGCCGCACGTCGTACGGCCCGTTCGTGGTGGGAAAGCGGATGCTGTGGCTCGGCCCGTTCTCGACCGTAAAGCCTATGTCGCGCGTGAGTTCGGAGAGGTAGCGCGCCTGCAGGCGCGACGTGTCGATTTCGATCTGGACGATGCGCGCGATGATGACGAGGGCGGCCAGAAACGCGACGACGAATCCCCACTTGACCCACCTGAAGAGTGAGCCAGCGCCAGCGGCGCGAACAGGAAAGCGTACCGATGGGCGGTTCATGCGTATTCTCCTGACGTCACGTCAGATTTCCAGACGGCACCCCTTAAATAGTCTATCTCGCTCCGTAGGTTCTTGCGCGCCAGTATGTAGGCCTCCGCACTCACGTCGCACTGCCGCAACACAGATGCCCGGCGCGTGACAGTTTTGCGGCAGCACCGTGGCACGGGAGATGCTCCCGATATAATGATTGGCTATTTCGTTGGATACCGAGAAATATGAAGAAGCTTGCCGTGCCCCTTGCCCTCTCGCTCTCGCTCGGCGCGTGCGCGTGGTTTCAGAGCAACCCGGACGCTGGCCAGCCGGTCATCGATTCCACAACCAACCGGTCGGTCCAGGACGTGATCTCGTGCCTGACCGTGGAAGCCTCGCGTCACGGCGCCAGCTTTACCACCTCGCCGCTGCCGCAAGGCCAGATGCTCGAATTCGGCGACTCGAACGTCATCAAGGTTCGCACCGACAATGGTGCGACAACCTACCGCTACTACGCCGGCAAGCGCCACGCCTCGAACCTGTGGATCGAGGGTGCGAGCAAAACCTGCGCGCCTTGAACGTTTGACGGGTCGTTTTTGCCCGGCAGCCGCCGGGCGGCCTTCGTGCCCTTCTATTACAGCCTTTTACATTGATGCGCGCCGTGTAGCGCGATGACACATTTTCGCCGGGCGTTTTAAGAATCGCTTAAGTCTTCGTCCTCATCATCGCTTCACCAGAAGAAACGAATGCCGCAGGAGGTTCCGTGAAACAGCAAGACCCGCAATTCCAGACGACAGGTCAGGCCGACAGCGAGGCAGCGCCTGGTGCGAAGCCCGCTCGCCGCACCCTGTTGCGCCGCTTGCTGAGCCACCACGAGCTTGCGACGCTCCTGTTGCTGCTGCATGCGCCGATCGACGCGCACGCCAAACCGGAGATTCCGATGCTCAAGGAAGCCGGCCTCGTCGAGCAGGTGCAGGACGACGCCGGTGACCCACGCATCCGCCTCACGTCGGAAGGCAACGCCGTGCTGCAGGGACTCGGCCTCGCGCGCTGAGGTTGCCGCGCGCGGCGCGCGACGTATCGAACAAGGAAGACGGCGGCACGCCATGCGTGCCGCCGTCTTCTTTTATCGAACTACAGAATCGTAGCGCTTCGCCTCAAGCCGACTCGAGCGTCGCGCCTTCGGCGGCGAGCGCCTCATTTTCGTCCTGCAGGCGCAACAGCCGGTAGCCGCTCTTGTACACCGGCTGCAGCCGGAAGCCGTTCGGCGTTTCGATCTCCAGCAGCAGACGCAGTCGCGACACGTGGCTGTCGATCGTTCGGGTCAAGGTATGCAGCTCGCGGCCCCACACCATCGCGTAAATGTGATCGCGCGAGAGCACCCGCCCGATATTCGAGAAGAAGAGCGCAGCAAGCCGATACTGCGTAGTCGACAGCAACACGGGCTTGCCGTGCACGCTGACCGCCTGACGCCGCATGTCGAAGCGATAGGGGCCGGCTTCGATCGTGAGGTTCTCGTACCGGTCGGGAAATGCGCGGCGCAGGAGCGCGTCCACGCGCGCACGCAGCACCGCAGGACAAACCGGCAGGCACACGTAGTCGTCGGCGCCGACAGAAAACGCTTTCACCACGCTCTCGTCGGAGGCGTCCTCCGAGACGAACAGCACCGGAATCTGGCTGCCGTTCACGGCCCGCAATGTTCTCAGCAGCTCCGCGCCGGCGATTTGCGAACCCTGCCAGTCGAGCAGGAGCATATCGACGGTCGATGCGGCCAGCGTCCTGCCAAGCAAGAGTGCGTCGCTTGACGGAACGCAGGCGTGGCCGCATTGCGTCAGCACGCGTTCGAGCTGCTGGCGATGGTCGGCGTCGCGCTGGAAAATCGCGATGCGCATGTTGAGCCCCCTGATGAATCGATGATGAGAGCGGGCAATTTTGTGGATATGTGCAAAATCTGCCCATCGGACGAGTCCGAATTCCAGAGCGCTTCGCCGTTTTCCTGCAGCGGCGCAGGAGCGTCCTGACGGGCCGCGCATCGGGCAGCTTCCAGGCTTCCTGTAGAATCGCGGACTGGCCTGAAGTCGTCGCACGTCCGCCCACCCTCGCGGACGCGCTGTTGCCGTGCCCCACCCTTGCGCCCGCCTATCCGACGACCGCCGCCCCCGCGCCACGCGCGCACCAGGCAAATTCGGCCATCACGGACGTCCACACGCGTTCCGCACGCGCTACATACAACGTCATACATAACAACACCCTGGTTTTCGGAAATGCAAGCAACAGATATTGGCGTGCGCACGCCTGCCGCTGCGCGCGCGCTCACCCGCAGCGATTACAAGACGCTCGGGCTCGCCGCACTCGGCGGCGCCCTCGAGTTCTACGACTTCATCATCTTTGTGTTCTTCGCGCCGGCCATCGGCCAGTTGTTCTTCCCCGCAACGATTCCCGACTGGCTGCGCCAGCTGCAGACTTTCGGCATCTTCGCGGCAGGCTACCTCGCGAGGCCGCTCGGCGGCATCGTGATGGCGCACTTCGGCGACCTGCTCGGCCGCAAGCGCATGTTCACGCTCTCCGTGCTGCTGATGGCGCTGCCCACGCTCGCCATGGGCTGCCTGCCCACCTACGCGACGATCGGCGTGCTCGCCCCGGTGCTGCTGCTCACGCTGCGCGTGCTGCAAGGCGCGGCCGTGGGCGGCGAGGTGCCGGGCGCGTGGGTGTTCGTCTCCGAGCACGTGCCGCGCCGCCATATCGGCTATGCATGCGGCACGCTCACGGCGGGCCTCACGTTCGGCATCCTGCTCGGCTCGCTGATCGCCGCGGCGGTCAATCATCACTACGCCCCGGGCGACATCGCCGCGTACGCCTGGCGCATTCCGTTCCTGATTGGCGGGCTGTTCGGCATGTTCTCGGTGTATCTGCGCCAGTGGCTGCACGAGACGCCCGTGTTCGCGGAGATGAAGGCGCGCAAGTCGCTCGCCGACGAAATTCCGCTCAAGGCCGTGCTGCGCGACCACGGCCGCGCCGTGATCGTCTCGATGCTGCTCACGTGGATGCTTTCGGCCGCCATCGTCGTCGTGATCCTCATGACGCCGCCGCTCCTGCAGAAGCAATTCCATCTCGACGCCACCACGTCGCTGCTCGCGAACTGCGTGGCGACGCTCTTCCTCACGGTGGGCTGCGTAAGCGCGGGCGCGCTCTCGGACCGCTTCGGCGCGCGCCGCGTCCTGGCCATCGGCGGCATCGCCCTCGCCATCGCGTACTACACGCTGTTCCGCCAGATCGCCGTGGACAGCTCGATGCTCATGCCGCTTTATGCGCTCTGCGGGCTGCTGGTCGGCACGATCGGCGCGGTGCCCTATGTGATGGTGAATGCGTTCCCGCCCGTGGTGCGCTTCTCGGGCATCTCGTTCTCGTACAACGTGGCGTACGCCGTGTTCGGCGGCCTCACGCCGATCGTCGTCGCGCTGCTGATGAAGTCCGCGCCGCTCGCGCCCACGTACTATGTGGCCGCGATTTGCGTGCTCGGTGCGATCACGACGCTGTTCTTCAAGGACGCGCATCGCGAAGAGTAAGTGCACGGCAGTGCGCGCTGAACACCCACTGAGCGCGCACTGGAAGGCCGCCACCGGTCCGGCACTATTTTTTCGATGGCTTCGACGATTCACCTCGCGCTGAAACGTCGAAGCCTGCGAGCGCCCTACCATGGGCGCATGAATACCTCACACCCCACCCCCGTCCATTTCACCCCTGCGCTCACGCGTATCGTCGCGACCGTCAGCGTTGGGTTCGTCGTCACACAACTCGACGTCACCATCGTCAATATCGCGCTCGCCCGCATCGCGACCGACCTCCATGCGAAGGTTGCGGGCCTGCAATGGATCGTCGACGCCTATACGCTCGCCTTCGCGGTGCTGATGCTCTCGGGCGGCGTGCTCGGCGACCGCTACGGCGCGCGCCGCCTCTACGCCATCGGGCTCGTGGTGTTCGCCTTCGCCTCGTTGGCCTGCGGGCTCGCGGCCAACCCGGTCATGCTGATCGCCTCCCGCGCGCTGCAGGGCGCGGGCGCCGCGGCCATGCTGCCCAATTCGCTCGCGCTGCTCAACGAAGCGTGCCGCCACGACCGGGCGCTCAGGGCACGCGCCGTGGGTTTCTGGACCGCCGCCGGCGCGATCTCGATCGCCGCCGGCCCGGTGGCGGGCGGTCTGCTGATTGCGGCGTTCGGCTGGCGCAGCATTTTCCTCGTGAACCTGCCGCTGTGCGCGGCCGGCCTCTGGGCCGCGCTCGCCTGGATTCCCGCGCCGCGCCGCCATGCGCACGATGCCAGCGCCGCAAGCGCCCCCGCCGTGCGCAGCCTCGATGTGCGCGGCCAGCTGCTCGCCGTCGTGGCGCTCACGGCCTTTACGGGCGCCGTGATCGAATGGCGGCCGCTCGGCTTCACGCACTGGGCCGTGGCGGGCGGCTTTGCGCTCGCGCTCGTCGCCGGTTTCGCGTTCGTCTCGCTCGAAGCACGCACACGCGATCCTATGGTGCCGCTCGCCATGCTGCGCAACCGCACGTTCAGCGCGGCGGTGCTATTCGGTATCTGCGTGAATCTCACGTATTACGGCACCGTGTTCGTGCTCGCGCTCTATCTGCAACATGCGCGAGGCGAGACGCCGTTGCAGGCGGGCCTCGCGTTCATCCCGCTCACCGGCGGCTTCCTGCTCTCGAACATCGTGAGCGGCCATGTGGTGGCGCATTACGGCACGCGCCGGCCGATGATCGTCGGCGCGCTGATCGCGGGTGCGGGCTACGCGCTCTTGATCAGCGTGAACGCCTCGACGCCGCTCGCCTATGTGCTGCTCGCCTTCCTGCTGATTCCCTCCGGCATGGGCCTCGCCGTACCGGCGATGACCACGGCCGTGCTCTCCTCGGTCGAGCCGGCGCGCGCAGGGACGGCCTCGGCGCTGCTCAACACGGCGCGTCAGGCAGGCGGTGCGGTGGGGGTGGCGGCGTTCGGCGCGCTCGCGGGCGGAGCGGGCGCGGCGCAGGTGGTGGCCGGCCTGAGTGCGGAAACCGCGGTCTCGACGGCGCTCCTGCTCACGGCGGCCGGGCTGGCCTGGTTCGTGAAAACCGATCCGGCGCATGCGGGCGTGCGCCACACTGCGCCGGCGCGGATGAACGAATCGGAATCGCGCTGATGCAATCGCGAACCGGCGTGCTAATTACAGCGACGCCTCCTGGATCGCGCCGGAGTCGATTGCGCGCACGATCAAGCCGTCGTTCTGCGCCTTGCGGATGGCGTGAGCGATCAGCTGGTCGGGCTCTTCGAGCTCTGCCTTGAGCGCGCCGATGATCCCGCTGGCGTCGAGGATCACCAGCGTCTTCGCGGTAGCCGCGTAGCTGATGAACACGCGCCGCGTGCCGTCTTCCGCAAGACTCGCGCAGAACTGCTCGGTCTTGCCCGCCACGTTGAAGTCGAAGTTCTGTATCAAGGCCTGCTCCCTCTTCACCCGGTCGCCCGGTGGTTGTGAATCGACACTCGCGCCTCGCCCCACGCGAAGGCGTCAGCCTCGCAGGCCGCCGCCGCGCGGTGCGCGCAAGCCATCAATGGAAGCACGTCCCGCGCCCGTCACGGTCAGCAGCAGGAAACCGCCCGCGATCGCGACGTTCTTCCAGAAATGAATGACCGCGTCCTGTTGCGCCGCAGCTTGGGTCATGTTCCAGAAGTCATGGCCGAGTATCGCCGTGACGATAGCGTACACGGCCAGCAGGAACGCAACCGCGCGCGTGCGCACGCCCAGCACGATCGCAATGCCGCCGAGCAGTTCGACGGCGGTCGCCACGATCGCGCCATACGAGGCATACGGCACCCCCTTCGAGTGCAGGTAGCCGACGAACCCCGCGTATCCCAGCAGCTTCATGGCACCGCCCCAGAGAAAAAGAATGGCGAGCGCGATGCGAGCGATGAAGATGATGAAGGAATCGGCGGGACGGGTCATGGAGGGCTCCGGTATGCAATATCGGAATGACCGTGTGGCGCACGCTCAGTTCCCTCGATGTTGGATGGCAGTGGCGGATGAGGCGGCACGCAGAAGGGCGCGCCATGCGCCGGAGCGAAACAAACTAATTCGGGAATTGATTCGGAATGCTATGGAATTTGCCTGATGCGCCGTGGCGCGATTCGTTCGCGATGCCCCCGAGCGATTGCGCAAACCGACGCGGTGCTGGCACGCTCAATGCTTGTGATGCATGCCGTGCGGCCGATGCGCGTCGAGCCAGCGAGTCAGGCGCGCCTCGAGCGTGCCTCTGCTGCGGCGCGACACGGCCCACATGGCCGCGCACACCAGCAACATGACGCCTGGTCCGAGCAGATAAGCAGCAACGGTTTCCCTCATGGCAGTCTCCTCTGCGCGACGCCACAGTCCGTGAGAATTTTTATTCTAGGCGATAGCGCGGCACACGGTAAACGTCGTCCACGCATGCTGCGGGGGCGTAAACCCGAGGTTTTCATATATCCGTTGCTGGGGCGGCCGCTGCTTCTTTACCTCAGACGTAATCGCTCCGGCCACGCATTTCGCTAGAATCGGCGGCATGAACACGCTCGCCTCCATCCTCCCTGCCGCGCCGTCCGGCGCCGCACGCCTCAGCATCGGCGAAATGCTGCGCGACTGGCGCACGCGCCGGCGCATGAGCCAGTTGCTGCTCGCAACCGAAGCCGAGATTTCGACGCGCCATCTGAGCTTCGTCGAATCGGGCCGCGCGCTGCCGAGCCGCGAGATGGTCATGCATCTGGCCGAGCAGCTCGATGTGCCGCTGCGCGAGCGCAACGCGCTGCTCGTGGCCGCGGGCTATGCGCCGCTCTATCGCGAACGAGCGCTCGACGACCCGCAGCTCGCCGCCGCGCGCGAGGCTGTCGATCTCGTGCTGCGCGGCCACGAGCCGTATCCGGCCGTGGCCGTGGACCGCCACTGGAATATCGTCGCCACGAACGGCGCGCTCGCGCCGCTCATCGGCGATGCTTCGCCCGCGCTGCTCGCCGCGCCGATCAATGCGCTGAGGCTTTCGCTGCATCCCGAGGGCATGGCGCCGCGCATCGTCAACTGGCACGCGTGGCGCGCGCATCTGCTCACGCGCCTGCAACGCCAGATCGATGCGAGCGCCGACCCCGTGCTCGCCGCGCTGCACGAGGAACTCGCGGCGTATCCCACGCCGCCTGGCGTAGCGAACGTGAGCGCCGAGCCGATTGCCAATCACATTGCCGTTCCGCTGCGCGTGCGCACCGTGCTTGGCGAACTGGCGTTCTACAGCACGACTACCGTGTTCGGCACACCGGTCGACATCACGCTATCCGAACTGGCAATCGAAGCGTTCTTTCCCGCCGATCCGCAAACCGCCCAGGCATTGCGCGACCACGCGCCTTGATGCCCGCAAGGCGACCACGCCGAGCGCGCCGAAAATATGTCGGGCCCGTGAAACGAGCTGGAATAGCCATTCCAGATTCATGCGCACACAACGATCGCGCAATTCAGCGTACTGCAATGTAATACGGCAGCGTAAATCTCAATCAATTACAAAAATAGTACGTCTTTTTGCTGTCAATTTACGCGTCAATTCCAGTTCGACGATGCTATCCGGAAAGCGCCGTGCTTCGCTCAACCGATAGATTCACCCATGAAATCATGGGTATTTCCTCTGTCCACGGAAAGCTTTAAAACACGAGTCGTTTTCAAACATATCCGCGCGGCAACGTGCGTTTTGCATATCTGACATTTCGCCATCTCCTCGACATAAATTTCAAAATGTCGTTATATCCAAATAAATACGTCGAAAGAGATTACATTCATCCTCTTTACTTCTTCTTGTTCCTACTTTTAAATACGGTTGTCCCTGACGCACACACAAGCTGGAGATGCCATGAGCCATTTTCTGGATCGTCTGCGTTACTTCACGGCGGCACGAACACAATTCGCGGACGGTCACGGCGCCGTCACAGACGAAGACCGAAAATGGGAGGAGGCGTACCGTACACGCTGGCAGCACGACAAAATCGTGCGCTCCACACACGGCGTGAATTGCACGGGCTCATGCTCGTGGAAGATCTATGTGAAGGGCGGCATTGTCGCGTGGGAAACGCAGCAAACCGACTACCCGCGCACGCGTCCTGACATGCCCAACCACGAACCGCGCGGCTGCTCGCGCGGTGCATCGTATTCGTGGTATCTCTACAGCGCCAATCGCCTCAAGTATCCGCTCGTGCGCAGCGCGCTCGTGAAGCTATGGCGCGAAAAGCGCCGCACGCTCGACCCCGTTGCCGCGTGGGCCGCCATTGTCGACGACGATGCCGCGCGCAAAAGTTATCAAACGCGGCGCGGTCTTGGCGGCTTCGTGCGGGCAGACTGGAGTGAAGTGCTCGAAATCGCAGCGGCAGCAAACGTGCACACCATCAAGCGCCACGGCCCCGACCGCGTGATCGGCTTCTCGCCCATTCCCGCGATGTCGATGGTGTCGTACGCGGCCGGCTCGCGCTATCTCTCGCTCATCGGCGGCGTATGCCTTTCGTTCTACGACTGGTATTGCGACCTGCCGCCCGCGTCGCCGCAAACCTGGGGCGAGCAGACCGACGTGCCCGAGTCCGCCGACTGGTACAACTCGTCGTTCATCGTGATGTGGGGGTCGAACGTCCCGCAAACGCGTACGCCCGACGCGCACTTCATGGTGGAAGCACGCTATCGCGGCGCAAAGATCGTGTCGATCTTCCCCGACTACGCCGAAGGCGCGAAGTTCGGTGACATCTGGCTGCATCCCAAGCAAGGCACCGACGCGGCGCTCGCGCTCGCCATGGGCCACGTGATCCTCAAGGAGTATCACCTCGCCGGCAAGAGCGCCTATTTCGCCGACTATTGCAGCCGTTTCACCGACATGTCCTGCCTCGTCACGCTAGTCGAGCGCGACGGCCAGTACGTACCCGACCGCTATCTGCGTGCGTCCGACTTCGACGGCGCGCTCGCGCAGGACAACAACCCGGAATGGAAGACCGTGGTGATCGACAGCGCGACCCACGAGTTCGCGGTGCCGCTCGGCTCGGTGGGCTTTCGCTGGGGCCAGCAGGAAGGCGCCGATCGCGGCAAGTGGAACCTGCGCGAGGAAGGTGTGAATGGCGCACCGCTCAAGCCCGCGCTCTCGCTCGTGGAAAAGCACGACGACGTGGTGGACGTGCTGTTCCCCTACTTCGGCAACGTCGCGCATCCGCACTTCCCGCACACCTCGCACGGACCGGTGTTGAGCCGGCGCATTGGCGTGCGGCGCGTGGCGACGCCCGCCGGCGAGCGGCTCGTGGCCACCGTCTACGATCTCTTCGTGGCGAACTATGGGCTCGACCAGGGCCTGGGCGGCAAGGACCTCGCGCACAGCTACGACGACGACGTACCCTACACGCCCGCGTGGCAAGAGGCGATTACAGGCGTGAAGCGCGCGGACGTCATCAACGTCGCGCGCCAGTTCGCCGAAAACGCCGACAAGACCGAAGGCCGTTCGATGGTGATCATCGGTGCGGGCATCAATCACTGGTTCCACATGGACATGGCGTATCGCGCCATCATCAACATGCTCGTGATGTGCGGCTGCGTCGGCAAGTCCGGTGGCGGCTGGTCGCATTACGTGGGCCAGGAAAAATTGCGCCCGCAAACGGGCTGGACCGCGCTCGCGTTCGCGCTCGACTGGAACCGGCCGCCGCGCCAGATGAACGCCACCTCGTTCTTCTACGCGCACACCGACCAGTGGCGCTACGATCCGATGAATCCCACCGACCTGCTTTCGCCGCTCGCGAACAAGGCGGACTATCACGGCGCGCCGATCGACTACAACGTGCGCGCCGAGCGCATGGGCTGGCTGCCTTCGGCTCCGCAACTCACGAGCAATCCGCTGGAGTTTGGCCGCTCGCTCGCAGACCCCGCCAAGGCCGGCGCCGAAGTCGCGCGCCGCCTGAAAGACGGCAGCCTCAAGCTCGCCTGCGAAGACCCCGACAATCCCGCCGTATTCCCGCGCAACCTGTTCGTCTGGCGCTCGAACCTGCTCGGCTCGTCCGGCAAGGGGCACGAGTATTTCCTCAAGCATC
>Ga0131853_10015661_pt1 | contig 13857 bp, 11 predicted proteins | sample TergutLab28metaG_FD_92764 | JGI IMG/M metagenome (GOLD analysis project Ga0131853, IMG submission 92764) | Labiotermes labralis P1 segment gut microbial communities from Petit-Saut dam, French Guiana - Lab288 P1 (version 2) (version 2) | ecosystem: Host-associated > Arthropoda: Insects >... | reverse complement strand
GGCCTGGCCGATGGGTTGTCTGCCTTGGGTCTCTCTCATCAGCTCGGCACCTCCCCAGCGGAGGCGCAGACGTTGATGGATGACTACTTTGCCCGCTTCGGTGGCGTCCGCGACTATCTGGAATCCGTGGTGGAGGAAGCCCGCAAGACCGGCTACACCGCCACCCTGCTCGGCAGGCGCCGTTACCTGCCCGATCTGACCAGCGATAACCGGCAGCGACGGACAATGGCCGAACGCATGGCCCTTAACGCCCCCATTCAGGGCAGCGCCGCCGACATCATCAAGGTGGCCATGTTGCGCGTGCAACGCGAGTTCGACGCCCGCGGCCTAGCCTCGCGCCTGCTGCTGCAAGTACACGATGAGCTGGTGGTTGAGGTCGCGCCTGGCGAGCTGGCCACCACACAGGAGGTGGTTGTCACCGAGATGGACGCCGCCATCGAACTAACCGTGCCCCTAGAGGTAACCGTCGGCATCGGCAACACCTGGCACGACGCCGGACACTGACCGCTGCTACTGATAGGTTCTCTTGTTCATGGACTGGTTTATCCGCGTCGTTAAGGGCGCAATCATGGCCCTCGGGTTCATCTTGCCGGGGTTGTCGGGTGGGGTACTCGCCGCGATCCTTGGCCTCTACGAGCGGATCATCCGCTTCCTGGCGCATCTGCGGGAGCGATTTAGGGTGGACTTCCCGTTCTTCATTCCGATTGGCATCGGCGGCGTGCTTGGCCTGGTGCTGCTGTCGCGGCCACTGGGTTGGGCCTATGAGAACTTCCAGGTGGCGGTGCTGTGGGGCTTTGCGGGCGTGATCGTCGGCACCATTCCCGCGCTGTGGCGTACGGCTGCCGAGCAGACGGCGCGCAGCGGCAGCGACTGGGCCTGGCTGCTTGGCTCCCTGATCGTCTCCCTCGGGGGCTTCTTTGCGCTGCGCGAGGCATCGGGCAACGTACCGGCCAACTTTGTCGGATTCCTGCTGGCGGGGGCGATCATCGGCCTGAGCGTGTTGATCCCTGGCCTGAGTACATCAAACCTGTTGATTATTCTTGGCCTTTACCACCCGATGTTGGACGGTTTTGCGCTCAACGATGGCGTTACCCAGTCGGTGGTGCATGTGTTCTTGCCCATCGCCCTTGGCGCCGTCATCATTCTGCCGCTGTTTTCCAAGGTGGTAGAACTGGCCATCGACCGTGCGCACAGCCGCTTCTACCACGTCATCATTGGCTTGGTGCTGGCTTCCACGATCATGATTCTGGTGCCACTCATGCGGGAGGCCACCCCCGATGACGAAGCCATCGTTTATGCCGGAGTTTCGGCTGGGCAATTTGCGGTGGCGGGTGTGCTAGTCGTGTTGGGCCTTGGCCTCGGCCTGCTGATGGGCCATTTGGAGGGCAAGCACAAGCAGGCTGCGGTGGCGGCAGGAGTGCCCGATGACGGTCACGGCTGAACACTCCTGTGACCGCCGGCGTCTGCTGGGCGTGTTTGCGGGGTTCGGGGCCGGTCTCGTCGGCTCGCTGCAAACCTTCGTCAACGGCCGTCTTGGCACGACCCTCGACAATGGCATCCTGGCCGCTACCATCAGCTTCGCCTCGGGCGCGGCGATATTGACGCTGCTGCTATTGCTTTTCCCAAAGGGGCGCGAGGGCATCGGCCGGGTGTGGGCCTCGCTGCGTGCTGGCCGCAAACGGGCCACCGCTGCCGAACTTGCCGCCCATCCGAGCGTGCCGGACATTGGCCGTCTGCGCTGGTTCCAGGTGATGGGCGGGGCCGCTGGAGGATTCTTCGTCGCGGCCCAGGGCATCACCGTCGGGTCAATCGGTGTGGCGCTGTTCGTGGTCTCCGTCACCGCCGGCCAATCGCTATCTTCGCTATGCTGCGACCTGCTCGGTCTGGCCCCCGGCGGCAGGCATCCCCTCACCATCGGCCGCGCGCTCGGCCCCCTGCTAGCCATTGCCGCGGTGTTCGTAGCCCGCTGGGGCACCTTCGGCGACGCCGATCAGTGGTACTTGCTCGCGCTGCCCATGATCGCAGGTGTGGTGGTAGCCATGCAGCACGCGGTGAATGGCCGTGTGGTGGCTACCGCCGCCGCGGATGTGACGAAGGCAGGGAAGGTGGAACGCAGCACCGGCACCTTCACCGCCACCTTCATTAACTTTGTCGTCGGCACCGTAACGCTGCTGGTCGTGTTGGTTATTGCGCTAATCATTCAAGGGTTGCCGGACGGTGGCTTCCCGAGTACCTGGTGGCTGTACACCGGGGGAGTGTTAGGCGTGATCTTCATCGGTACTGCGGCCGCCGTCGTGCACCGCATCGGGGTGCTGCTGCTGGCACTTTCGCTGATTGCCGGGCAGGTCACCGGCGGCCTGCTGCTCGACTTGGCCCAAGGCGCCGACCTCGCAACCCGGATGTTCATCGCCGTCGCGCTGACCTTCTGCGCCGTCGCCGCTCCCAAGCTGGTAGGTCGTCGCAAGGACGACGGGTGACAGGTGATGCGACACTAGCCGCCTAGTGCCCATCCGGACAGACGAAAAGTCCTACTCTGGCCTTCCGTGACCACTACATCAGACTCAACTGTCATGTCCGCCACGGAGTCCAAAAGCCGCTTCGACCGGCTAAAGGCGCTGTTCGTGTTGGCCGCCTTCGGTGCCGGGCTGGTTTCGGCACTACAAAGTCACGTCAATGGCTCCTTCACCAGCTATCTGAATGCGCCGTTGGCGGCCGCAGAGCCGCGAAATGGCATCGTCGTGGCCGTCATTTCGTTCGCCTCGGCTGCCCTCATCCTGACGGCGATGCTGGCCTGTGTTCCTAAGGCTCGTCAAGGCGTTGGCCGGGTGTGGGCCTCGTTACGAGCCGGACGCTTAAAGGCAACCGACGCAGATAAGTCCAGGCATCCGGGAGTCGCTGGCATTGGTCGCTTGCGTTGGTTTCAGGTGATCGGCGGCGCCGCTGGTGGACTGTTCGTGGCGTCGCAGTCCATCACCGTCGGCGCTCTGGGTATTTCGATGTTCGTGGTGGCGACCACGGCTGGGCAATCCGTCTCCTCCTTGTTCTGTGACCGCCTCGGCTTCGCCCCCGGTGGCCAACGACCCATCACGGTGTTTAGGGCGATTGGCCCGGCCTTGGCGATCTCTGCAATCCTGGTGGCGCAATGGACTCGACTGGGGAACCTCGATCAGTGGTACCTGCTCGCACTGCCCATAATCGCCGGAGTATGTGTGGCGGCGCAGCATGCAGTAAACGGCCGGGTAGAGACCACCGCGGCCACCGATATCGTCGGCGATCACACATACCGCTTGTCTGGAGCACTGTCGGCTACCTTCATCAACTTTGTGGTGGGCACGATTGCGTTGGCCGTGGTAGCGGCGATTGCCCTAGCAGTCTCCGGTCTTCCCACCACCGCCTTCCCTGGACAGTGGTGGATGTACACCGGCGGGGTGCTTGGCGCGCTGTTTATCGGCACCGCGGCGGCCGTGGTGCACAAAATCGGTGTTCTGTTGCTGGCTCTGTCGCTAATCGCCGGGCAGATCAGTGGCGGGGTGCTGCTAGATGTGACCGTCCGCGGTCAAGACTTGCCCCTCACCTCGATCATCGCCGTCGCGTTGACCTTCTGCGCCGTTGCCGTGCCCGCCAGCACGACGCGGGCGAAGTAGGAAAAGGCTAAGGTCGGCAATTAGAATCTACGTAACACCTAACGTTAGGGGATTACTGTGCGTGTTGGACTGCTGACCGGCGGCGGAGACGTGCCCGGCCTGAACGCGGCGATCCGCGCCATCGTCAAGCGCGGCGAGATGGAGCATGGCGCCTCCATTATCGGCTTCCGTAACGGCTGGCAGGGTCTGGCCGATGGCGACGTGATGTCGCTGAGTCGTCCGCAAATCCGCAACGTGCTGCCCCTGGGTGGCACCCTGCTGGGCACCGCTCGCTTCCACCCCAAGAAGGCAGACGGTTCTATGGATGCCGTACTCGCCACCCTAGAGGCCGAGCGAATCGACGCGGTGATCGTCATCGGCGGCGACGGCACGCTGCACGCGGCTTCCAAGGTGGCCGATGAGGGCATAAAAATCGTCGGCATCCCCAAAACCATCGACAACGACGTGTGGGGCACCGAACGTTCCATCGGCTTCAACACGGCGGTAACCATCGCCACCGAGGCCGTTGATCGGATTCGTACCACTGCCGAGTCGCACAACCGCGTCCTGCTGGTAGAGGTTATGGGCCGTCACGCGGGATGGATCGCCGCAACCGCGGGCATCGCGGGCGGCGCCGAGGTGGTACTCGCCCCGGAACGCCCCTTCGACATCGAGCAGGTGGTACGACAGCTCAAACACCGACACCGGGCACATGCCTCGTTCTCGATCATCGTGGTGGCCGAGGGCGCGGTTCCGGCCAAGGGCACGGCGATGCAGTACGAGACCGAACTTGGCCAATTCGGGGAGATCGTCGCAGGTTCTGTATCGGAGCGGCTGAAGTGTGAGATTGCCGAACGCACCGGCTTCGACACCCGAGTCACGGTACTCGGACATGTGCAACGCGGCGGCTCACCCACCCCAGCCGACCGCATCCTCGGCTCCCGCTTCGGTGTGGCCGCTATCGATGCCATCGCTAACGGCGAAACCAACGTGATGACGGCCTTACAGGCTGACGAGATCGTTCTCGTGCCTCTCTCCGAGATCGCCGGCAAGGTAAAGCACGTCCCCACCGAACTCCTAGACGTAGCCACCGCCCTGGCGTAAGCAGGCGCCGATGACGACTTCAACACGGCAACCTCCTCGGAGCCATGCCGCGCAAAAGGACGACGCCTTTGAAGCTTGGAAGACGCGGCAGATTGCGATAGAACGCAATGAGCTACCCGCGTCGGGGAGAGAACTTGATGCTCGTCGGGGCAGGGTTATTCTGCTAGCGGCTCTTGCTTGGTTCTTTTTAATGCAATTTGCCTTTACTTTTTTCGCCTTCGCTGTAGGAGATGTGTTCTATGTGGAGACATGGTGGGGAATCGGCGCACAGGCCGCTGCAATTATCGCCATCTATTTTGGAGTTCGTTGGGTTAAGTGGGTTTTCACAATTTTGCAGATGCTCTCCCTGATTCTGGGTGTGCCCGCTATGTTTCGTCTGGTGAGTGGGTTGAGTGCCGTGTTTAGCTGGAGAACACTCATCGTAATTTCTCTGTTGGCGATGACAGCCTTGACGGCTGTCGCACTTCTTCAGTTGATGAATGTAGCGTCTTCACCCACCTTGCACTGGTTGTCTCGGAAAGCTCTTACCTAACGAATATTTTTGCTGTGTCCTCGGGTTCTGGTCGAGTTCATGCGGTTTCCAGTGCGGGCCACGTCTACTCATGGGGGACTGGTTGGTTCGGTCAACTTGGCGATGGCCGCAGCGAGCTTGGCCATGAGTCTGCCAGGCCGCTTCGCGTGCGAGGTGTGGGTGGTGAGGGCTATCTTGAGAATGTGGTGACAGTCTCGGCGGGTCGATCACCAATCGACCTCGTGGAAGCTCTTCAATCGCATTCTCTGGCATTAACCTCCGACGGCAGAGTGTACGCCTGGGGCGATGACACATATGGGCAGCTTGGAGATGGGGCCAGTCGGAACAGAGATACCTCATGGCGCGACATGAACTTTCGCAGAGATCTCACGCAAACGACACCGGTGAGGGTAGTCGGTGTTGGGGGAATAGGCTACTTGGAAGATGTGATTGGAGTGTCGACAGGGCACGCGCATTCTCTCGCGGTGACGGTAGCAGGAAACGTGTATGCCTGGGGAGACGCTGGATACGGCCGCCTTGGAGATGGGGCGGGATACCAACGCGATTACGGCGCCTTCGGTTTTGCCCAAGCAACGCCCGCGCGAGTCTTGGGAGTAGATGGCATTGGCTACTTGGAGAATATCGTGGCTGTGTCCGCAGGCAGAGATTTCTCACTGGCACTCGGCGCTGAGGGGCATGTGTTTGCTTGGGGCAGGAATTGGGGTGGGCAGCTTGGTAACGGGAGAGGCGATTTCCGAACAGGCAACTCCTCATCAGTGCCGGTGCGTGTACGCGGTGTTGGCGATAATGGATATCTAGAAAACATCGCGGCCATCTCCGCAGGAGGAGAACACTCTCTCGCTGTCGCAATCGATGGTGCAGTCTACTCCTGGGGGCGAAACTTCTCAGGGGAACTTGGAAATGGCCTCGAGTGGAGTCGCGATGCGCTTAAGCAAATTACGCCGGTGTCAGTGGTTGGGGTTACGGGGGATGGGCGGCTTGTCGACATTTTATCGGTATCCTCGGGCGAGGCTCACTCTCTCGCGCTTACTATCGACGGTACCATTTACGCCTGGGGAGATAACCTGCGGGGCCAAAGAGGCGATGGGGATGATTTTTCGACTCGTATCAGTGCGCCAGTGTTAGTGCGCGGTCGCTCAGAGAAGGGGCGGCTACAGGATATCATTGCAGTGGACGCAACCGTGTTTAACTCCTATGCGGTATCAGCCGATGGCTATTTATACGCCTGGGGTTCTGGGGATATGGGGCAACTTGGCGATGGCCGCAGCGGGCGGGGCCACCGAACCAATACGCCGTTGCGGGTACGCGGTGTGACCGACCCCGGCCTACCCTGGGCAATGCCGCTGGCTACCTTTACCACCATTACCGCAGTCGGCTTCAGATTGCGCAACCGTCATCTCGCGAAAGTGCGCAGCGTCGTCGAGGTCGGTAGTTTGCGTTGAGATCGGTAACTCGAGTTACCGATCTCAACGCAAACTACCGACCTCGATGTTTTAGGGGCAGTCGGCGGCGGCTACGTCTAGGAGCCACAGGGTGCAGCTTTGGGCGGTGATTTGAGCGGCGGGCACGGTTGTGTCATCGGCCAGGGCGGCGGCGATCTGCTCGGCTTTCTCGGGGCCGGCGGCCACGAACCATACTTCCTGCGATGCGCAAATGCCCGTGACGGTGAGCGAAACCCGCACGGAGGGGGGTTTAGGGGAATCGTGAACAGCGACCACGGTGCCGGTCTCGTTGAGCGCGGGATGACCGGGGAATAGGGAGGCGACATGACCGTCTGACCCTACTCCGAGCAGGGAGACATCAAACTCGGGCACGCCCCAGCCCTCGCTTTCGGCCCAAGATGCCAGCTCCGCGGCGTAGTTACGCGCGGCCTCCTCGGCGCAGGAGACGCTATCTGGCCCCGGAATCGGATGAATGTTCGCTGCGGGAAGGCCATGCCCAGCCACCAGGAGGTCAAGCAGCGCCGCCCTGGCCTGGGTCTCGTTTCGCTCCGGGTCGCCGGTGGATAGGTAGCGTTCATCGCTCCACCACAGGTGCACCCCCGACCAGTCGATGGCGGCGAGTACCGGACTCTTTGCCGCCGCCGCGAGTACGGCGACACCGACGGTGCCTCCGGTCAGGGAAACATGCAGAGGGGTGGCCGCAGACTGTGCATCGAGCAGCGTAATCAGCAACCGTGCCGCCGTGGCCTCGGCCAGTGTCTGCGCATCCGGGTGAACCACCACAAAAGTTCCGGTATCCATAGACGCAGGGTACTCCGTTCGGGGGACGGGAGGTTCGCCCGTGCGGGCCTTACGGCACCAGAGGCCAAACCAGCACGATTGGTACATGAACAAAACACATGCCCCAATCGTGGAGGTCTCAAATCTTCGCAAGGTTTACGGCAGCAAGGTTGCCGTCTCCGACGTGTCCTTCTCGGTGCAGCAAGGCGAAATCTTCGGCATCCTTGGCCCCAACGGCGCCGGAAAGACCACGACAGTTGAATGCATCGCCGGACTGCGCGAGTCAGATGGTGGGGTAATCACCGTACTCGGCATCGACCCGCAGATTCGACCCGAGCTGATCCGTGAGCAGGTGGGCATCCAGTTCCAGGAGGCGCAGATGCATGACAAGATCACCGTCGTTGAAGCCCTCGAACTGTTCGCCAGCTTCTACCCGAACCCAGCCAACGTCGAGAACCTAATCACGCTGCTCGGCCTCGACGAGAAGCGCACATCCCTGTTCAAAACCCTCTCCGGGGGGCAGAAGCAACGCCTGTCCATCGGCCTGGCCCTCGTTGGGCGCCCCCGCGTCGTCGTCCTTGATGAGCTGACTACCGGTCTTGACCCGGTTGGTCGCCGAGACACCTGGGATCTGGTGCGCAAGGTGCGGGATGCGGGCGTGACCGTGCTGCTTGTCACACACTTCATGGAGGAGGCCGAGCGGCTTTGCGACCGCCTCGTCATCATCGACAACGGCCTGGTAATCGCCGAGGGTGCCCCCCAGCACCTCATCGACGACACCTCCGGCGCCACCTCACTAGAGGACGTTTTCGTCGCCATCACCGCCCCTACCCGCAACATCGTCCTCGAAGGAGTCTTCGCATGAGTACCACCACCCTTGATTTCGCCACACCCACCCGCCCGAGCCGCCCCCGCGGCTTTAGCAAGCTATTAACCACCGAAGCCAGAGTCTGGGCGCGCGATCTGGCGAACCCGTTTTGGGTGCTGTTGTTCCCAACCGTGATGCTCACGCTCAACCTGCTCGGCTCCGATCCCACCGAGACGCCAGATGTGTACTACGGTCACCATTACTACGGCATCATGTTGATTCAGGTGATCGCTCCGGCAATGCTTGCCATCGCCATGAGTATGCCGTTTATCGGCGTGATGCCGGTGGCGTTCGGCCAATTCCGGGAGAAGGGTGTACTCAAGCGGTTCTCGGGTTCGCCGATGAGGCCGCAGGCGCTGATTATTGTCCACTACCTGATCTCGGCGCTCGGCGCGCTCGGCGGTGCGGCGGTGATGCTGGGTGCTGCTGCCATTATCTGGGGGCTGACCATCCCGGGGAACATCGGGGTGGTGGTGATTGCCTTCCTGCTCGGCACACTGACGATGGCATCAATCGGCACGCTGGTCTCCGCTCGCGTGGCCAAGGCCACCGTCGCCAACGCAATTGCCATGACCGTCTTTTTCGCCCTGCTGGTCGCCGCTGGTCTGATGGGCGGCCTGATGAATGAGACCTGGACGCGAATTGCCCGCTTCACCCCGCTGGGTGCCGCCACGCAGGCCATCGAGGCTGGCTGGTTCGGCTACGGCTTCCCAGTGGTTGAGACGCTTGTCATGGTGGGTTGGACCATACTTATGCTGCCGCTGGGAGTTAAGTTATTCCGGTGGAGGTAAAGCGATCAGCTGCCCAGGTCACCCAAACCCGTCTGAAACGCCAGGCGTACATTGAGTCTGGCGGGACCATCGCCCTGTCTTTTTTGCTGAGGATCGTTGTATGGGTTGTTGAGGAGCCGGAAAACGGGCCGGTAGGAACCGGTGGGTCGCTATGGCTTTACCTGCTGCCGTTGGTAGTGATTGCGGTGGCCTTCGTCTGGTTGCGGGTGGCCGACTTGGAGGTGGGCGATAAGCGGGGCATCGTCTTCCTGGCGATCCTGACGGTGTGCGCCATCGCCCTGGGAGTCGTCCGTTTCGACTTTTCCGCCGTGATAATCCTGCTGCTCGGGCCGTTTGAGGCATTCTGGTTCTTCCGTAGGCGACGTCAAGCATTGCTGGCGATAGCGGTGATGGCCGCTATGGTGAGCGGGGCGATGGTGCTGGTCCACGGTAGGGACGCCGAACAATTGAACAATGGGCTGCTAAATCTGGCGGTTAATGTCGGGCTTGGCACAGTGATTGGGCTTTGGTGGACGTCCGATCAAAAGCACAGCTTGGCCAACGCAAGACTCGTCGATCAGCTACAGGCAGCGCAGGTTGAGATAGCCGCTTCTCAGCGCGCCGCTGGGGTTGCTGCCGAACGGGAGCGGGTCGCCCGAGAGATTCATGACACGCTCGCTCAGGGCTTCACTACGGTACTGATGCAGACGCAGGCCGCCGATCGGGCGCTGGCTCGCGGCGATCTTGATACCGTGCGTCAACGGCATGACATTGTGCGCGATGTTGCTCGGGACAATTTGGCCGAGGCCCGCGCACTCGTTACGGCATTCGCGCCCGCCCCGCTACAGGGGGCATCCCTGGCTGACGCACTGCGCCGCCTTGCGAGGCGATGGAGCGCCGAAACCGGCGTGCCGGTTGACCTACGCCTTACCGATGTCGGCTCCCTGTCCGCGGACGCCGAGGTGGTGCTGCTGCGCGCTGCCCAAGAAGCGCTCACCAATGTCGCCCGGCACGCCGAAGCCACCGAGGTGAGCCTGCGTCTCGGTGGCCGACAGGGATTAGCCGCGCGTCTGGTCGTACAGGACAACGGACAGGGCATGGCTGGTGCGACCGAAGGCTACGGCCTCGCCGGTATGCGATCGCGCGTGGCCGAGATCGGCGGAACCCTCACCGTTACCCCGGCCCCCGAGGGCGGTACCGTCATTCGAGTCACACTGTCTTTACCGCTTAACGACTCCGCGCCCAAGGAGGAATCATGACCGAACCCATCCGCATCCTCGTCGTAGACGACCACCCGCTGCTACGCGCGGGCATCGTCGGCATCATCGATGATGAGCCGGACCTTCAGGTGGTCGGGGAGGCCAGCGACGGCGAGGAGGCCGTGTGCCTGGCAGCCGAGCTGAAGCCCGATGTCGTGTGCATGGACCTGCGGATGCCGGTGTGCGATGGAGCCACCGCCACCGCGCGCATCGCCCGCTCCGGCCCGTCAGCACCACGCATCTTGGTGCTAACCACCTATGACACCGACGCCGATATTCTGCGCGCCGTCGAGGCCGGGGCGTCCGGTTATCTGCTGAAGGACGCACCGCCCGACGTACTGCTGCGCGGCATTCGCGATGCCGCGTGGGGGCAGACCGTACTCGCTCCAGGGGTTGCTTCCCGGCTAATGAACTCCATGCGCTCCACCGCCGAAAGACTAACCGCCCGCGAGACCGAGGTGCTATCCCTAGTGGCCGAGGGTTACTCGAATGCCGAGGTCGGACGGCAGCTGTTCATCAGCGGCGACACCGTAAAGACCCATCTGCAACGCATCTACGTCAAGCTCGGCGCCGATGATCGCACCGGCGCCGTAACCGAGGCTCGCAAGCGTGGCTGGCTCACCTAGCAGCCACCTGGCGTGGCCGATTGGGCTGACACAAAGTGCATCAATGCTTGGCGTTATTTCCCCTGGTCTGTCATTGTTCAATCACATCGGTACCCTATACTCGCCAAGATTGACGGATCTCACCAACAAGGACGGAGAGGAATAGCATCATGCCTAGACTGCTTGCGCTTGCCTCGGCGATGTTGCTGCCTCCACTACTTGCGATTCCGGGCATTCCGGTCAGGTTTGGCCTGGATTCAGGGCCGAGCGAGGAGATGGGTTATGTGTCCGTCATCACCCCGGAGGCAGGTGAAGTCGATCTGGCAGACGATGACTCCGCCGAAAGTGACTACTTAGACGAAGGTGACTTATCAACCGAAGGTTCGGAGCTTGACGGCAGCGAACCTGCGGACGCAGGCGACGACGGTGAACCGGATGAAGAAGAAGCACAGCCCGCTGACGGTGACCTCTGCGACCCGCTCGTCGTGGTCGTAGCCAGCCCTCCGGTCGAGGTTTTCAGCCGCGCAGATTTAGTGGACGCGATTGCAGCAGCAAACGCCAGCGGCGTGCCCACGGAAATCATGTTGATGACCGACATAGACGAGGCGCACGCGGCGCCGCTGACTATCGAAGGAACCATCGTTCTGACCAGCTCAAATGGCGATTACACCTTCACCGTTCCAGGTCAGCGACATTTCGTAGTGAACGGCAGCGGCGTGCTGCAATTGCGCGACGTGACCCTAAGCGGCGGTGACCCGAACCTGGCAACGCTTCGTGGTGGCGTACAGGTAAATGCTGGTGGGCACTTAGATGTGGCTGCCGGCGGCATAATCGAGTACAACCGTGCAGGTAGCAACACAAACAATGCCCCTTCTGGCGGTGGCGTTCAGGTCAGCGACGGTGGCACCTTAACCATCAACGGCGGAGAAATCCGCAACAACATTGCAGCCCCAACTAGCGCCAACTTTGTTGGCGGCGGCGGCGTAAATGCGGTGGGCGCAGACGCCAGGGTCTATCTGTGTTCCGGGGTAATCAGCGGCAATCAGTCAATGACTACCCTGCACAACCAAACCGGCGGCGGCGGAGTGCGAATCTCAGCCGGTGAATTTCTGATGGTCGGCGGTCAGATCATCGGCAACACCAGCGATCAGCGCGGCGGTGGCGTGGCGATCGTCGCAGGCGGTACCTTCGAGATGATCGGCGGTGACATTAGCGACAACACCGGACTGTTAGGTGGCGGCGTACACCTTGGTGCGGCTACTTTCACAATGCGGGGCGGTGAAATTAACGACAACTCCGCCTCTGGCGGTGGCGGTGGGGTAAGACTTCAATACGCCGAGGCTCGCTTCTACATGTATGGCGACGCCCTGATTACAAACCACCAGCTCACGGCGAACGGTGCCGGGGTCTTTGCCCAGAACGGCAGCCAGGTATTTCTCCGCGGCGGCGAGATCAGCAACAACAGGATTACCGGTAACCAGTTAGGCGCCGGGTTACGCATCCAAGGCGGCGCTACGCTCACGATGACTGCCGGGGAGATCAGTAACAACCGCAGCTACGGCACCGGAACTGGCGCGGGCATACACTTCGACGCCAGCACCTTCAACATGAGCGGCGGGGAGATCAGCCACAACCGCACGCCCGGCGGCGGCAGCGGTGCGGGCATACACCTAAACAACAGCTCTTTGACTATGACCGGCGGGGAGATCAGCCACAACGAAACCTTCGGAAATGGCGATGGTGGCGGGGTACACGCCACCGGATCGGCTACCGCGATCACGATGAGCGATGCGGCCCTGATCTACGGGAATGAAGCCCGACAAGGCGGAGGGCTAAACCTTGATGCACCGAATGCAAACTTCCACATGCATGATGGGGCCATCGAGAACAACACCGCCCGCACTCAGGGGGGTGGCCTGCGCAACTCCGGGTTTGTGATGCAGATGCACGGCGGCAAAATCCACGACAACGAGGCCCGGCAACAGGGCGGCGGTGTTCACTTCGCCACCAACGCGGCAAGCCGGTTGTTCCTTCACTCAGACGCGGTCATCAGCGACAACACCTCCGGAACCGGAACCAGCGGCGACCGCAATGGCGGGGGAGTGAACCTCACCGGCGGCGAACTGCACGTGCTGGGTGGCACCATCAGCGGAAACACCACTTATGGCGGTGGACATGGTGGCGGCATCAGCCTGGCAAACCAAAGCCGCCTGGTTATGGAGAGCGGCTCTGTCGAGCGCAACATTGCCGCTGGTCACGGCGGCGGTATCCGAATGATTGGTACCAGCAGCGCGGAGATTTCCGGAGGCGAGGTCTACCAAAACACGGCTGGAAACAGCGGCGGCGGCCTGAGCATGGGCGGGCAAAGCACCGCCGGGATTTCGGAAAACACCGTAATCTCCTGGAACGTGGCGGCCAATAATGGTGGCGGCATTAACGTTGACGGACTCGTCACTAGCAACGTCGCGGTAAATGAACTATACATCGGTGAAAACGTGCTAATCACCAGAAACGTTAGTCAAACGGGGCAGCAAGGTGGCGGTGGCATCAACATGACCTCCGGTCACCTGTGGCTGCATGGCGAGGTTACTTTCAATCGCGCCGAGTATGAGCGAGGCGATGGCGGTGGGGTGAACATCTTCCTTACCGTACACACCGCTATGGTTGATGGTGCCCGCATTAACGATAACTTCGCCGGTGGTGGTGGCGGCGGACTCAACACCGAGGCACTGGAAGTGGCTCAGCTGGCTTTCTCTATGACCAACACCGAGGTGCTGCGCAATTACGCGGCGAACCGTGGCGGTGGCCTCCGCCTCGGCCGGATGTTGGACGCGGCGCTATCTGCGGGAACCAGGGTCTGCCACAACTCCACAG
>Ga0131853_10015659_pt1 | contig 13857 bp, 6 predicted proteins | sample TergutLab28metaG_FD_92764 | JGI IMG/M metagenome (GOLD analysis project Ga0131853, IMG submission 92764) | Labiotermes labralis P1 segment gut microbial communities from Petit-Saut dam, French Guiana - Lab288 P1 (version 2) (version 2) | ecosystem: Host-associated > Arthropoda: Insects >... | reverse complement strand
CTGGCCATTATCTCCGTAACCGTTCAACTTTGGACATAGGTGTTTTGGGTTATATCGGTATACTTTAACATAAGGAACACCCTCCCGAAATCTGGCACATTCCTCCTGGGACACCCTGTATGTATATATATATATATATATATATATATATATATATATATGACAGAAGAACTTCAATGGTGTTTTAATGTTGTGCATGCCTAATAAAACGATTAAAAGTTAAAACACGTAAAATCACTTAATATCCTGATGTTAAAAATCAGACGCATGTAGAAATATGGACGCGATGGCCACTAATCATCTTGTGTGTGTGTGTACATAGAGAACAGGTACAATCCCGAATTGGATGCAGCCTCTGGAAATCAAATGTAACATACATAGGAGCAGTGTGTGATTGGTATTACACTATATTGTGAGTTCGGGGTGGAAATTAGTGTATGGTTTGGTTTGCACGATGTAGTGCACTTAAGTTGGTTGAAAAGTGGTGATTCGGAACACGATGAACGGCGCGTATGACATTATCGCTTTTTCGGAGTTTATTACTTTACAGTGCACATAGCTGGACGTCAGCGTTCCTGAACTTCCGTTATACGTTCAAAGTGTAAAATATGGACTTCATGAGGACTGCAGAAGCAAATGACAGTTAAAGACAAGTCGCGTGATTTCAAGCTTCCGCCGCCTTGTAAACGAGGTTTTGGCTGTTGTGGGGTACCGCTCAGCGCTGTTTGGTAGTTGGTTACCGACGTTTTGGCACGGCCTATCGTTCCCCAAGAGTGCTTGACCCATGAAGATGGGACCGATAAGCTGTCCCGAAACGTCGCTAATTACCAATCACCGCTGCGTAAGAACGAGGACCTTGAAGGCAACTACATTATACGCTTTGACAAAACGTTTACATCTTAGTAATAACCAACTTAATGCACAAAACCTTGTCTTATAATAAGTTTATTATATTCCTCTACATGTTTCGAGCACTATATGCTCGTCATCAGAAGGTCAAAATTGTATTATACAGTATCTGGTATTGTTGAGAGAGGACTCTCTCAACCTATGCACGGGACAGCCACCTACAGGCATTATGATACCAGATGCTGTATAATACAATTTTGACCTTCTGATGATGAACATATAGTGCTCGAAACATGTAGAGGCATATAATAAACTAATTATAAAACAAGATTTTGTGCATTAAGTTGGTTAATTACTAAGATTATACCGAGATGCACGTTCAGCAAAACATAAAAACGTCTACATGTTAGACTTCTATTGTTCTAAGGAATTGTACTGCTTTGCAATGGATTTGGTCCGTCGGCTCACAAATGTCCAGATCGCATCAAAATAAAGTTTTCTGGTTGTCGCGTAATCGTTTCTTGCACCGAACCTTCCAAATAATGTTTTCCCAATCCTGATCCTTCGATTGTCTCGGATACGCCTTAATCTCAGCACGCGTTGCAACTAGTGGCCTACCAGAACGCGCAGCTCTCGTTCGCCATAGTTTTAATCGTTCCACCCAATTGGCATTCGTAATGGTTCCGCTGGCCCATACAATTGTCACTGTCCTGAAATCTCCTCGTCCTTTTTTTCACATCTTCTGGCCACCAAACCAGACTACAGATTCTTCGGCTTTAGTGCAATGACCCTTTAAAGCCCAGCCGTTACTCCTATGTGTACCAGCAGGCTTAACATTAAGAAATTCTACGTTCTGTTTACGCATTGTATTTATGTATTTTATATTAATCTCAGAATAAACAGCTATTATTTCCCTGCACAGCAGTGACTGTTTTTTATAACCTTGACGGAGTGTGCTTACCAGGTGCGACAAACTGAGTCTTTAAACATAATTCAGGTTCATCTTAGTCTTTGCAAAGATTACACTGTGTATGATTTACCAATGAAAGAGTGCTGCTAAACATGTGGCAATAGATGGTCTGTGGTAGTTTGCTCTGCTTGAGAGAGATGCAGAGGACGGAAAATTCACATTACGAGATTGGAGGTTCTCAGATGTGTCGATGAAGATTTAAGTCTTCTGGTGTAAGACACCGTGTAGACTGGTAAATATTTGCCAGCATTTGGGAGAAACTTCCTGCCTCAATATTTGGAGTGATCCAAAACAATGATTAACCACCCTACACGGCTTCATATTCCAGAAGACTTGAATCTCAAAATTCATACTTTTTATGTCCGTTGTCTTTTCAGTTTTGCAAATAATAATTTGAGTTACCACAAAAAATAATTAATTTTTTTCCCACGTGTGTATGTTGCGAGCCCTTTTAGGTCATTCTAAATTTTAAAAAATTACACAAATATGCCTGTCATCTTCGCAATATTTCTCCACCCGTCCGTCTTCTGCATGTAGCAACCCCCAAAACTATCAAAGGGGCTTGCTTAATTTACCCGCAAGCCCCGCAGATCTTACGGTATATTGAGATAATTTCAACTAAGGAAAGATTTTGTTGTGTCGTTCAGTAATTCACGAACCGCTGAACTACTCTTGTTCACATTTAATAATTAATGTGCTCGCACTAATGGTCGATCCATCTCAAATTTAGCTGTCACAAATGACAAACATAGAGGTACGAAGGAAGGGACCACGCCAGGATTATGCTAAGCTGCAGTTCCTAGAATTTTTTTATTGCGTGCAAGTCTTTTTTTGAGAAACCGATAAAGTTTGATTTTGCGTTTTATGTAGGCGCAAAAACAGGGATAATACTGGTCGGTCTGACAAAAAGGAAATTCACCGCCAGATTTTATGGCAGGCATGTCAATAATAACTTTAACAGAAATACGTTAAGTGGTTTCGGAGATTATACTTGCTGACGGTAGGTGAGACGGCCAGACTCATATCACCCCTCCGTGGCGCCTCGTTATGCATTCGTTTGGCGCACCAACGCAGAAACTTTGCATATTAACGTATGTTTATTATCTTACTCTCTCTCATAGCCCTGATTTTGATGGTTCGCTACTCAAACATATTCTACGTCGGTTTTCTCATTTACTTCGATAAGTGCCAGAAAGACAATGAAAAAACCGTCAGGGAATCTGACCGGTGTACATCTCACTTTGTTGCTGTCTCCTCAAATGTCTTCTTGCCTTGTTCCGGCTCAATTGCGCGCTATTCCTTTCTACAAAATGCCTTGCTGCTTTCCGTCAACGTGTTTTTGTAGTTCACCACTTTGGCCATCAAATATTCGGCGTGTCCTTCACACAGAATGCCATGATTGTTTTATTACTATTTCCTTTTGCACTTTGCTCTCCGCCTTATGGATTTAATCAGAGAAGCTGCGCTGTTATGATTGCAACCTTCATGTCCCAGTACTCACTACCGTGTGTGAAAGTGATAACGTGTTAAATATTTGAAATAGCACGACTGTGTTTAAATACGTAAGTTGACATGATAAGATTATTGAACTCTTCCTTATTGATTTTAAATTCTTCCTTATAGAACTCAAACAAACCTGGACCAGACGGCCAATTACTTCTACGTCATATTTTATTCCTGCCACAAAAACAGTTAAAGGTGAGCACATCGGGCTTCTTCCACACCCTCTCCTAATTCATCAGACACTAGATTCTATTGTAATTGTAATCTGAGAAAGCGTCTTTACAGGTACATGTGAGGTTTCCGCACAGTGTACGGTCTGCTCCAATAACAATGTGTCGGGGGCGTGACCACACCCTTCGAGTCAACGACCTGTGACACAGTGTTCCTTTGAGTATCTCGATCGTGTGCAAGAGTCGGCCCAATGAATGACTTGGAGCGCTCCGCCCCAAGCTGAACGATTTGTAGTGTTTCTGATCCACTCAAATATTCATATGCACTCTTAGGATTTAATTTCGATATGTGTTCAAACCAAGTGATAGTATGTACTGAAAACAGAAGATTCTGATAAACGAGTGCCATCATCTGGGTAACATTTGAGGAACTTTATTTAAGGAATGTGGCGATAAATTGTGACGTAAACTTGGCGGTTTTTTTTTTTGCATGTCCTTATGAATTTCATTGTATAGCTCAGTAGAAATCAAACAATACTGCAAATGGTGTACTAGGCCACATAGTACACAGATTATGCCAAGGCGTTCTTTATTTTTACAAACATCACTCAGTTTCACACTTCATTGATACCCATAAGAAGAGCATGACATTCCCTGCACCGATATTCAAGAAACTCGCAAGTGCTAAACAGCAATGTGTGCAGATCTGTTATGCCGATTTTCACCAAAATCGGAAAATAAATCTGGAAAATATAAATAGAAATTTTTTGACACCCTTAAGTAAAGTTTGACTTTCACTGCTTCGGTATTCACGAAACACGCAGTCACTTAGTACATTTTTGTGTAAATCTGCTGCATGGAGTTTTACCCAAACGGGTTGACACGTGTAGAAGATACAGACAACATTTCATTTACGGTCTTATGTAAGTATGCTTTTTACTGTATGCAGCTTCACGAAACTCACTATAGCCCAGCAATATTCATAGAGATCTTCCTTACCGAACTTTGCCCATATCGGGTGAAAAACTTGAATTTACGCTCTTAAACTAAGGCATGGCTTTTACTCTTTTGACTTTCACGAATATAAACTATAATATTTGGCGACGTTAAGTGGAAGTTCTGTGTATCGAATTTCACCCAAATCCGTCCAGAAATATAGAAATTACGACTACAAATTCATTTACGTCCGTAAATATCACATGGTTTTCACAGCGCCGATTGGAAAGAGACTTATCTTTTTATTAAGAATTCTTATATTGAATTTCATGAAAATCCGACAAAAGGTCTAATCGCTGATGGAGGGTCATTCTCGGGCGAACGGGCAGAGACAGACAGACGTGCTCAACACATAAGGCTTTTCCTTTTCCGTGTAAAGAACGCCTAAACATAGACACAGTTGATGTCAAGTGCGTGATATTCTTATGACTGTTGTAGCTATGACTTAGTTTAGATAAATAGATAATTCAGAAGCCAGTACTTTTCTACTCATGAACATATTCTATGTGTTTAGTGCTGGCCGGATAACGACACCGAAATTTCGGGGTTCGCCATCGACTAAGTTGTAGAAAAGCTTTATTTCCTAGCATGTATAAAAATTGTTGCTACCATGCTTTATTGTTTCTTTCTTTCTTTTTGGCGCAACAGCCCCCAGTGGGTCATGGCGTCCTCATTCTCGAGATTTCAATATCGCACATAACGACGTACCACAGTCAGTAGGACTCCTCCAGTCGAGTGATCGGCTCGTCGCAGAGGCCTCTACCTAACAACACACAACACTCAGAACAGACAGACATCCATAAACCGGTGGGATTCGAACTCACAATCCCAGCAAGCGAGCGGACGCAGACCCACGCCTTAGACGGTGCGGACGCTGGGACCGGCGCTTTACAGCTTATTGTTATGAATTCAAGTCCTGTGGGTTGCGAAACTGTGTCATTTGGTGAGTGTTTGCCGACAGCTGGGAGAGCGCTACGTTTCTTCCTAACGTCGGGAACCACGCACAGAATGGCACGGCGTCACATTCCAGATCTGCGTCCTTCAAGACACCGCTCTGAGAAACTGAAGCGAAACAAAGATAGTTTGGGTCGCCCACAGTAACAGATGAAATATATACTTCGCAAGCATGTCGAACTGCGAGCTATTGATATAATAATGCACTCTTAATTAAATAAAATATTCTGCTGTTATATTGCCGTGTCTTCAACAAATATTCAGTTACGGTTGCTAGTACTCTGTGACGAAAAACGTATAGTGTAGCGTTATCCGTGGCTGCTATTTACGTTTTGTTTATCTACTGACCTGGACTGCAGTTTGTGACAACTCTTTTTGTCCAGCATTTTCCAAGGTCATGCAAATGAAAACCGGAAAATTTATGTAAAATTCGTAATATGGACAGCCTGTGATAACTTTATGTTTATGAACAGTGAGAGGCACAGTGATGTGCTTCGGAATCAGCTTCAGCCAGCGATTCGAAGAAAACGCTGTGATTCTTCTTCTTCTTCTTCTTCTTCTTCTTCTTCTTCTTCTTCTTCTGCTGGCGTGTGTCTGCAGCGTGACAACGTCCGACCTCATCCAGCCCTTCGTACCGTGAAACAGATTCAAGATTTAAAATTAGAAGTGTTACACCACCCGCCATATTAGCCAGATTTGGCACCCGGCGGTTTTCACCTCTTCTGGCCCCTAAAAGACTGTCCAGTTGGCCATCACTTCATATCAGATGATGAGGTGAAGCAGGCGGGCATGACTGACTGGCACAGTAACCAGAAGACTTCTTCTCCCGCGGAAATTACGCCGTAGTGGAACGTTAGGTGAGGTGTGCAGAACGTGGTGGAGGACTCACTGAAGATTACTGTCTTTGTGCTGTGTCTGTTTTTGCAGTAAATCACTTCATATATTTTTCCCGGTTATCATTTTCATTCTTTCGCCTGCACTTACAAATTAACTATAACATGTAATCTAGTTTAAATCTACGACTTTTATTTAAACGTTCTTCTACATTGTGAAACTTCACGTAGTTCAAAGAAGCATTTTTTTCTCCCCTGTTCGGTGAGACATGTTCAATGTTTTGATGTTTTGCTGACCGTGCATCTCAGTATAATCTTAGTAATTAACCAACTTGATGCACAAAATCTTGTTTTATAATAAGTTTATAAAATGCCTCTACATGTTTTGAGCACTATCTGCTCATCATCACGAGATCAAAATTGTATTATACAGCGTCTGGCATCATCACTCCTGTAGGTGGCCGTCCGGTGCACAGTTGCCTCTACATTAGCACTAAAGTTAAAGAGAAACCTTGGAAACAGATTCACAGCTGGACGAGATGTGACTTTTAGCAGTAGCGTCTTTGAATATTCGGGCGGTTTAAAAACGTATCTGCTGCTGAGCTCTGAAAATGCTTTTATTAATTTAAGAGGAAGGCCTATTAATTTTCCTTAGCAGAGTATCTTTTGACAGCATTTTGGAGGAAGCTGGCTGATGGCAGAAATTTCACACTGCCATGATATTAATGTATATAACTGCTAATAATTTCCAAACAGAGATATATATGTACACTGCACTTCGAATTGTGCAGAGTCGACGGGTACCCAGTGGTATTGATCTTCGTACTCCGAAGTTAAACTTCTGTATTTGATGGAGATTAGTATCGAGCATGCACTGTACTGCACAAAGTGAAACTATTTAAATTTGTGTGTTCCGTACCTGTTTATTCAAGAATCTTATTTAATTGCATGACAAACAAACAAATGCATGTTTATAAATATGTTCAATCATATATTATTATTCTTCACCATCATGTTTCCTTCACTTCTGTGACCATCATCAGAGTGACTTACAATTGGAATACAATTAATACACAATAATAGTACAAAAATACAGGGTTATTCAAAATGATTGTCGGGTTACAATTATCCAGGTGCAATTCCGCACCAATTTCGGGAAACAGCCACCATCTGACAATTCCATTCGAAGGTGGTAAGCACAGTTTCAAGAGACAGGGTGCGTGTGTATCCCGGAACTGAAGGTACGAATCAGAACCGCCATTGAAACCATCACCGCTGACATGCTACAAACAGTTTGGAACGAATTCAATTATCGTGTTGATGTTTGTAGAATCACAAAGGGTGCACATATAGAGCGCCTGTAAGGTATGTAACAAAAACTTGGAGTGTTGTTCTATTAAATAAAAAAAAAATACATAAACTCCTATCTCAAATACGTTGTGTATGACAAGTTGTTGAAACCCCGACATTCATTTTGAATAACCCTTTATATGATAAAATCACTCAATGTTACAAGGCCGGGTAGCTCACTCCGTATAGCGACTGACTACAGGCTGGAAGGTCCGGGATCGAATCCCTTCCAGACCGGCCCTGGGGCCCACCCAGCCCCCTGTAAAATGGGTACCGGGTCTTTCCCGGGGGTAAAGTGCGGCCGGAGCGTCCTGCTGGCCACTCACCCCTTCTAGTGCCGCGGACATGGAAGAGTAGAGCTATACCTCTACCCACCCTCTGGGCCACACCGGGCCTGTAAAGGGATCACTTTATCTTACTCAATGTTACACTCAGTTTTCTATGACGAATCGCCTGGCCATAAAACATCGAAACTATAACTTCACATTCTTTTTGCATAGTATATTAAAGTAGGGTGCGTTTGTGTTGTTTAGCGGATGTATATAGTTGATTCACTTCCTGTATTAAGAATAGCATAGCTATAGTTATAAATTTGCCGGTAAAATGTATGAGATAATTGTGTTTTTGGTAAAACGGTTGTCACTGCAATTACGTACCTGTTAGTTAAGCAAAGTTGTGCATAGTGTTAGGGATCGTTTGAGACTGGCGTGTAGAATTTTAGGTGGGCAAGACCAGTGTTCTTGGGGCAAATTATTACTTCTACAAAGCTCCACTATACTACAGAAATATTTCAGGCTTTCGTTTCGGTGATAACAAAGTTTGTGGACCTTTTGGATTGTTACAACATGTGGTTGCAGACGTTTCGGAGGAACGTCTGCTAAAAAGATGAAGTAGCAGTTTCCTCCGAAACATTGGTAGACCTTTGCGAAATTTCACGTTGTCATGACTCAGAAAATTACAGTTTAAATAATGGGGATCCAACGATACATATTCAGGTTTCAATAAACGCTTTTGTTCAGACGAGCAAAACATCAGTTTGTAGCCGAAAATGTATAGGCAATAAGAATAACTGCCGTCACGTGGTACACAGTCAGACAGGCGAGAGGCAGATGTATAACTCAAACCACACTCGAGTCGGGGGCTATGGCAGTGGGTGATCAGCTTCACGCCCCGTCCGCTTTACCTCAGGGAAAGGGACCCCGCACCCATTTTACAGTAGGCTAGGTGGGCCACGGGATCGGTCTGTATGGGTAAGGAAAATCTCACCCCAACGCGGTTTGAACCCCGGACCGTCCAGCCCGTAGCTAGTCGCTATACCGACTTCGCTATACCGACCCCAATATTTAAACAATAACTTCACAAAATAAAATTAAACAACAATAACACCAATATGTATTTAAACTAGAAATATATGCAATAGCAAAGACAGATTTACGTTTCTTTTTCTCACTACTAAGAAGACACCGCAATTGAGACTCAGAGAGAAGCTGTGTAGAGAAGGTCTGCATCTAGGAACAAGAAAATAACAGGAGGGTGGAGAAACTTACATGATAGGCACTTTTATAATCCGTAGGTGGCAAATATTATTAGGAGAGTCAATGACGGGTCAATAATCGCGCATGGGGAACATAAAAAGTGAATAGTCTGTAGCCTATTACAGCATTTCAGTCTGAAAGTCTGAAGTGTCAATGTAGACGTAGGACCAGATGAGTGTACTATAAAACGGATTTCAAAAAAAGGATGTTTAATGATAGGATTGGGTGAAGATTTCTTATGAACCCAGTAATGAACAGTGCGATTCCATAAATATTAATAGTTGGTTAAGCGAATGAGCTACTGTCTTATTATTAATCAAAACTCTTTGCTGTGATGGAGGTATGTTGCTAATTTTACATATTGCTTGCATAGCTCAAGTAGTCCAAGGCCATACACCCCCTGGACAGGGTGGTCAGTTCTAATTTTATAGGCCTATAGTTAAAGCTGATATACTTTTGAGAACAGTACGCCTTGTAATGGTCAACTGCAGAGTAAGTAAGTGAGGTAGATATTATGTATGCATGTTAATGTCCTTACACACGCGCTGTGCTTATCTCCTCGTTGACTCTAGTGTTGACTAGTTGACGTAAATGAGATGTTTTATCTCGTCTGAATCCTCTCATTTGTTAATCTTGTTAATGCCATGGTGATTTGTTCTTCGCGATGAGTGTTTTATAACCACTTCATTTTATCAACATAAACGCATTTCAAAGATTCACGAAGTGGTTATCGTTATTTGAGTTATTAAGTCACAAGTAACACCGCGGTATGCAGGTAGTGTTACTAAAGGAGTGATAAAAAGTAGCTGAGATTAGTGAAGACAAGAACTGTGATACAAGAACTTGCGCGAAGCTAGGTACTTGGGCGGTCGAGCAGATGCGATGCTGGCAATTGGACGTTGGGGAAATAGTTGCGAGAGTAGGAACGAGAATGAAGTAGTTCATGACATTATCCAGTGGTTAGCTTGACTAATGGCGGAGCTGGGCCTACTGTCAGCTTAATTTTATGTATCAGTTCCCATAATTGTTGTTATTAGCCGATATGTTGTATTTTGAGCGGAGCCGGTTTAAATCCCGACAGGGTCACCGACTGCCATGACAGTGTTTTGTTTTTCAGTCTACAGTGAAATGTCTTGAAAGTAGAGTGAAATAGACCACGACTGTCTTCTTTAAGTTATCTGCTTGCAACCGATCGCTTATGGCTTACTTTCTCACTGACTTATGGTGATGGTACAGCGGTATTAAATGGCTTTAGTTTTAAGTCCAAAATTCAGATACTTCATTTGTGGAGGAAATGTGCCGTGGCAAAATTCTGGACTTGGTAGGGGATTACGGTTTTGATTAAGACGACAGTCACTAGTCCAAGTGTAGCCGGGGTAGCGTAGTAGATATAGCGACAGGATGACGGGCAGGGAGGTGTGGGGCTTGAATCACGGTTGAGCCAACAGAATTTTCTTTTCTTCAAAAACCTGCAGACCAACTGTCGGGCTCACCCATCCGCCTATGCAGTGGGTACCAGAAGTAAAGCGTCCGGGGCGTAGAATTAACTGCTCACCTCCTTCTATTGCCGAAGTTAAGAATGCGTGGATCTGCACCTTTACTCCCCCTGTATACCTTCTTGACATGCCTATGGATGACTTCACCTGTAGTTAGTGCAAGACGCGCACAAACTTCCGAGTCGTGGTTAGGATTTGTACATTCGGTCGCAGATTTCCTCGGGCGTTTTGAACTGCCAGTTCTGTACTGGAACAGGGGAGGGAGAAGTTGCTAGTGATGTGGCCGATAAGTGAGAGAAATCTTTAATTTACAAGTAGGATTGAGTGCACAATAGAGAATCAAGACTCGTAATTCTTGTTTGTGTTATACGTACTGCTTTCATTCGGGATGGCAAAATCGGCGACGTCCCTCCTGACTGTGATACTCGGGGGGGGATTAGATAAAAAGATAAGCACGTACATGTATACCAGCAGGCGCATTGCAATGTGCCTGTCGTTGCTGTGGTTACGTACTCAAAAAATTATGAGGCCTTCGGGTTCTAACGCAGGGTTGTTTATGTGCCATCAATATATGTTGCTGACCACTAACAATCTACGGAATAAAATTATTTATTTAAATATTATATGAAGTAACCTTTTAATCTAAGTAAAGAAAATTATAAAAGTCCGGAAATGGAATTGATTTGCCGAGTTTTACATCCATACAGATCTAACTAACGAACTCCACGAAGTAGAATCCTTCTTAAAAGCCGCTAGTTTCTTCAGCTAGACAGGATATTGCCCGCACTTCATGAAACGCGAAATTTCATTCCCGTGTTCACAACAGCCCGCTACTTGTCCCTATCCTTTGACAGACGAATCCAGTACACATCCCCCGATCGTATTTCTTTAAGACCCATTTTACAGTGATCCTTCCATCAACGCCTTTGTCTTCAGAGCTGTCTCTTTCCTTCAGGTTCTGTATGCGCGACTGTTCTCTTCCATGCATTCAACATTTTCGCGCATCTCTTTCCCCTTAATTTGACCACTCGCATAACATTTGGTACGGAGTGCAAATCATGAAGTTACTCATTATGCAGTTTACCCCCTGTTTTTCATTACTTTCTTCGTCTTACAGCAAAGAAGCTTTTAGTTTCATGCATTTATGTCGCCAAAGTTGTCGTTAAATGCCTATCAAAATTAAAGAGAAGTTATACAGTCCAGTAAGGTCTACATTTATATCACGTGTCAGCAGATATTCGGATATGGGTTGCTCATTGTGTGTTCATTCCGCACACAAAACGAATATGAAGGGTCAGCATGCCGCCATTTGTCTTGAATTGGTGATTTAGTTTCGTCCCAATTCCTGTCCAAAGGGGAAGATTGATTGGAAGATACTACACTTGCTGCGGCCGCAAACTGGTCCCTCGTAAGTTATGAAGACGGTTAAGAATCACGTGTGGAGGTCCGGGTCCAGTCACGAAGTTGCAGACACAGTGCTCTGACTCGGGGGATGACCGCATATTTCCTGCTACCCTTCTTATCTTACTACTACTATCTTTCAATTTGTTCGTTTGTTTTGGCGTGACAGCCCCCAGTGGACAAGGGCCTCCTCGTTCACGAGGTTTCTAGTTCACACACAACGACGCAATACAGTCGGTAGGACTTCTCTGGACGAGTGATCGGCTCGTCGCAAAGACCTCTAGCTGACAACATACAACACTCAACACGGAGAGACATCCATGCCCCCGGTGGGATTCGAACCCATAATTTCAGCAGGCGAGCGGCCTCAGACCCACGCCTTAGATCGCGCGGCCACTGGAACCGGCATCTTTCTATTTATTTACAATATATACACCTGATCTACATTTTCCATTTCTCTGTTTCATTCGTTTCTTTCCATTGTGTGATTCCTTGTTACAAAATAAGTAAAAAATATGACTTTGAGATGGCACTGAACTACTTCAGTAGATGTTACTGTGTCTACAATTGCCGGAAACGTGTTACATCTGGATAACATAAAAACACTACCCACTACACTATTAAGAAGTTTTTGCACCTTTCTAAGGAGCTCTTCTTCCAAGTTTTAAAATGTTTGTGTGTGTTTAGAAGAGCAAATAACAACGAAAGGAGACCGTGTATTAACGAATCGTAAAACAGTGTTTTTTTTTTTGTTGAAAAACGGTGCTTCTAGATCATTATTATCAGGCTTAGTCTATCAATTTGCCATTACAGGACCTCCAAAGTCATGAGCATCTTTTCCTTCTAAAGCTATAGGCCTGAAGGATAAGAACAGACCAACGGCAGGACTGTCTGCGGAAGTCGTCTTATGAGGTGGAATATTTTTTTTACAAATGTCCCTTGAATTTTTATTGGGCATTTTACCACTTATAATTACTTCGACGTGGAAGTACACTACAAAAGAATGTAAAATACTCAAATTCAAAATTCAAAATTAAAAGCGATATTTTCCACGATTTGATATCTTCTGGGCAAACGTCGCTTTTGAAACACTTTTTTCTTGCGATTATAAAAACGTATTGCATTGTCCACTTAAAAATTTTAATGCGATTTTCACTTTATACCGCAATGGAGGACACATCTAAACAAGACAGGCCATGTACTTATGAACGTAATTTTGAGGTGCGTTCGTCTAAAACTTTTTGCCGTGGAAAAGCAATAAGTATCACATATTCTGAGTGTATGTTTGTAGCCTTGTGTATCCTGTATTCAAAACGCATGCACCGTGTTATATTGTGGCACGTGGTCCATCCGGCTATACAATATTTTTCCATATTCTCTCATAAACGGCACGATTTTCGGAAAAAAATTTGAAAACGAAATACGTGTTTGTTATTTTCTTTACAACTTTTGTTTGAAACATTTCTCACTCTAAGAAAAACTGAGCAAGATATCATATATGTACATTGGTCTTGACGGAAAGTACCCCTCATTCTTGTCATATTTTAATGAAACTTGAATTTTCTTGACAGATTTTCCAAAAATACCCAAATATCAATATCCTTATTGTTGCACCGTGCATTTCGTAGAATCACCTTAATTATCAACCAACAAATGCACTTACGTAAAATTTCACACTAAAACACTTAAAATCGATCCAACATGTTTCGATCCTAAGATCATCCTCAGGGAGCTATGTTGTTCCTTGCTAAAGTCATTTTAAAAACATTCACAAAATAATTCCATTATATTAACAGGGTG
>Ga0131853_10015658_pt1 | contig 13857 bp, 13 predicted proteins | sample TergutLab28metaG_FD_92764 | JGI IMG/M metagenome (GOLD analysis project Ga0131853, IMG submission 92764) | Labiotermes labralis P1 segment gut microbial communities from Petit-Saut dam, French Guiana - Lab288 P1 (version 2) (version 2) | ecosystem: Host-associated > Arthropoda: Insects >... | reverse complement strand
GGCAGTGATTATTTTACATGTATACAAAATATGAAATTGGTTACTAATAAATTTAAGTCGGGAGGGCTACATGAGAAGCATGTAGTGGCAACTTGGAATCTTGGGAACCATCTCAGCATTTGCCTATAGACACAAGGAAACCAAGAAAAACCTGTGTCGAGGTGGCTGGTCGCAGGATCTTCCGAATACTGGCCTCTAGCCAGCAGTCCGGAATCTAAAGTAAAAACAGCAATACAGACACAGTACAACAAATACACATAAGGAATAGAGGTATAGCTCCACTTATTCCTAACCTGGGCACTGCATGTAGGTAGGTGGGCAATTTCACATCCCGGTCGCCTTACACCCAGCGAGGAATCCCGCTACTCCTTGAATAAGAGGCTGGGTGAGCCCCAGAGTGGGTCATGAAGTTACGCAGAACAAAAAACACTTTTGCCCCTTCCGTGATTCGAAGCCCGGGTCGACCAGCTCGTAGACCAGTCTTTATACCGACTGAGCCATCACAGCTCTCATAACCCACTGAAAAGTGACAATCAGTAAAGAACGTGTTACTGTAATATCCGTACGACTTTGCTGGATGTGGTGATTTCTTTTGCGGGCCGTCTCCGAAATGCGGGCCGTCCGCTGTCCCTGCCGTTAGATGCCGGATAGGAAGAAGTCATAAGGTCAGACGAAGGTGACAGCATATGTGACGTGTAGGTGGTAACCCTTTGTAAAATGAACAATGAAGTTTGTGTATATGCATTCCATGAATGGGTACGTTATCTCGGATTTCGTGAGACTCCAACGAAGCAAGGTGGGGCCAGACAGACAGGATTTGCTTCCCCAATTGTTCCAAAATACCACCAACATACTGTCCTTTCGTCTTCTATTGTGGCTTTTCTCTCTTCTCATACGACTTAATCTAAACTTCATGGTCTTGGATTACTTAAGTTAAGGTAAAATCCTGTTACTATGCTCAGCAAGTGCAAGAGGCTTTTCTGCGTCCGTAGGCGACCAGGGCGACTCTGAAGGTCACGTAGCATCCCAGTTAATGCATACCGCAGGACAGAGACCGGGTTACGAACCTAGATACATACGCCATCTACCACCGCGGTTGAGAATGCGTGGATGTATAACTCCACTACCCCATACCCCATTATGGAGGGCACACAGGCTTTACTTTGCCTTACTTCACTTTACTAGATCAGCAAATTTTAATATTTCGGCCGGATGGTTGGGGTTCGGTTCTTCGCAGGGACAAGACATTTTTTTCCTCGTCGCTTCGAAACCGCCACACAACTTACTATCCAATGCGCACCTAATTTAACCTTTTGGCGCCGGAATTATTTTTTTAATACAGAACCAAATACGTTAGAATTATGAAACAAACTGCATTTTGAAGAGAAAAAAAAACGGAGAATATATACCGTGTTTAAAATATTCAGTACCTATATTTGTTGAATAAATATATAAAATGCAACTTTAGAGGTTAGCGGTGCGTTACGACCACTGTTGTTGACATTAGGCGTCTAAAGGTTAAGGCGGCCCTAGAGTGAAGCTGACAACTAATCTCTCTATTTGTGTTTCCAGCGCCTTTGGGTGTGGTGTACGAAGACCGTTTATTTTCAAATCGGAATGAATCATAATCTGTGTAACCTGGCGGATCTGCAGTGCCTAAAATTACCGGATATCCCAGTCGCAATATTCAGTACTGACGACCAGGCCATGGAAAGCATAATGTATCACGTGCAGACCAGTGTCTCACTCTCGTGGTCAGAACTGTAACTACATCTGCATGCGCTAACGATATGAAGGTGCACTGCAGACTGGCTACGAAATTTTGCAATTACGATTGTGTAGGTCATTTACTTACGGGAATACAATAAATAATATTACTGCAATGTTAATATTTTTTAAAATTAAACCGAAAATAATTTCGACCTTCATACGTTGCCGTCGTTTAAAGCACTATAATTCAAGTAACAAAAAAATTATATCAATCTGTCTAGAGGGTGCCTAAAATGACTGAACATTCTCTGACAATTAGTTTCAAAACACACAAATGTGGCTTTACTAGTGTCAGTGCTTCAGTACTGAACTGCGCCAAGTTTTGGCTCTGATCTTTACTTCCTGTTCTCCATGTGTCGACGGTATCACAGTCTTTGCAGTTATATATTAGTGGCGATGGGTCAGAAGTGTGGGCCGGGTAGCTCCATCGGTATAGCGATTGAGCCACGGGCTGGACGGTCCGGGATAGAATCCCGGTGGGGACGAGATTTTCCGCCCGTCCAGACCGGACCTGCGGCCCACCTAGCCTCCTGTAAAATGGGTACTGGGTCTTTCCCGGGGGTAAAGTGCGGCCGGGGCGTGCTGCTGACCACTCACCCCCTTCTAGTGCCGCAGTCATGGAAGAGTAGAGCTATACCTGTACCCACCCTCAGGGCCACACCGGGCCTGTAACGGGATCACTTTACCTATGGTTCAGAAGTATGTTTGGTCCAGTTTAAAATAAATAACATTCTTTTAGATACGACTTGGAAGGTCTAGGCGCAGAGTGGTAGATGAAGTGAAATTGGCAGTGAGGGCGTGGTCTGGGTCTTGTGGCCCAGGGTAGCGATGTGTGACTATGATAAACTATGGGGCTCAAAACAATGTGATGAGCTGCTTAACTAGAAGAGGAAACTTTAGCTTCCCAAAAAGGACTCTGGTCTACACTCATAGTTACCCATCGTCACATCCCTGACGATGGTAGTTTCGAAGTCACCATCCGCACAACGTCGCATATTACTTTCCGTACAGGCCTAGACGAAGGGATTAAAGCAAGTTATAAATTATGATTACGAAGCGGAAAACAACATAAATAACTGGTACCGTCTATTTTATGTATATGGTTCCGTGTATCGCTGATCTATATTAATAATTGTCCAACGAGATGCAACACAAAGCAGTCTAGTTATTATTCTGCAAGTTCATTCTACATGTTTCGGGTGTCAATCACACCCATCATCAGGAATACACAAAACTGTAACTACAGCCTCTGGTACTGTGTAGCTACCTCCCTCCAACGTGGCCAGCTGTTGGCCACGTTGGAGGGAGGTAGCTGTACAAAAATTATGACCAATACCGGAGGCTATAGTTACAGTTTTGTGTATTCCTGATGATCGGTGTGGTTAACACCTGAAACATGTAGAGTGAGCTTGCAGAATAATAAATAGACTGCTTTTTGTTGCATCTCGTTGGACAATTATTATTATATAATATGGTAACATCTAGTTTTGGGACCAATTCCATATATAAAAGGTTTTTTTTTCCCCTGAGAATTCGTGTAACAGCCAGAACGACCCGCAATGCCCACACGAACGTGTATCTCCTGACACCCCCTACAGCTGTTTCTTGTAGCATAACGCAATTATAAATTTCACAGCATCGCATAGAGGCGTTGTGTGATGTTTCGTTTAAAGTAAACAGCATACAGTGAAGTGAATAAATAACAGATATAAACGAGTGACTAAATAAGAACCGTTCTTCCGTGATACCTCGCATTCATTCCACTTATTTTGTTTACACTACTCGAGAATTGTTTAATTACTTTCCCCTTCTCGCGCACATTTTAATTCTGTAGCAAATAAAAAAAAAAGTTAACAATAAGGCAGGAACGTAGCCTGGAATAACACGAGGTTCTGCATTACCTGGACATGGAGCTGTTGTTTTTGAACACTAACAAAATCAAATGGGAACAAAAACCACTGTACGGTCGGTGAACACGTTAAAACAATACAGAATTCCTTCAGCCTACATCAGTGGTTCCCAAAGTGTGCTCCGCGGGCCCTGGATCCGCGACCACTTACCAGGGGATCCGTGGATACATTTCTGCACTGACTACTTCGAGGTTTACGTATTTTTAAATTGAAGGAATAATGTTTTGTTAAAAAAACAATAGAGGAACTTATTTAATTGAGGATATGTTTATATTCGTCTGATCATTTGAATATATAATTAGGAAACTTCCTGTACCCACGAAGCGAGCGAGTGTCATTTTAATTAAGATAACATCCGGCAATGCATTGTTACGTATGCTACTGGAATGTATGCTAGTGGAATATATGCTACTGGAAAGTATGATACTGGAATGTATGCTACTGGAATGTATGCTAGTGGAATATATGCTACTGGAAAGTATGATACTGGAATGTATGCTACTAGAATGTATGCTAAGGGAATGTATGCTACTAGAATGTATGCTACGGGGATGTATGCTACTGGAATGTATGCTACGGGGATGTATGCTACTGGAATGTACGCTAAGGGAATGTATGCTACTAGAATGTATGCTACGGGGATGTATGCTACTGGAATGTATGCTACGGGGATGTATGCTACTGGAATATATGCTACTGGAATGTATTAGTATCTGTCTAAAACAGCTTTGAAATACGATTTTCAGTTTTAGATACCCACCAACCGGATGTTTTGTATTTATATGAGCAAGGATGTGAGGATCCGTGGTTATATTTCGGAACCAAAAGGGGTATGCGAGCAAAACGTTTTGGGAAACACTGCTCTACATTCCTTCATAAGGGGGGAAGTAAGTAGCTATTGATATCGCCATACTACACCCGCAGACTCTCGCGCATGCGCATGTATGTTCCTCTATTCAAACATTTGAACCATATGACCGATCTTCGCAGAAAAGACCAGAGTGCCTTGCTACTACAGAACAAAGGGACGGCGTAAGGTCTAATTTCCTACAATCAGTGAAACTGTATAATGGGTCGGACAACAGCGTTACTGAAATTTAAGTTCCTGATATTTTTCTAGAATGTCGAATTAAAACATGGTGACACTGAAATTTGTTTTCTCAAGCTTGAGGTATGAAAGCAATAACTTTTTAAGCATTGGAGAAATGCGTGTACATTGACGTAAGCGTAGACTATAACATACATACATACACACACATTACACCGTATTAAGTAAAAAATTACAAACATTGCGCAGATATGAAAGCGACGAATTAGTTTATTAAAAGTGTCAGTTCGGTGATAACTTCTTCGTAAAAGTACACAACCTGAGGACTATATATTTATGCAAAGGGAAAGCGATTTTTCTGAGTTTTGCTTAGAAGGGCTTGTTTCCATTTACTACGCTTAGGTTCACGCTCTGGCTGCTTTGTGTCAGTAAAGAAGTCCCGCAGTACCCATTCAGTAGGAGGTTGGGGGAGACAAAACTGGTCTGAGCGTTCTGGATAAGCTGAAAATCTCCATCCCTTCCGAGAACCGAATAAAAATCCCTTATTTGTCCAGTATAGAATTATAACAAAGGACGATTTGGAAATATGAGATTTAACTCTTTAAGTAAAAATTTTTTAAAGAGAATCCTGCTCTAGTACTACATGGTCTTCATTTTGTCTGAAAAATCAAATTTGTTAGCTCCTACCGCCTTTCCGCCGCTGAACGGATGCGGACCCGGAAAAGCGGGCGCATAAGAAGGGATATGTGATATTTGTCAGATAAAATAAGGGCCGTATAGAATTAAGAAGATTTTCTCAAGAACATTCGCAAATTTGCGAAAAGCGACTACTGACTTCGTCATGTCTGTCTGTCCATCAGTCCGAATGGAACAACTCGGCTACCACTGGACGAACTTCCGTGAAATTTGATATGAGTGTTTTTTGAAAATGTGTCGAGAAAATCCAAGTCTCCTTAACGTCTGACAAGAATAACCGGTACCTTACATGGTGACCAATATATATTTTTGATATCACGCTTATTTATTCCTAGAGCCGCAATAGTTTCAAACAGAAGTTGTAAATTTATCTCAGTAATTAACCAACTTGATGCACAAAATTTGTTTCACAATAAGTTTATTTCATGCCTCTACATGTTTCGAGCACATGTGCTCATCATCAGGAGGTCAAAATTGTATTACACAGCTTCTGGTATCATCACACTATCTAAAAAAGTTGTGTTTATCTAGTTATTAAGATTGTGCGGTGTCTATTTACTTTACAATAATTGTTGAATCTAAAGAAAATGCAACTTGACTGTTGTTAAACTGTAGATTCAACAATTAATATAAAGTAAATAGACACTGCACAATCTTAATAACTAGATAAACAAATTTTTAGATAGTGTGATGATACCAGAAGCTGTGTAATACAATTTTGACCTCCTGATGATGAGCACATGTGCTCGAAACATGTACAGACATGAAATAAAACTTATTTTTAAACAAATTTTGTACATCAAGTTGGTTAAATACTGAGATAAATATACTGAGATGCACGGTCAGCAAAACGTCAAAAAAAAAGAAGTTGTAAAGAAAATCAAAACACACATTTTATGATCAATAACTTTTTTAAATAGAAATCCGTGTCGTTCATGAGATGGTGAAAAATATTGTAGAGCCGGACAGACCACCGACGGCAATATGACACATGCGCATTGCGTGCAGGATAAGTAGGGCCACAAACACATACAATATTGCTTCTCCTCATCAACAACAGATATACCTAGACACCTTAATATTCCGTTATAGGCAAACTGCCTGATTTGTTAAATTTTAGCATAGAAGAACACATTCTGTCTTTGCTTATGAATTCTTTCAAAATGGTAGGTATATTTGTTTTCTCAAATGTCTCGTAAATAAATGTGCGCCGTGTGAATGTTTCGGTTTTAAAAGACGCTGCAGCTCGAGTTAGACAATTCATCACGTACGAGTGATCTGAAATGGGTCCTTAAAGAAAGTATTATGCAGAGACTCTCAATATTTGAGAGGAAAATATTTGGGCCAACTAAAGAGGATAATGGTATTTGGAGAATTCAAACAAACAAGGAATTAGATGATAGGAACAAAATAAATTACGTTAAAGCTCAAAGATTAAGTTTGGTTTGGACACATAAATAGAATAAATAGAATGCCTGATACCAGTACTGTAAGGTAAATATACAAATGGAAACCATCTAAAAGTAGACCAGTGGGAAGGCCTAAATCCAGGTGGGAAGATGACGTCAGGAACGAATTGAGAAAGATGAAACTTATAAAATGAGTAGAACAAGTCCAGGATCGCCTTAAATGGAAGGATGTTGATGAGAAAGCCAAGACTCTACCAGAGTTGTAGTGCAGAAGAAGAAGGAGGAAGAGGAGGAGGAGGAGGAGGGGAAGAAGAAGAAGAAGAAGAAGAGGAGGAGGAGGAAGGAGGAGGAAGGAGGAGGAAGGAGGAGGAGAAGGAGAAGAAGAGGAGGAGGAAGGAGGAGGAGGAGGAGAAGAAGAAGAAGGAGGAGGAGGATAAGAAGAAGAAGAAGAAGGAGGAGGAGGATAAGAAGAAGAAGAAGAAGAAGGAGGAGGAGGAGAAGTAGAAGAAGGAGGAGAAGGAGGAGGAGGAGAAGAAGAAGAAGGAGAAGAAGGAGGAGGAGGAGGAGGAGAAGAAGAAGAAGAAGAAGAAGAATGATGTGAACGGTCAAATACCCAAAGATCAAGACGAAAGTTCACAATCGCCTTCCCACTGTAACGTTACCCTTTGCTGAAAATGTCCTCTAAGCAGGCGTCACCGCGAAGAACAACACAGTGACTTGCACCTAATCCCACGTATAGTTTCAGACGGCAATGTCCAGCTGCTCGTACCCTGCACATCCTGTCGGGTCCGCCTGGATAAACTCTATCAAGTCTACTGTGCTTTTCATGTCACTCCGGCACTCCGGCATTCGCACAAATCTCCTCTCTTCTACCAACCCCCCTCACCATCCCTCAGTCTCATCTCCCTTTGCATTGGAAAAGCCCCGTGGCTTAAATGCGGGTAGCCACAGGGCTAATCCTTTACTGTCCAAACAGTTCCTACCATGCATCTCTCCAACTAACCACAATGTACGGAAAAAAACTTTTTTTTTACAAAGCGTGTCAGAAGAGCAGTATAGCTAAGAAATAAAGCCTTTAGGCAAGGGAAATAAATGGACAATATTAAGTGCCTGGTAATAACCACTGCGCTCAAAATATGGTCACCATAATACGTTCGTCTCTTAAATTTGATGGCATTAAGGGATTTCCTTCCGAGGCACAAATGTATTTCTAGGTATTTATACAGACACGTGCGGGTAAGGGATCATCTCCATAAGTTGAGCACTTCATGTGGCAAAGGGAACGGAACGGAACGGAACAAGTCAGTAAAACACTTCGGTTCCTCGAGACATATTTCTGAAGGGGGGGGGGTGTTTCTATAACCTCGTAAAGAAGAAGAGGAGAAATAAAATATCACGCTTTCTGAAAAATATAAACTGAAGAAAACACGTTTGAGGAGCGTTTCGTTTCATTTTATTACTTCGCTTGAACCTGGAAGACATATTTGCTTCGCACCGATTTGAAAGGCGGATGTTGTGTTCAGTGAAAGGTCAAAATACACATAGTTCAGTTCAGACCCGAAGAATTCGGTTGGGCTAAATCTGTTGCAGTGTCGGTCCTTGTTTCTAGGTTCGTTCTGAACAGGGGGGAATAGCTTCGTACTGCCGTCTGTCCAATTGCAGCACATTGCAGCTTTCAGATTGCCATTTTGTGCGACGTTTCGCCGTGGAGCGGGGTTAAAGGATACCGACGTTTCGAAGGAACGTACTACATTTATATTCAAGGAAAAAGTAATCGTAGAAGAAAGTTTAAACCAGTTCCATTACTAAAGCACGTGTGACAGCAGTACACTGAATTACTGCGAGCGGTTCTGACTGGGATTTCTAATGCTTATTTATGGGTCAGTTCAGTTAGAACCATAAACATAGTCTTGCAGGTGGAACGTAAGGCGATAACGAATTTTTAATAAGATTTATCACAAGTACCTCCACTGCTTCATATTACTTTAAGGAACTCAGCCAGGGGTGATATGGTCAGCTTGCATATTATATACATTCATACATAACATATATATACATAAACAATATATATATATACATAAATAATAATATATATATACACATACATAACACATTCATACATACATATACATAATACATATATACATACATATATATATACAAACGTACATACGTACATACATAATACACATATACATACATAAATAATACATACATACATATATACGTACATGCATACATATATACACACGTGGGTCGCGATACCGCAGTCGGTATAGCGACTCGATACAGGCCGGACGGTTCGGGGATCGAATTCCGGTAGGGGCGAGATTTTCCACACCCGCCCACACCGGCCTTATGGGGCCACCCGACCTCCTGTACAATGGGTACCGGGTCTCTTTCACCAGGGGAAACGGCAGGCGCGTGGCGTTGACCACTCAACCCCATCTAGCTCCGAGGTTAAAGAAAGAGTAGAGCTATACTTCTACTCCACTCTGGGCCTTTGTGGCCTGTTCTAGGGTGAACTTTACCTTTACCTTTTTACCTCTACATACATGCATACACACATATACATATATACATTACATACATAGATGAACACGTACATACATACATACATACATACATATAGAGGCTTATTCAGAAAGTAGGTACCGTTTCGCTGTAAAAAAATCGATTAAGGTTTCGAATAAAATTTTATTGTTATAAGATTCTACATTCTTCAAACTATTTTCCCACATATTCACCGCCATTATTGAGGCACTTATCTTAGCGGGGCACAAGTTTTTGTATACCCTCCTCATAGAATGCGGCCGCCTGCGATGTTAGCCACTACTGACAATGTCCTTGAAATCTGAGGAAAGTGCAGGGACAGATCAGAAATTGTGCAATATCTGTCGTCACGCACTCTTTCGTTGACCTTCCGCACCAAATCATCATTCACCAAAGATGGACGCCCACTTCGCGCCTCATCGTGCACATTCTCTCGTCCTTCATTGAACATCCGAACCCATTTCCTAACCATGCCATCACTCATCGCATTGTCACCATACACTTTACAATCTGGTGATGAATCTCACTCGGTAGCACATTCCCAGCGTTCAACAAACGAATTACAGACCGTATTTCACAGTCGGCGGCCCCTTCAATTGTTTTAAGCATGTTTAACGCACAGGAACAAACATAAACATAACACGAATTTCACGAAATGGCGTCTGTGGCTTCTCAATTGCCGTGCCGTGCACGGCACCATCCGCACCGTACACACGACCTACGCAGCAGCTCCCAAGACCACCATCCGTCCACAAAATCGGTGCAGGAAACCATATGCTGCAACTCAACATCTAATGCTCCTGATGACGTGCGTATGCGGCCGAAACATGTCGAGCTAAGAATACACCAATAAAATCACCTTGTTGCATCAATTTGGCATTTCACATTATTTCACGAGGAAGATGCACGGTCAAGCAACTCTCAATTTATAGGTCTTTACTTGTGTACAATGATGGTATATTATTCAATTCAGATTTTTGTTCATGTATGCACGAAAACTCAACATAACACGTCTGATGGCAGGAAACTATAATTTCTTTCCTTAAAAAAAGCGTGGAATAGATGTGGTTTGTTGTACCTCCAACCAGAGAAGTGTCATACGGTTATGAACTCACGTCTTCCTGACTTTACTGCTATATATTGCCGTCAACACAACTATAATAGAATATAATACTAATGCAACATGTTTCGATTTACAATAGTCATCTTCAGACTAAGCTAAGAACCGTTATTTCTTTACAGGGTGGTTGTGCGCCTTTGGGATTGTCACGTCATCCTGTTATGTTTGTGACACTGCCATATTTCCTTCAGGACGTATCTGGAATAGAACCGCCCCATATTTGTGTAGGCTGACACCAGATGGCGATAAGTTCCTTTTTTTAATGGGGAAGTGAACAGACGCAAGCATTTGTTAGCAATTTCATTTACGAGCAAAAACACGAGGAACTCCAAGAAATTCCGCTGTTACATCATCTGTATTTATCCAAAAATAGTCCTGGGCAGTGCGGGTGTGAGCCATTGCTTAAAGTTATTTGTGTCTTAAAAGTTAACAGCATGACAGGCGATTTTTGGTAAGTTCAACATCATAAGCATTTATGAACTCCAGCTGCAGCATCTTCCATTCTTTTCCACCCCTCTAAGACCAAATACACAAGTGCTATTACCTTCCTTGTCACAGTAACACAATAACGTTCTGTTCTTTGACGGGACTTGACTTTGATAATCTTTGTAAATAACCAAAGTGACGCACAATTCCTTTTTCGTATATTTGTTTATTCCAGTTCTCTACATGTTTCGAGCAACCGACTGCTCATCATCAGGAGAGTCAATTGTATCAATACGACCTATGGTATATGTCACTCACTCTATGTAGGTGACCGTGTGGTATGCAGGTAACCCTGCATACCACACGGTCACCTATATAGAGAATTGTGCGTCTAGTTCATTATTTACAAAGATTGTAATAAGATGCACGGTCAACAAAACATAACATTTTGGTTTTGATACTTCTGTCAGCTTCGAATAAGTGTTTCTTTGTAGACCTAATTAATTTCTGGTCCTTGTATTGTTTTGTTCAAGATATATTCTACTTCCCTTGCTTAAAAGTAAAAATGTAGGCTTTTGATTTCACCATGCTTTCTGTTTCAGTGTGTGCACACCCACTCACTCACTGGCGTGCTCCTTAGGCCAAGAGTACCTCTGCCTGTCCAGCCGAAATGTATCTTCTTCTTCATCTTCATAATTGACATACTTATAGTTCAACCCGTGCCTCTTTCAGAATTACAGCCCATAAACATCTGTCTTCTGTTTTTTGCCTCCATCTCTTTACATCCATCGATTTCGGATCATTTTCAGTACAGTCTAAGCACCTTAATTTTGATCTTCGGGCACTTATTTTTCTTTTGGCTTCCCCGGAAATACTTTCTTTACGGTCCTATTATCAGACTTTCCTACTACATGACCAGCCCATTCTCGTCATCTTACTTTAATGTTGATATTTGGTTTTCCATACATAACCTGCAATTCATCGTTAGTTCGGATTTTCCAGCCAATCTGATCTGTTATTGGGCCATATACCTTTTTATTTTCCACTCCCATGTTTCAAGGAATGATTTCATTACCTCTGTCATTGTCCATATTTCACAACCATATAAAACTACAGGTTTAATTTGATTAGCACACCAACTCATGCACATAAGTAAAATTTTTTACGTTGAAACATTTAAAATCGCCCCAACATGTTTCGATCCTAAGATCATCTTCAGGGAGCTACGCTGTTCCTTGCTAGTGTCACATTTTTTTAAAAAAACACTCATTGATAACGTGACTTTAGTAAGGAACAGTGTAGCTCCATGAAGATGATCTTAGGATCGAAACAGGTTGGGACGATTTTACATGTTTTAATGTAAAAATTTTACGTATGTGCATTAGTTGGTGTGCTGATTAAATGACTATACGAAATGCACGGTGCAAAGACGAAGATACAGGTTAAATTATTGTAGTATATATTTTCAGTGCCGGTCCCAGTGGTCGCGCTGTCTAAGGCGTAGGTCTACGGCCGCTCCTCTGCTGAGATCGTGGGTTCGAATTCCATCCGGGGGCATGGATGTTTGTCTGTTGTGAGTGTTATGTGTTGTCAGGTAGAGGGCTCTCCGACGAGCTGGTCACTCGTCCAGAGGAGTCCTACCGACTGCGATGCGTCGCTGTGTGTGATCAAGAAACCTCAAGAATGAGGAGGCCATGGCCCGCGTTGGGCCGCAGCACCACAGGAAACAAAAATTACATACATTTTTAGTTCTATATGCTTTAATACATATCTCGATTTCATAATTTTTGAGACAGCCCCGATAAGATTTATTCCCTGCTGTTATTGCTTCTCGGACATCTTTTCCACAATCATTTCCATAACTAACCAGTGAAAACAAAAATTTTAATTCATATATTTCTTTTCATTCTTCGTAATCAATGTATTGGAATGCCCAAATGCCCAAATCAAGAGGCCTTATTATTGCAGCCCGAAGACGGGGGACCGATCCTGTGCCGCAGAGTTGTGAATTATTTTATTCCTTTCAAGATAACAGACAACGGATGGACGAAGTCCAGCAAGCTAATGATCTTGAATCTGTTAGTGGTGCTGTAGCAACCAGTCTATGTTTCTTTAACTGATGATGGATACCGCGATAGTGACATTAGTGTTTAATATTTGAGATGATTTAAATATCAATCCACAAATTTTACACACATCACTATACAGAATATATTGTATTATGACTATTTTTCGTAGTGAAGACAATTCTCCTTTGTACAAGGCCCGAAGTTCATGGTCACGTATATATTAAAAAAATCCTCTTATTGTATTACACAGACTAATCAACGAGCTCCTTCAATTGTGATCTTTACCTTACCTTCAAAGTCCAAACTAATATAATAGTCTTTCCATACCTTCATCTTTATGGTCAAGCAGAGTGGTTGTTCTTGGTCTGCTTGAACCTTAAGATGCATGTACTGCGATCCCTCGAACAGTCGAAACTGCTAACGTCCGAAAATAACTCAGTCTTCAGCAACACTGCTGACAGAATTTGATGTTTGTTGGACCGTGCATCGTTGTGATAACTGAAGAATAAAAACCAACTATGTGCCACTTATTATTTTATTGTACTTGTTATAGGCTCAACATGTTTCGGGCACTACTATGCCCATCATCAGGAGCTCGCGACTATTCTGTTGATTACCACATTGGTCGTTTCGTTCTTGGTTTGCTGTAGGTCGGAGGTTAGGTGCGGTTAGGCTGGAGTAATGTCCGGTCTCAGCCCGGACACTACTCCAGCCTAACCGCACCTAACCTCCGACCTACAGCAAACCAAGAACGAAACGACCAATGTGGTAATCAACATCATAGTCGCGAGCTCCTGATGATGGGCATAGTAGTGCCCGAAACATGTTGAGCCTATAAGAAGTACAATAAAATAAT
>Ga0131853_10015656_pt1 | contig 13859 bp, 6 predicted proteins | sample TergutLab28metaG_FD_92764 | JGI IMG/M metagenome (GOLD analysis project Ga0131853, IMG submission 92764) | Labiotermes labralis P1 segment gut microbial communities from Petit-Saut dam, French Guiana - Lab288 P1 (version 2) (version 2) | ecosystem: Host-associated > Arthropoda: Insects >... | reverse complement strand
TCTTGATATTTGAATAAAGGTTGACCAACTAGATGACACTTGCTTTATTATATATTGCTCAACATGTTTCAGACGTTAATACGTCCATCTTCAGGAGCTAGCGAGTACGTGTTGTGTTGTGTACGCTGACTTGAGGCGTGCTGGTGTTATGTAGCGGGATACCACATCACCAACAGACAATCCCGCTACATAACACCAGCACGCCTCAAGTCAGCCTACACTACACAACACGTACTCGCTAGCTCCTGAAGATGGACGTATTAACGTCTGAAACATGTTGAGCAATATATAATAAAGCAAGTGTCATCTAGTTGGTCAACTTTCATTCAAATATTAAAGAAAAGTTTGAATTTGTTAGTTTTAAACGCACAATTCATGTATTAAGTGACTTTAGACTGTCACAAACGGTCGGCACGTTAGGTTCTCTGAATCGGCCGCAGTTTACTACAAGGTGCTGCGTTGGCATTCGCAGGGGACTACTAAATACAGCAACAAAAGCCAGTCAGGATAACAGCGAACCCGGTAGAGATCCGAATCCAGTACCTCCCCAATACAAGTCCGCAGCGTTCCAGCTACAAAAATTTGCACCGTGAAATGTATTCTATTAGCGCATCAACTCATAAAAAGATTACTGTGTTCAACGGATTCGTAGGATTTAATCGGCCGCAATGCGTTTTCCGAGATCGGCGGCGGGAAGGACATTTCGACGTTAAAAGTAACAGCGAGTGCCCTACTGACTGCAAGAAGCAGTCATGCAGTCATGCTTCAGGGGCGAACAGATGTTCGGCTAGTCAATAAATTCGCCGTATTTTAACTACAATGTGTTCATACGACAGCCACGGTAACCTGATCCAAATAAATGCAGTCCACACATTACCAATCTGTTTTGTCAGATCCAGTTCAAAATCATATCCACCTATGCTCCAAATGTCGCACACAACTCATCCTCCTCGGTTTGAGGAGAACGAACTATGAGACCATTCGGCATTTTCTCCACTCCTGCTACTATCTCCCCCTTAGGTCCAAACACTTTTCTCAGCAGTCTGCTCTCACACACCCTCAGCCTGTACGGTGTATCTTGTCAAGCCAAACAAGACACGCCATACAGGGACGGAATCCAGTTTGGATCAAGAACATATGGCTGTAAACAAAAACTAATTGTAAAGGAGACAAACATCTTTTAACCGTAGCAACAAACATTTATATTATCACCATACTAACAGCATTTTGTACATATATATATAATTTTAACCACAATCTGCATCTGTATTTATTGTACGTTTTAAAGAAATTTTGATGCAAGCTCCCTTAGGATGACAATGCCGAAGTAAAAGAAAAATACATAGATTGTGGAACTATTCATTTGTTGTGTGTTACGGAAGTCTGAGCTGGATACTACTCCAGTATTGAAAGACACTTGCAGCACAATACAGGAAAGACATTTGAGGCAAAAGAACCTCTTGTTACATCGTATGGAAAAGTAAATGCGTACTTCACATTCCAGTTATACAGTATAAGAGCAGAGACATTACCAGCTGTGCAATCCCTACACGCTTTCTGAAACTTAAAACAGGAGGAAAAGTGAAGGAACATCTCCCTCCCCCCTCCCACCTTTAAGATACTGACCAACCGTACAAGTATAAATGAAACTTTTAGGAAAGGACAGGAGTTTGTGACACCTAATGGAGACTGGAGGAAATGAATTAGTGTTAATACAAATTCTCGACTCTTTTCAATACTGTGTGTAAATGATAAATATGACATGCTACTCCTTCGGAAAGCATCAAGTTGGCTGTCCACAGCGACGCTCTTACGCGCTGTTTAAGTTTCGAAATGAAAAACAGATTGCTCTCTGGCAATAAGCATGTGTTAATATCAAGGGCTCAGTGATAAATTATGGCTCTCCAGGTTCGCATATTTGGCTCATACCTTCAGTAGGTCCGGAAGGACTTTGCTGAAGTGCGTAAGGAACTAGAAAAACACTATTTACCGTTACTTACAAATCAGAAGCAGTAAAAAACAAAAATTAAAAGCACAGCAGCAGACTGTGGTGAGGGGAAGTTTCGAAAGCTGCTAATCCTGCAAAACTCAATGTTAGAAACAAAACTGTTACTGACCCTACTTCGAAGGCTGTTCTGAAAGCAGTTCACGGAAATGAAAGATGAGCGGCATTATCGTACCAAAACATGGTGAGGGTGTGGGAATGCCTATTTATTAACAGTCATGAGAACAAGATGCGGCTGCGCATGAGTAAGCACCAGTGTAAATGCACTGACAACTAATGACACTCCAGTGGAATAAATGAGCTACATTTATCGCTGTGATTACTGCTCATTTAATGCAGACCTGTATGTATTGAAAATCGTTCGTAATTTGCTTAGTATTTTTTTACAAAACTACGAACTCAAGACTTAGAAGCTAATGTTCAACGTGGAATCCGAGAGTTATGAATACACGTTTTGGTGTCAGACAAATCAACGATACTTTCAATTCCCTTCTCTATTACCAATCTAAGCGAGGCTATATTACCTGCAGCTCTTTACACTTTAATAAATGACAACACACTTCAAATTAAAACATATCTACGCCTGAAGCTGCTGGAAACACATTCTGCCATAGGCATACTATGTTCCACACCACAAGCTTAGATTTCGTGAGTAGGTGGGAGGAGGGCGAACTGCGAAACTAAGTCACGTATTGGTCCACTCTGCCATCTACTTCTAATATTTGGTTAACATAAAAAAGGTACATTACACTGCCACAAGGTACATTAATGGAGATGAATGTGTGTTTTACATAATATCCGAACTCAGGAAAGAAATGACGCAGTGAGCAAATAAAAAATATTGACTTGCAAATCAGTGAGCACTTCAATGCTTACACCATACCTGCATACTTGTGCAATCAGTGGATACAAGCACACCGATTTCTTTCCGCTGGCGTATGTACTGAGCCTACATATTGTGACAAAACGTTAGCAAACGTCTGCTAATGAAAAAGAAATTATTCGCGACAACTAAAAGCCCATGACAAAAGTCGCACCGCCCACAAGCATTTTACAGATGGAGTATTTGCTTCCAAGTGAATTGTCGTTTGGCGCATTAGCATCTAGAACTGTGTCAATGTAGAATAAAATTTAGTTCCAATGTTTTAAATTCAGTTTTAAAACAGTTTTAACACTGCTGCAGGTGTAGGCATGGATCCACGTGATGCTATTTCTGTTGTTCATCTATCTCGCGACGACTACGATTCAAAAAAAAAAAAGCCGAAGTCGTTTCAATCCACAGCCTTCGTAACACAACAACGATTTTCGGGTGTCACTGTATACACTAGCCCATTCGACATAAATTATTGTTCTAGAAATGGTACGCGTATCACCTTTTCTATCTACACCGATTCCATTACGACGTCGACGGGACTCTACACTGTCCACAGACATACAGCTGTTTCAAAAAGCTTCACAGAACTGACCGCTCGTCTTACGTATGTAACAATGAAAAGCAGAACGCGACGGCACTTCATCAATTTAACAAACAAAAAAGTCGAAAATCAAATCTGCCCTTAAAAAGACGACATTCCTTCTCCAGATTCCCAATAAAAAGCGTTATCTGTGAGTGTTCCTTTACTTTCAATTAACTCCGAATATAGTAGCACATGAGAAAAATACACAGAGTTCCTTTGAAAATGAAACCCACACACTGTAAAACACCGATACTTACGAATGTTTAGGGACAGAAATGAAAGCGTGTGGACGACGTGATTCAGGAATTTAGGACAGAAAAAATTCACAAGCATACAGAATATTAATGATGACCTGTGTATTATGGAATATGGAAGTTATAAGAAGAACTAAGCTAAATACTTACAGAACAACAATTAAAAACACAGTATTATACGTTTCAGGGGCATCAATATTAAGCATACAAGAAGCAGTAAATTACTCCATATCAACTGGATTTTTTAAGACCGTCGACAAGAGTACAAAGATAAAAACTGGAATCACTGAATTATGAAAATCGGCTCACAAAACCCGATTTTTTAAGATAAATGAACGAAAAAATACACTATGGGCGCGTTCAAGGAATTCGAAACGAAGTGCTGGGATGAGGAAAAGAGTGGGGGGGAGGGACAGAGAGAGAGAGAAGAGCGAGAGAGAGAGTCGGATGATGAAAGGCATCCGTGATCCAGTGGCAGAAAAAGGAATGGAAGGAAAAAGGATGGAGAAAATAGCAACTATGATTCGGAAGACATAAACGACGTTAACAAACCATTAGTCAGTACAATGACTAGGCTATGGGCTGGACGCTGCTGGGTTCAAATTCCGACAAGAGCAAGTGACTTTTCTCCAAAACGTCCAGCCCGTCTCTATGGCCCACCAAGCCTCCTACTGAATGGGCACCGGGGTTCTTTCCCGGTGACAAAGAAACCGAGGCGTGAAGATAACTGAACCACATCTTGTGCCAAGGTTAAGAATGCGTGGAGGTATAACTATTTTCCCTGCATTCCTTCGTGGCGTAGAGAGGGGCAACTTTGCCTTTATACGTACTTATTAATCTAGCCATTACCATCAGAATAAGCCAGCAATACTTCGAAAATGCAAATTCTCTGTACCTCGTCTTTCTCTCGCACTATGTACTGAACAGCAGCGATTTAAAGATTTGCGCCCTCTCTTCGTTTCAAAGAATCTACTTCATAACAACAACAACAACAACAACGATGATGATGATGATGATGATAATAATAATAATAACAATAAGCTCTTTATAGAACATGGCGTTGTGTTAAAAAAAACTGAATATGACGGACGTAAAAACACTGCTGGCAGAACAATTCCATAACCGGTCCACCAATCACGTCATGAACAATACACATTAAAAGACCTTTGTTCCTTGTAAGACGAAAGATTGAAAAAGAAATCTGTACGCCACCTTCGAAATAGATGCATTTTACAGCTGCATATTCTACGATTTTTCCTATCTCACTCGCTAAGCAGGACACCGTATGTTGTAAAAACAACCGGCTGTTGCAAACGAAGGCTTAACACAGATATAACAGATCTCTCCGTTCACTTCGTTACAATATATACCATATCGATAAAGTATCAAATAAACTTGTAAACAGTTTAAATCAATGGTTTATGTCACGTAAGAGTTCACCGTACCATCAACTTCAAACGGGGGGGGGGGGGATGCTATTCGAACTTAACTTAAAACAAGTGCTATACGGTACAAACATTACATCAGTACGGACCAAAATGGAATTTGGCTGACACATTCTCGAGCGGACCCCGGTACAAACAACTCCACTCTGAAGCACTTGCGGAGTACACTAGGAAGTACTCCAACCATCCACTCCTTGCTATTAGCACATAAACGGCGTTCACGTTTACACATCAACATTAAGTGCGGCTACTTCCGTATACACGCAATTCACAGTTGTGAAAATGGCACAGGCCTACAGCGAAGGCAGTTTATATAGTAGGCGTGACCTTTCAGCCGACAAGGAAAATAGTCATCCTCTGCGGATATGAGGAAAACTGACATTTTACAAGAAATTCACATTCCACGTTCCAACCCTGCAACATGGGGTGGGGTAAAGCGACACAGGGTTCCGAGCATAATTGAAACCCGCTGCCTTACTGCACAACTTATAATCATATGTACCTATTACTACTACTATTATTATTATTATTATTGTTGACCTTTTTTTTTGTAGACAAATTGCTAGTGACAAATGATTCTGTACAAACGTTACATTCTGACATTCGCCGGATATAACTTGAAAGTTCTGCATGGTCGCGTATATGAAATTTTTAACGTACGAGCAACGTTTCGTTCAAAGTGAGTAAGTGCCTTTGTAGTTTCTCTTGTACCAAATTTCACAACGCAGCTCGAACAAAAGCTAAAAGAAAAACTTCGCATGGCGGTCATCTTACTTTACATGACACAACACTACGTACTACCTCAACTAGAGGCGCATACTGTTCCGAGGTGTGTTCATTCAGAATCACAGAGCAAGACGGTATCACAAGCATACTTCTCTCGGTTTGAACAAAAACGTAATTTTTAGAATCACTACGATTCATCTCACGCGTACAGACAGAAGTCGCACAATAATGATGCATTCCTCGAATGTATATGTGACATTTATTTTTGTTTCTCCGGCAATCCTTCCTTATTCCACATGAAGAAACGATTCTTGTCCAGATCGGCCACGCTCCTCCGGCCTCTTCCGGGGATGGGAATCAACATTTACGAAAAGACTCGTAGCATGTCTGATCGATACCTCAGCCAGCCAAGCACACACGCTCACACACACACACCCTACAAACAAAGCATCATCTAACCCCCAACCCAATGGCAAAATCCCACCCCTCTTGAAACTAAATATACAGGGCAACGTGCCGTAGGGCGTTAAGGGATATTGGCTGTACATGACACAGACCTATACACACTAGACACTATACAGCCAACTGCAACACCAAGAGTTTATAAGGGTAACTTATTGGATAGCAAAGTACACTGAAATGCGTTGGAAGAAAACGGCATTACTTCCCAAAGCCTTTTTGACTGTAGTTCTTTCACAAAATTTGCTGTCATTCTGTGGTAAAAGGCCGTTTCTCGACCAGTAGTTCGCGAAGTAATTCCGTTCCAACGCTGGTCGCCCAACTGTGGTGATACTGCTAACGTTGGCAGTACATCTGCTTGCCATTAAGAAGGTTTAAGATGACGGACGAGGAAGACGGGGACGCACAGGACAGACAAGGTATATACAAGGTGTAACTTTTTGGGCGCGTTCGCGTGATGTTTGTACCCTCTCGGCTATCCTAAGAGGAGCCTGTCACCATTTCACACCAAGAGGGCAATTTTATGGCCACCTAATGTCGCAGACACAATGAAACGTACCTAGATCTTCACGTCACCTTCACATTTCTGTCCATTTTAAACCAATTTTGGATTTTCTAGACAGATTTATATAAAAGTCTTCAATATCAAATTCCACGGAAATCCATGCAGTGGGAGCCGCGCTTATACATGGGCAGAGATTCGCACATTGACGGATTCGACGAAGGTTAAGAGACGCTTTTCGCGACTATGCGATCGACTCGATCAATATAAATGTGACTTTTTAATTAATGAGCAGCCTAACCATCACTTTACAGCAAAAAGTCCTATGCCGACCCGCCAAATCTATTTTGTGGGCACAGATTATATAGATGTAAGGGGTGGCGTTAGACCACTCTTGCACCGCGACTGCCTGTGATATATTGCGCATTGTTCCACAGATGATGCGAGTACTGTTTTAGAACTAACGACTTCTTCCGTTTCTTCTAGCGTCTGAATATTCTGTAATAAACAATGCTACCTTGTTTGCAAATATCTTACTAAGTAGGTTCGTGAATTACGACTACTTACCAGTCAGTTATATACATGGAAAACTTCTGACGAGATACGCAATATAACAACACGCGTAGCGTTTTAAGTTTCGAGTCTTCAATGAGCACTATATTGATGTCTCTCTGATGACCAAATCAACACAGCAACGTAAATGTTAATAATGTAAAGATAATATTCCGAAGGGCTAGTAATAATTACACCTTCAGACTACAATTTGCACTGCACGGTGTGAGAAAGATCATTCATCAGATAACGCATTACTATCTTATCGGTTCGTGTATTAGATGTGTCTCTGCGTGAGGACACATGAACGCACTCTGGGGGAGTGCAAACAGAGCTCTAAGCTTCATTAACCTTGACACTAGATGGTTAGCTTCTCTTCCCAACGTGTCTCCCCACGGAATGTGGCAGTTTATTGTGAGCAGAACTAAATAACGAACTACATAACGCAGAATCTTCCTTCAAAATTTACACTTAGTCAGCAGGTCATGAAAATCCATGATTTAAGCAACAAAATGTGTCTCTAGTGTGTTCCAAAAAATCCGCCACCGCATATTGCCCCGGGCCAGTTCATTTCAGACCCCACTACCAATCCCTCTACGACTAAATTTCCCACGTGGCCTGCCGGGTCAAACTTCTGCACGAGGCCCTGTTTTCCACATTCGTGCTATGTGTCTCCTCCACAGATCCTTCTTGATTCAATTGACCTACCAACAAAATGTGATCGCACCAACAGTAACAGGCAAAAGGAAGAAATTATGTCATCACTGCATAAATTTCTCAGTCCTCTTGTTACCTCCCCAAACAACGTCAAAACATTTTCTTCAGTACACTCACAAGCAATGCCCTTCCCGCAGACAGACAGTGTCCCACACTGACATAAAACAGCAAGTAACACATTTAATATAGTGCTCGATACATGTATTTGGATTTTCCAAGTAAAAAGAGGAGAGCTGGCAAGAATTTCCGGAACTTAATCTACGTATTATTAATTTCAACAAGAAACGTATCATCGTTTGTTACTCTGCTTATTCAAACACAGGCACTTTGAAAGAACGTCCATACAAATCGAAAGAATGCTGGATTAGCCTTTGAGGCGCTCTGCACGCGACGACGAAGAGAAAAATAATGTCTCCGAGGGGAATCGTCGCCCGGTAATCTGGCCCGTATGCAGTCACTTGCTGGCCACACCTAACCGACCCACCGTCGTATGCATAATAGCAATAATAAAAGTAATAATAATAATAACAGTGTGACGTTTATCAACATTTCCGATAAATAAAAAACTCGCCTGACATTTAACTTCATCAGGTTTACCCAAACGAGCCGATCTTAGGAAATGCCTGTGTCCGACATACAATAGCAGACGAAGAACGTTACAAAATTACCAAGCATACAAGGTCGACTGATAGGTCTGTATGTTTCTTACTGGTGCTGTATCAAAGCTAAGACGTAGCCACCCAGCGTACACTACCGTCAAGATACGCAGACGTACGTAAATGACACTAAATAAGGGTCTGATAAAATTCTGTACTGGGATGCATCAAAGTAGCCTACTATACCGTCACTCGGCGAAGTATGAGTAAGCCCATTAAACAAATAACTGTCCGGACACATTAATCCCGTCGATACTGGAAGCCGGTCCACAAGCGTACGGGTCTTGAGCGGTTAAGGGCCGACTGACCCTTAATCATATGCTTTCACTGTGCATGACTACCCTGCGGATATCTCACGCAACGACAAGTTCTGAGAAGGACGAGAGTTACGGTGTATATGGGGAGGCTGGCAAAAACTATGAAATAATACACAATTTCATGATTATGTTGTGTGCATAATTTCCACTACCACACACTTCAGACCAACACACTCGAAAATCTTAGCAATTAACCAACTTAATGCCCAAATTGTTCTTTTATAATAAATTTATTATATGCCTCTACATGTTTCGAGCATATGTGCTCATCATCATCTGGAAGTCAAAAATGTATTATACAGCATCTGGTTTCATCACACTCTGTAGGTGGCCGTCCGGTGCACCGGACGGCCACCTACAGAGTGTGATACCAGATGCTGTACAATACAATTTTGACCTCCTGATGATGAGCACATGGTGCTCGAAACATGTAGAGGCATATAATAAACTTTTTATAAAACAAGAATTTGTGCATTAAGTTGGTTAATTACTAAGATTATACTGAGATGCACGGTCGGCAAAACATAAAAACACTCTAAAATATTCGCAGTGCTCTTATGTTTGCGGTTACCATGTAAAAAAAAAAAAAGTTACACAATAATCTGACACGTTGATGATTATCTCCACACTAACTCGCACACGCCTAGTACTAACGATTCATTCAAACAAACGCTAAGTAAACGAATTTTGCGGCCGTCATTTCTGTTGTTTCACACAGCACAGAAATGTTTGCTAAAAGAAACTTGCATTAGTTCTCGGCAAATTGTCACAACAAAAAATAATAATATTATTACGATACGAATTTAAATGAGCACGTTTGTACCAAGTTTCATGAAAATCCGTCAACTGGCGCAAAGCTTGTTAAAGTGGGCCGGTTATGGCACAGTAATACCAATTTTCCTCATTAAAAAAAGAAACAGGTTACAAATTTATCAAAAATTGACGAACGGTTCAGAAGCTGTAAGATACGACATGCCGCAAGTATGGCATGTGTAACGCCTGAAGGACAACTCTTCCCGAGGCTAGATGCACGCAACGGCAGGACTGGCCTTTAAATTTGCCGCTTGACGTTCGACTATCTGAGGAACCACTTGCTTACATCCACTTACTGTCTTGTCCTTGTTGCTACGGGAAAATTCAATCAAAACCACGCTAATTACTTTAGCAACTCCATCTACTTTACAGGCACGTGCAAGAGATTCCATAAATGCTACCCAATTACGTAGCACTTCAGTGCAATTCTCTGGTAACTGCTTTCTTTTACTTACCGTCAATTTTCCATCTATGCATAATTACAGGCTTAAAGCCCCAATAACACAATTATTGGAATGGACACGGAAAGAAATATTACTGACCTACTTTAGAGTACCTTCCCACAAATTACCTGACAAAACTGTGGAAAACAAGTAAAATGCTTAGGACATGTGGCCCCGGACCGATAAACGAACAAAAATCCTCTTGATATACAACAGGAGGGTTGACCATTCGACTACAACATAGTCTCTGTACGCTGTTTAGAGGTTGGGTTCATGCACTACGCGATTTTAATTGGGAAGACAAGAGGTAACGCTCTCGACTAGCACTTGGGAGGTATCCAGCTGGATCGTGGCCGAATTCTCAGCTAGCTAGCTTAGGGGTTCGTGGTTCAAATCATTGGATTCAGAGGGAGGGCGAAACAATACAATGATCGATTAGGGCCGACATAATTTAATAAGCCAAAATCATACTCGGTAAAATCAGCGAAACGTGACCTAATAACAAACAGAATGTGGAAATGTTATCTGGAAGATGTATTCCTTGCGATCTGGCATACCTCACTGATAGTTATGTTCATTTCTTACAGCATAAATCTACTTAATTCAGCAAAGCAACCCTATATAAACGACAAATATTGTTCCTTAATTCCTTAAAATAATGCGTAATATATTTTAAATTATCTCTACATTTTATACCACGTAGCAGTTTAATGATCAGGCTCTTTGAAAAGACGAGTTTCATGTAAACAAAGCATTGGAAAAATACGACCAGAACAAAATCCACCAAACAAATTTTCGTGAGAATCCCCAATACCAGTGTTACAAGAAGTTATCAGAACAGATTAAATATGTGGACAAAAGAATACAGTATACCCACAACTCATTTATTCTGTGCATTTGTGCGAATAATTCGTAATAATACAAATACGACGTAGAGGACCGCGGTGGTACAGTGGTTAAGGTGCTGTGCTACAAATCGGAAGGGCGCTGGTTCGATCCCAGCTGGTGTCATTGGAATTTTTCACTGACATTCTGATCGCACGATGGCCCTGGGGTCGACTCATCCTCTAACAGAAATGAGTACCAGGAGCATTTCCTGGGGGTAAAGGCGGCCGGTGCGTAAGGCTGACAACCTTACCACCATCCTGTGCCGTTGTCATGAAATCTCGGAACCTTAACTTCCTGGAACCCTCAGGCCCGTAACGGTACTGCTTTACCTTTACAAATACAACGTACGAGTAATAAGTAGTACTAGCCATAGTCGAATATGTGTACGTGTATGCGCATGTATGTATGTATGTATGTGCGTATATATGCATGTATGTATGTAAGTACGTATGTGGGCTAAGCATGCCGCTTCTTTCACGGCAGAATGTAAAGTACACAACCGGGATTTTTTAGCTGGTACAGTTACTATATTACGGACTATACAACAGGAGTTCAACTCCCGGCGTGGCGAGCGGGAAAGAGGATGGGAACCCAAAGTGGTTATTGTACTAGTCAGGCCGGCAACAAAGCTCCGCGCCCATCGTGCATCACTTGTTCACAGCGGTCAACAGTGAGTACCGACGACGGCGACGACGACAATTGCTATTGTCAATTTCGTCATCGTTGCTACAGTGTATCCACATTTTCTTAAACAGTGAGTAAAATACCTCGGGCGACCGAGGGGCAACTAGGAAGGCAATCTCCAAGGTAAGTAACCACGTGTAGCAAACGCACAAGCAACACACCGATAAAGCCAGTCATCCACTCTGATTAAGAAAGGCTATTCAGACTACAACACAACGACGTTCATGACCGTGACAAAATGTAACATTTTGTAGGTATGTATCACTACATTTGGAAATACACTCCGTGGCGTTGTTCAGAACCGCAATACAGCACAACTGATAACACAAAATTTCGCATTCTGGAAGTAGGCTACAAGCACTCCTGTCACTGCCTCAACAAGATCAAGTTAACAAGAGATATGGATAAACCTCCTGTACATACGGCACCTGAAAACGACAGGAGAACGGCACAGTATCAAAATCACTCCCCAACCCTGCAGATGAAGACAGTATATTCGTCAGCAATGTCACTACCCATCTACCAGTCCCAGACGACAGCAGTCTTCGTACTCATCGCCGCAGGAAAATCTTGATAACATTAAAACCAATCGGTAGATGGCGAGGATGTGAACGCCATACCAGTCCAGAATATAGCCCACATGCGGACCTCCGTATTGGCGGTCTTGAATTGTTCATGTGTTATTTACCGACGCTGCCACCTGGTGCGTCTAAACAGGGGTGGTGATAGATGAATCAGTGAAAATATTTGTGGGACGGAAAACCCCAGTACTCTGAGAGAAAACTGTCCCCGTACCACTTTGTCCACCACAAATCCCACATGGACCGCCAGTCTGGAAAACGTGTTCCAGTTAACAACTCTGTCAATAGCTAACATCATACAGCGTCGGTATCAGATGAATGACTTATGAGAATGGAGCAGTGGTGAGATGATGACAGTAGAAAACCCACGTAAACAGATAAGAAAAAATGCCCCGTGTGCCACGCTGTCTACAACAAATGCAGCAATAAAACTTTGGGTTCGATTATCAAAGACGCAGCTATAGAAACTGCTCCTTTCTTATCTGGAAAGAATGACAGCGATGTTCAGATGTGACAGGGGTGGGACAATGAGATACAAAGTTCTTCATAAACAAGAAACCACTTAACCTTGTTACAAGTGTATCCTTCCCTAATTTTCGTAACATGCTCTTTTAACTCTTTTATTTAAAAGGTTCTGTAATGTGTACCAATACAAAATAACAAGCACCGATTACTTGTCAATACCACATGGGACCTGATGTATTCGAGGAAGGATAATCAGTTAAATTTAAAACTGACATAAGCCTATAATAACTGAAAATTAATTATAGTAACGATTCACATAAAAGCAAATTAATTCAGCAATTAACATGTCATGTGCAAACTCATATTTTGTATCAACAGACAATGGTGATTATAACATCGATAGGAAAATCAACATAGTGTACACTACTCTGAAGCTGCATACCAAGTGATAAAATAAGACAATCTACATGGTAATGACACGGACAGATCAGAAGACGAAACACATGCACGTCATGCCTTCTAAAAATTCAAGAACTAAGGATTGCAAATTTAAAATTTCACATGGTGTCATGTATGTGTCGTGGTTCCGCTCTGCATACACGTACTCATACATACACTCCGCTCTTTCTTTCCACTAACAGTGGTTGCTTTGTGGAATCGTGGAACATTTCAAAAGGCTAAGTAAGATAGCTCAAGCCACTGGTGACAGGTGGTTCATTCTAACATTCCTGGATGTCGGGCAGTAAGTAAGACTTTAGAAAGAAAAACATATAAATTTTATGCGTATTGGACCGTGCATCATCTTGATATTTGAATAAAGGTTGACCAACTAGATGACACTTGCTTTATTATATATTGCTCAACATGTTTCAGACGTTAATACGTCCATCTTCAG